>Ga0137421_1000067_pt1 | contig 16530 bp, 18 predicted proteins | sample EasRivERMZT534_2_FD_104648 | JGI IMG/M metagenome (GOLD analysis project Ga0137421, IMG submission 104648) | Soil microbial communities from meander-bound floodplain in the East River, Colorado, USA - East River MetaG ERMZT534_2 | ecosystem: Environmental > Terrestrial > Soil > Floodplain ...
CCAGGACGAGCGCGTCCGGCTTGCGGACGATCGGGAGGCGCCGATGGCCCACGTACAGGGCGATCGACGCGGGGTTCTCGTTGATCGTGGCGTAGGCGTACTTGCCCACGACCTCCTGGATGTTGCGCTTGTCGTCCGTCGGGATGACGTCCGAGCCCTCGCGCCAGAAGCCCCACTCCATGTCGGGGCCGGGGCAGACGAGGACCTTGTTGACGGGGATGAAGCGCTGGAGGTTGCCGGCGGAATCCTTGTAGGTCCCGTCGTAGGCGTGCCACGTGAGGCCCATGAACTGGCCGATCACGCCGCGCGTGAGGGCCTCGACTCCCTGCGGGGTCGACGCGAAGTACGACTGCACGAAGTCGTTCTTGATGAGCTTCTGGATGGTCTCCGTCGAGCACCAGACGTCGGTCGCCTGGTAGCCGGAGTCCTCCGCGATGAGCCGCTTGAACTCCTGGATGTCCGTCACCAGGTCGGCGGCGGAGTCGCTCCAGGCCAGGGGGATGCCGGCCCCGACCGTCGGCTTGTGGCTCGAGCTGAAGCCGTAGTCGATCGTGTGGTCCAGGCCGTCGATCTTCACGGTCAGCGAGCCCTGGAGGGCCCGCGCGATCATGAACTCGTCCTGGCGGTCGAGCAGCTGGCTCAGCGCCAGGAGCTCACGGCCGACCGTGTCCTCGGCGATGCGCTGCCGGGACGTGGTGCCGGGGTTGCGGAGGTCCATCAGGGTGAAGCCGGGGACGAACACCGACTTGAAGGTGTGCATCAGCTTCGCCGAGCGGTTGCCGATGACGTGCAGCTTGCGCTGCCCCGCCGGCGACAGGTCGCCCTCGAAGGTGTCGATGTCCCGGTCCTGCTTGAGGATGTCCCAGCTGAAGCTGTTGCCGGCTCCGGACTGGACGGGGAGGAGGCCCGAGGACTTCAGCAGCAGGTTCGCCGGCTTGAAGTCCTGGATCATGTCCGTCAGGGCCTCCTGCCTCAGGAGTTCCACGTCGATCATCTTGTTCTCCTTGCTTGGTTGTTGTTAAAGGAACGCGAACATCACGGGGAGGTCTACACCTCGTCCATGAACTCCACCATGGGGAGCACGCCCTTGATCTCGTCCTCGTACGTCGCGTCGACGTAGATGATCTGGGCGTTGTCCACGAACCCGTGGATCAGGCCCTGGGCCTGCTGGTTCTCCTGGGCGGTGGGGTCGGACCGCTTGCGCATGTCCACGAACCCCATCAGGATGACCGCCTTCTCGACGTCGGCCGCGTCCGGCGCGTCGGCGTGGTCCGCCGGGACGTACATCCCCGCGGCGTCGCCGGCCTCGCAGCGCACCAGCGCCAGGCCGGGGCGGAGGAGGAACTCCTTGCCCGTGTGGCCGTCGTCCGTGGCGTCCTCGTGGATCCGGATGCCGATCACCTTCAGGTGGTTGTGGTCCGTCAGGAAGGTGCGCGACAGCTGCGTCACCTCGTCGGACAGGCCGGGCAGCCTGTTGGCTCCCAGCTCGAAGTTGTTGCCGCTCATGTCTTTCTCCTTGAACTACTTGTTCGGGGCGTCGGTCTGGCTACAGGCCAGCCGTGCTACTTGCTCTCCTTGGCCTGGGGCTGCACCCGGGCCGCGACCGCCTTGGCGGCCTTGCGCGCGGCGTCGAGCGCCACGGCCTGGGTCCCGTCGCCGGTGGCCGCCGCCTGGAGCTGGCTCAGCGCCTCGCGCGAGAGTCCGGGCAGCGCGCCCAGGAGCTTCCGCACGACCGCCGACGCGTCCAGCGCGACCTTCACGACCTTCGAGCCGTCCTGGGACAGGCTCAGCTGCTGGGCCTCCGCGCTCAGGGAGAGCAGCTTCTCCAGGTCCGCCTGGAGGGCGGGCGGCACCTTGCCGCTCTTGACGAAGGACTCGGCCTCGCCCTTGGCGGCCGACAGCTTGACCTTCGCGGACGCGACCTCGCCGGCCTCGGCGGCCTTGTTCGCGGCGGAGAGGCGCTCCTTGAGCGTCTTGACCTCCGGGGCGTCGTCCTCCTTGGGGGTCAGGTCCAGCGACTCCGGCGCCGACTGCGCCTTCTCGAGCCGCTTCACCTCGGCGGAGAGCTTCACGTTCTCCTCCGTCGCGGCCTTCCCCGCCATGACCACCTCGGCGGCCTTGGCCAGGATCTGGTCCGGGGTGGAGTTCTCGTCCAGCCCCAGGCTCAGCGCCAGCTTCTTCCAATCCATGGTAACCTCCTACAAAAGGCCCTAATCTGGGCCGGACACTCTAGTCTTTAAGGGTCTTCTTGATGGACTTCGCGACCTTCCAGGCCTTCGCGCCGTTCTCGAGCGATCCGCGCTTCTCCTTGGCCGATGCCGTGGGCCAGGCCGCGTGCTCCAGGTGGTGCGCCAGGCTGTCCATCGCGTCGGAGTACACTCTGCGGGGCATGCGCTTGTTGTCGACGAGGCTCTTTCCCTTGGACTCGTTGATCGCCCGGTCCATGTGCTCTCGCGACACCTTCCGAATTTTCCTGGCATGGCTCTTCAGCTCGTCGCTGGAGGCCTTCATGCCTGCCTCGATCCCGCCGGCGCCCTCAGAGAACCGGCCGTGGTCGTCGCGCGGGTGCTCGTTCTCGTCCCATCCGGCCAGCGCCTCGCAGAACGAGGCCAGCCCGGAGCGGCTCTCGAGCGCCTCGAAGAACGCCGCCTGACCGGGGCGCACGGCCTCCTCGAACTGCTCGAGGCCGGTCCTGGGCTTCTTGCGCAGCCCGCGCTGGAAGGGCGTGCCGGCCTTCGTGCGGGCCTGCTCCTCGGCCTTTTTGCGCCGCTCCTCGTCGAGCGCCTTGGGATCCATGCCATGGCTGGGAGTTCTGCCGGCCGTCTTCCCGTACGTGCGCTCGTACTCGGTCCCGGCCTTGCGCTTCCTCTCCTCCTGGTCGGCGAGGTACTTCTCGGCCTCGCTGTGCTGCTTGGAGCCGCGCGGGTAGACCTCCATGCGGCGCCGGTAGTAGGCGTCGGCCTTGGCGTCGATCGCGTCGCTCATCTTCCGCTCGGCCTCGCGCTCCGCCCTGGGCCGCATCGCGTCCTTGCGCGCGGCCTTCTCCTCGGAGGTCTCGCGCATCCCCGCGTACCGGCTCTTGTCCGGCGCGAGGGCGTCGTGCTCGCTGGTCACGAACTTCTGGCGCGGCGTCAGCTCCTTGCCGAGGGCCCTGGCCGACTCCGCCTCGTGCAGCTCGGTGACCGTGATCTTTGGGTTGGACACGTGCTCCCACGACTTCTTCTCGATCTCGTCCAGGTCCGCGTGCAGCTGCTCCCCGGCGGACACGGTGCGCAGCTCGTACCCGACGCCCTGGCCGGTGGCCTGGATCTGGTAGTTGCCCAGGACGTTCTTGATGGTCTTGGCGCTGGCCCCGGTCTTGTGGCGGTACTCGACGCCGCCCTCCTTCCGCTCCCGGTGCTCGTACCCGCGCTCGTACAGGACGTCGTGCTGGCCGGCGTCGGCGTCCTTGGGGTAGCTCTTGGGCGACTCGCCCGCGCTCCCGCCGGCGGTCCACCTGCCCTCCTCGTCGCGGGGCTGGTCCGGGTCGAAGTCCATGAACAGCACGTCCTGCCCCAGCTCTCCCTCGGCCTCGGCCGAGAGCTTGAGGAACCCGCCCTGCTCCGTCACCACCGGGTAGTTCGTGGAGCAGATGTGCGTGATGACCTCGTCGTATACCTTGCCCTTGGGGTCCGTGTGGTTGAACTCGATGTTGACGCTCACGCCGTCGATGGTCCCGTTGTCCAGGCCCTCGCGGTGCTTCTCGTCCCTCACGTCCACCACCCCGTACAGGGCGCCCTCGTCGTCCAGCACCAGCTGCCCGTTCCAGAACCCGCGGTTCTTCTCGGGGTCGGTGTTGTGGCCCTTCGGGTACGGGATCTTGTTGCCGTTGTCGGCGAATGCGCGCGTGTTCCGCGCGAGCTTCTCAAGCCGCTCCTCGGTCATGTTGATGTCCTGCCCCGTGACGGGGTGGATCCACCGGCCCACGCGCAGGACGTCCTTCCCGTAGAACGTCCCGCCCTTGGCCTCGAGCTTTCCCTTGCTGAAGAGCTTCATGGCTACGCCGCCTCCTCGAACAGCCCGTCGTGAGACAGGGCCAGGTCACCGATCTCCTTGTCGGACATCCCGTCGAGCGCCTTCTGCACGCCCGCGTAGTCCTTCCCGTAGAACTTCTTGCTGACCGCGTGGGACTCCTCCAGGGCGTTCGCCACCTTCTTCTTGCCCTGGAAGGCGACGACGAACGGCTGCAGCACGTGCCTGCAGTTGGGGTGGAAGGGCGGCCCGCCGCTCAGCACCTCGCGCAGCGGCGGGAACCCGGCGGGGTCCTTCCCCTGCCCGATGAAGAACACCCTCCCGGCCCACGGCGTGCACGGGTCCGGCTTCCCCATCGGGTGCTTGCTGACCTTCACGTGGTCGACGCCGTTCTGCTGGAGCCGGATGATCGTGGCCACCTTGTGGGCCTCGCGCATCTGGGTCCGCGCGACCAGGTCCGCGTACGCGCGCACGGACATCGTCCTCCCGCCGGCCTTGACGACCTGCTCCCGCGCGACGCGCTCGAAGTCCTTGAACAGGTCGGCCGTGAAGCCGTGCTCCTGGAGCCGGCGCTCGACGTCGGGGCTGATCTTCCCCTTCAGCAGTACGGCCGCGATGTCGTCCGCGACCTGTCTCCCCGTCGCGCCCCTGGCGATGCCGCCGGACGTGGCCTCGACGATCGCCTTGCTCTGGAGCAGGGTCACCTGGGTCTTCCGGACCAGGGTCCCGATCGCGACCTGGACGTCCTTCTGCATGCCCGTGAACCTGGCGTTCATGGCGGCGACCATGCCCCGCATGGCGTTCTGGTTCACCGCCGTCCAGCTCTCGTTGATCGCCCCGAACCCTGCCCTCGCCCCGGCGATGGCGTCCAGGTCCGCCCTCAGCGCGCGCGTGGCGCCGCGGTCCCCGAGCACGTACGCCTTGGAGGCGGCGTCCTCGATCCACTTGCGTATGAAGGAGTCCTTCGAGGGGTCCAGCTCCCGCAGGATGTGGGACACCTTCGCGAGGAGGTCCTTCGCGCGCTGCGCGCCCGTGCGCGACACGCCCGCGGCGAGCTCGCGGATGATCCGGTCCATCACCCTCTGGAGGTGCTGGTCCATCAGCGCGAGCGTCCGCGAGTCGCTCAGGAGGCTCAGTAGGTCTCTGCTTGCAGCCATTCGGGTTGCCCAGGGCCTTACAGTTTAGGCCCTGGGCAAATGCGAAGTGCTGGGGTTCCTACGGTGCGAGCTCCGACGCCAGGGCCACACGACTCCAATCGGTGGCGGTGTCGCCGATCTTGAGGTAAACCTCCTCGGTGCCGGTCCGGAAGTACAGAGCCGGGACCGTGGCCGCGACGCCGGTGTCCGCGCTGGGGTCCACCGCGCCCTTGAGGATGGTCACGCCGTTGATCGCGGTCTGGGTCGCGAGCGAGGTCCCGAGGACCTCATCGATGCGCTCGCCCAGGCTGGCCTTCGTGACGAACATCGTGTTCTCCTTGAACTCAGGTCGGTCCCAAACGGGGGACTAGCCGATCGCCATCCAGGTCACGACGTCGTCGGCCGCCGGGTCCGTGGCGCCGTCGAAGTTGAGCCGGATCTTGGTGCCCGACACGGTCACCTTGGCCGTGTGGTACTTGGGGATGCCGGTCGAGCCGCGGACCTCCACGAACACGTGGGTCGGCGTGCCCGGCAGCGACGTCTCGATCATGATGTTGTCGGCCAGGACGTCGATCGCGGTCACCGTGTAGTTGCCCCGGTGCAGGATCTCGTTCCCGCCGTTCTCGCCGTCCGCCAGGAGGTCGGACTCGGCCGCGATGGTGTTGCCGGAGTCGCTCATGTCCGTGGTGAACTCCAGGTTGCCCGCCGCGCCGCGACCGTCGGCGTAGATGTGGACCGTCGCCGTGTCCTTGGGGTCGATGACCGCCGTCACCGGGACCGTGGGCTTGTTCGCGTTGATCTTCGCGATCACCTCGGCCGCCGCCAGGGCGTTCGTGGTGATGCCGGCCCCGCGGTCCAGCCAGACGTTGCCCTCGTCGATGTCGCCCTCGGTGTCGTTCCACTGGTAGGTCTTGTCGCCGATGACGATCACCTCGTTGTCCACGAGGTTGGCGTAGTCCTTGATCTGGATCGCGCCGACCGCCTTGCCTCCGAAGAACTTGTACCTGCTCATCTTGCAGCTCCTCTTGTATTCCCGCGGGGGCGGGGACGTACGTCCCCTGAAACCCCCGTGTTACCTAGTCCTCGAGGTGGCCGGACCTGACGAGGTCCGCCGCCACCGCCTTCTCGTCCGGGCCGCCGGGCGCGGAGGGCCCCTTGCCCGCGCTCATGGCGTCCATCTCCTTCTGCTTGTCCTCAGCCTTCTTGGCCCCGAGCGCCTCGAGCTCGTCGGGCGTGTGGACCGCGATGCCCAGGTCCTTCAGCATCTTGGGGCCGTCGACCATCTCCCCCAGGGACACGGTCTGACCGCTCTCCAGGATCTGCTCCGTCGCGATGAGGGCCTTCATGACCTCCATCAGCGCGGCCTTGGTGCCGGAGTCCATGCCGCCGGCGTCGACCAGGGTCTTGCTCTGCTCCCAGGCGTCCTGGCCGAAGTTGTACACGACCAGCGGCTTGACGATCTGCTCGTTGAGGACGGCCAGCCACTCCTGGGTGATCCCCTCCATCATCATCAGCATCGTGTCCTGGTGCACCGTCGCCATGGCCTGGCTGCCGGTCCCGTCGCTGGTGCCGGCCTTGTCCGTGATCCACAGCGCGCGCAGCTTCTGGAGGGACAGCCATTCGATCCGCTGCTGGAACATGTCCCCGCGCTTGTCGTCCATCAGGAGCTCGAAGTCGAACTTCCTGTTGCCCAGGTGGTCCTTGATGTTCGGCAGCACCGCGACGCCGCCGCCCCTCAGGCCCATCAGGGCGTTGATGATGAACTGGAAGCCGTCCTGCTTGCCCTCCGAGGTCTCGGCCACGGCGTCCGCCCAGGCCTTGAACGCGGGATCGGCCCGGCGCTCGAAGTACCGGTTGGCGAACAGGTTCATGGCGCAGCCCCACCACCAGGGCTCGTACGCCTGCTTCATCAGGGCCTTCCCCTGCAGCTTGCCCCAGACCTCCTCCTTGCGGAAGCTCCAGAGCACGGACTTCTCGGTCCCCACGCGCATCTGCGCGGCGGACTTCTGCTGCCCGCCCACCTGTAGGAGCGCCACGCGCTGCTCGATGCCGGACCACTCGTCCTTCTCCGGGTCGATCAGCAGGTTGATGAGGCGCGGGTCCAGCCCCTTGAACTTCTCGTAGGTCCAGGCCATGGGCAGGGTCTTGTAGGAGACGGTCCCGTCCTTGCCGGTCTCGGCCATGGTCACCGGCCCCGACTGCCAGACCTTCTCCGACGCCTGCCTCCCGTACATGATCGCCAGGCTGTGGGTCGAGGCGCACTGCCGGTACCAGCGGCCGAGCTCGTGCTCCACGAACAGCTTGATGACCGGGTCGTTGGACCTCACCTGCCACTTCATGTTGATGATCGGCGCGCGCAGGATGGCGGACCCGAAGGCGATGTCGGGGTCGTAGCTCATCAGCTCGTACAGGTCGATCCCGACCTGGCGCGGGTTGAAGACCCCGATCCACTCCTTGATGTCCCCCAGGATCCGGGTCACCCCGGACAGCTGGTTCATGATGGAGCCCGCCTTGGGCTTCGGGCCGTCAGCCTGGATCGCCTCCGTGTTGGTCTGCTGCTCCTCCTGGCCGGCCGGCTCCTGCTCGTCGCCGGGGCGCTTCTTGCCGAAGATGGACGCGAGCGAGAAGGCCATTAGAACATCCTCCCACTGGGGCGGTTGCCCATCACGGACGTCGGCGCGAACATGCGGCCGGCGGTCTGGACCACGGACTGGGACGCGGCCTGGCTGGACGACGTCCCGACCAGGGTGTTCTGCAGCAGCGCCTGCTCCCTGCCCTGGATGGCCAGGGCGGTCGCGATGATGTCGTCGTCGTGCGCGCCGCTGAGCGCCTCGATCTTGCCGGTGGTCTCGTTGGGGCCGAACATCCGGCACTCCCCGAGCAGCACGCGGTCGTGGACTTTGAGCCAGCCCTTCTCGATGTGCTCGCGCAAGGCGCTCAGCATCACGGGTCGGGTCTTCCCATTGGTGTCCCACCCAGTCTTGGGGACACTCTTGCGAAGGACCGGGTCATAGTCCAGGTAGTGGTACACGTTCTCCCAGTTGATCTGGTTCACCAGGGTGTTGATGACCGAGTGGCCGTGGTTGTTCCGCTCGGGCACGATCAGGGCGCCGTTGTAGTACTTTGCGATCTCGACCAGCTCGTGGGCGAAGTCCTCGGGCTTGCGCCGGTCGCGGAACAGGGCCATCTCCTCCTCGGTCTCGGCGTCGATGACCTTGGCGACCGCGTAGTCGCCGCCCTCGATGCCCTCCGACGCGTCCGCGCCGATCACGTACTTGTGGCCGGCCTCGGCTCCCTTGAACTTCACGAAGCCCTCGGAGTCGTGCTCCGGCGTCCCCTTGAGGAGGGCGTTGATGAAGTCCTTGGAGAAGTAGCACGAGCCGGACGCGAGGAAGCAGGCCTCGGAGTCCTCGGGATACTCCTGCGCGAACAGCCTCCCGAGCTCCTCCATCTTCGCGCGGCGCCAGGCGATCTGCCCGCACGTGAGCCCGTGCGCGGCCGCGAGCACGATCTCCTCGTTGGTCAGGGTGTTCCGGATCTCCTCGGCCTGCTCGACCGTGAGCGCGACCGTGTACGTGGGGTCGTCCCACCACGTGAAGAAGGCCGCGGTCCAGTCGCCCTTGCCAGCCTGGGCCTCCTTGAACCTGGTGTGGAACAGGTCGCCGACGCCGTTGGGGGTCGACTCCAGGACGGCCTCACCGTGCGACGCGGCCTCTGTCAGGCCGGAGAGGAGCTTGCGCTGCAGGTCCTGGTCGCCGCCGCAGGACCAGGCCACCTCGGCCCAGTGGAACTTGGAGAGCGTGTCTCCCCGGCCGGCGCCCTTCGACCCCGCGGTGGCGATGGTCATCAGGGACCGCAGCACGGTCAGGTTCAGGTCGCGCTTGTTCGAGGCCGTGAGCCGCTTGGGCCGGACGTCCTCGGGCAGGCGCTCGTAGAACAGGGTCGCGATCCGGAACATCGTCTCCGTCGCCTTGTCCTCGTGCCCGAGCATGATGACGCGGCGGTTCGCCTGGGTCGCGATCGTCCAGAAGCTGTGGGCCATCTCCAGCGTGGTGATTCCCTGGCGGCGGGCCTTGAGGATGATGAAACGTCGGGGGCGGCCAGCCTGGTAGGCCTTGTGCTTTGCGGCCCACAGCTTCCTCTGGACGGGGTTGAAGACCAGCGGGCGGATCGTGCTCCGCTTGTCGCTGATCTTGAGGAAGTGCTCAGCGTACGTCGGGAAGTCGGTCAGGACGTTCGGCATGGTCTCCATTAGAACCAGGGGGGAGCCTCCTTCAGCTCCACTTCGTCCACGGGCGTGGACGGCGAAATCTCGGCGCCCTTGGGCAGGGCCATGATGAGCACGGCGGCGGGCTCTGGGTCCGCGGCCATGAACACCAGGACCATGTTCCGGGGCAGGCGCTGGACCACGACGTACTCCCGGCCCTCGCGCGTGAAGTGCGCGCCCGTGAGGTCGCCGTGGTTCTTCTGGACGAAGTTCGGTCTCGCCATTCCTTCTCCTAGGCCGCGTGCCGGACGCGGTAGATCCTCATGTAGCTGCCGACGCCGATGCCGTTCGTGGCCGTCGAGATCCAGCGCCAGCTCGTGATGTTGGTCGAGGTCTCGTTCCAGATCCAGCCCACCATGATGCGGAAGCAGTCGCCGCCGCTTGCCGCCTGGGTCCAGGACGACTCCGCGGTCCGGATCTTGGCCTTGTCCGCGTGGATCCAGATGACCCCGGTGTCCACGTCGCCGGCCGCGCCGCCGTTGTTCGACAGCAGGATCCCGCCGGCGGTGTCGTTCAGCGTGCCCTCGCTGGAGCCCACGTACCTGGCCCGGTTGCGCTGGTTCGTGGTCACCGCGTTGGGCCGCAGGTAGCAGGACTGCGCGCCGCTCGCGTCCTTCACGAACCGGTACACCACGTAGTACTCCTCGTCGGTGTCGCCGTCGATCCCGGTGCTGAAGTCGTAGGAGGTGACGTGGGTCCCGATCTCCTTGTTCTCGATGAGCTCGAACATCGGGGGGTCGCCGCCGATGAACGTGCTCCCGCTGCGCTTGCCGTACTTCCCGTCCGCGATCGCGCCGATGACCAGGACCGTGGGGCCGCCGGTCTCCTTGATGGCGATAACGTCGGGGAGCGCGGCCGTGCCGCCGAGGCAGTTGGCCAGCTTGACCTTGCCTTTAACACCGGTGGTGGCGTCAGACACCCAGCCGTCCACCAGGGCGGAGCCGTCCGCGATCACGATCTTGGAGGCAGTCGGGGTGGCAGTCGCGTTGGCCGGGTCCTCCACCACCTTCGCGGAGCCGTTCAGCGTGGCCAGGGTGGACGCCGAGCCGCCCCAGCCCGCGGCCAGCTTGCCGGAGCCGTCGGCCTTGGGGATCTTGCTGGCAGCCGGCGTGGTCTGGGCGTTCGCGGGGTCCTCGACGACCTTGGTCGAGCCGTCCAGGCTGGCGTACCCGCTCGCCGCGCCCTTGTTCGCGGTCGCCTCCTTGGCGGCCAGGGCCGCGACCAGGCCGGAGACGTCGGACTGGGGGATCGGCGGGGAGTAGCTCCCGCCGGCCTCCCACTTGAGCCCGGTCGCCTCGCCGCTGTCGGCCGTGAGGACGTAGCCGTCCGCCCCGACGGGCAGGCGCGCGTTGTCGGAGTCGAAGGTGTGCAGGTCGCCCTTGACGGCCAGAGGCGAGGACTCGCCGCCGCCCCCGCCGGTCTCGATCTGCCACTTGCCCCAGCGGCCGCGCGCGGTCACGTCCTGCCAGTCAGGGAGCAGCCAGTCGGCGCCGTCGTCCGGCTCCAGGGAGTCGGGGACGAACATCCAGCGCGCGCGGGAGGGTAGCTGGACGATCTCGTAGTCGCGCGCGAACCCCTGGGGAAACGCGCGGATCTCCGCGAGGCTGTAGGCCATGGCAAGACGTAGTACGAGCGTGCTCATCTAGACAGCGTAGATCCCCATCGGGCAGCCGAGCCTGTGCTCCAGGCCCTCGGGGTAGGCGTAGATCGATGCGCAGCGGATCGCGGCGATGTTCGCGGTGACCTGGCCCATCACCTGGATCCACTCGTGCTGCTTGTACCTGAGGAAAGTCTGAATCATGCCGCCTCCCGCCGTGTCGTAGTGGATCGCCATGCTGACCGCATGCTTCGGCAAGGCAAGCGTCGCGTAGGACGCGTGGATGGTCTGCAGGACCGACGCCCCGTCCATCCCGGTGGCCGAGGGAGTGGTGCCCAGGTCGTACGTGTGGTTGAACTTCTCCATGCGGAAGAAGACGCCCTTCGCCCCGTGCGCGCCCTTCGTGTTCGGCTCCCCGTCGTTCAGGAGAAGGGCGACGCGGTGCCTGACGAGGTCCACGTTCGCGATGATGAAGAGGGCCTTGGTCTTGTCCGCCCCGAAGTTCCAGCCCCAGCAGCCGGTGTCCGGCCCCGTGTCGGAGTACGTGAGCAGGGACTTGTCCGCGGTGATCGTGCCGGTCGCCGACGGGACCTCGAAGTCGCGCGCGGGCCAGGAGTGCAGGCCCTCCTTCTTGTAGGCCCCGGCTCCGACGGGCAGGATCCCGTGGTGGGCGAAGAAGGACTTGCCCAGACAGTCGTCCAGGTTCGTTCCTCCGATGGTTCCGGCTCGTCCAGTGTCCATTAACATTCCTATTCGGCGTAGATCCCGATCGGGGTGGCGAAGATACCCAGGCCGGACCCGCTGGGCGAGGCCAGCAGGGTCGCGCACCGCACCACCGACAGGTGACTGCTGGTCGTCGAGAGAATCTCGATCCAGTTGTCCATGCCAATGCGCAGGAAGCCCTTGATGACGCCGCCGCCAGAGGTGTCCACGTACAGCGCGAGGCCGGCAGGGATCGTCGACAGCGGGGCGTAGTGGACGCTGTTCGCCAGGGCCAGCTGCGTCCACCCGGCCGCGTTGTTCCAGCCGTCCGCGGAGCTGATCCGGCCCAGGTCGTACAAGGTGGCGGACAGGTCGCTGCGCAGTCCGAACGCCTTGGCCCCCGCGGCCTCGTTGGTGTTCGGCTCGGCGTCGTTCAGGAGCAGGATCTGGCGGTTGAGCGTCCCCTGCAGGTGCCCCAGGATGAACAGGGCCTTCGTCTTGTTGGCGCCGAAGTTCCACCCGAAGTTCCCGCGACTGCTGCTGGACCCGGTGTAGATCCCCCACGACTTCAGCGTCGAGTACGAGCCAGCGCCCAGGTTCTGGAAGTCCGGCGTGGGGAACGCGTGCAGCGCCTCCAGCCGGTAGTCGCCCTTCGGCATGAGGCCGTGCTTCTGGAAGAAGGCCTTGCCGAGCATGTCCCCCATGCTCTGGCCGAAGATCGTGCCGGCGCGTCCCGTGTCCATTAACTGACCTCCATATAGGTGAGGCCAATCCGAAGGGGGTTCGCCGCGGTCATCTCGATACCCGCGCTGTTGGCCGTGCCCTGGCGCCTCCCGATGACCGAGACGCGCCAGTCGCCGGCGGCGATGGTCTTGCGCTTGGTGCAGACCAGGGTGGCCCTGTGGCTGCCTCCCAGGTTCGGGGTGACGTAGTACGTCCCGACGAAGTCCTCGGGGGAGCCGGACGGGTTGCCTCCGACCATCTGCTGGAGCCTGATGCCGATCTGGGCGTCGGACTTCCCGAGGAAGTCGGGCAGCGACGTCCCCTGCGCGTCCATCACCACGCGGCGCTCGGCCGTCAGGGTGAAGTCCAGGCGGGAGGTGGGGCACTCGACCCACGACGTGCCGAAGGCGAAGGTGCCGGTCACGACCTCGACCTCGGGCGCCTTGAACACCGGGGGCGCGTTGATGTCGTCGATCTGGTCCTGGAGCGCCTCGTCGGCGGCCTGCATCTGGCCCAGGTTGACCGCGTCGTCGGCCGCGACCCCGTCGCCCAGGTTCTCGATCTTGAACCCGGCCATGTCCAGGTCGCCGGCCATGGGGATCGTGCCGTCGGCCTTCAGGTCGCCGCCTCCGACCGCGTTCGCGGCCAGCAGGAACATGGCGACCGTGCTGTCCTCCTTGATCGTGAGCGGCTCCGTCTCCAGGCCGTACACGCCGAGGGTGACCACGTCGCCGGCGTCCAGGCCGACCATCATCACGTCCTGGAGGAAGACCTCGTTCTCCCCGACGTCGTGCAGGATCATCGGGTACACGCAGGCCGGGGCCTCGATCCCGTTGATGAGCCACTTGACCGAGCCGCCGCCGCCGTTCGCCACGCGCATGCGGGCGACCAGCATGTAGAACCCGTCCTGGGTGGCCACGAACTCGCTGTTGTTCGTGACCTCGTCGTGGAGGTCGGGCTCGGAGGTCGTCCCGTCGTTCTCGTCGGCCTCGAAGAGGACCGGGGAGGTGTCGGTCAGGTCTCCCGTGTTGCGGGCCAGGACGTAGGCGTAGCTCCCGGACAGCGACCCGAGCGCGCCGTCGACCGCGGCCTCGAGCTGCTGGACCGTGACCGCGTCGTCGTCCTCGGTGCCGTTCCCCAGGCTCTCGATCTTGTTCCCGCCCAGGTTCAGGTCCCCGGTCATCGGGACCGAGCCGTCCTTGAGGAGCGCGGTGTTCTCCAGGCCGCCCAGGTCCAGGATGGTGACCCAGACGGGCGCCTCCTCGGTGCCGTCGTTGCGCACGATCGACCGCGCCGTGGTGTTCAGGAACATGCCGCCGATCGCGTACTCGGAGGGGTTGGCCGCGCCCTGCATGATCATGCCGGCGTCGACCTTCTCCCAGTTCTCGTTCAGCGCCTCGGCGCCGGGGTTCGCGGCCTCGGCCCACTGTCCGAGCGCGAGGTTGCGGGTGGTAGAGATGGGTGCGTCGGGCATTCTAGGCTCCCTGCTTCCTGGGCTGGGGCTTCACCACGGCCGGGGTGGCCGGGATAGACCCGGGGTCCTGGGGCGTGATCGCTTCGATGATCTTCTCGACATGCCCGTCGAACGGGCCCCGCTCGGTGGTGGGCTCCGCGACCGAGGGGGCCTGCGCGAGAGGGGCGTCGTTGCCCCCCAGCTGCAGGATCTTCTGCTCGAAGCTCCCGGCGATAAGGTTGATCTGCTCCGGCGTGAGGGTGGGCATCATCTTGTCGAGCACCTTGCCCATCAGGTACTCGCTCTTCAGCACCGCGTCGAACCAGCGCTGGGCGTTGACGTAGTTGCCGGCCGCGTCCTGCAGGGTGAGGATGCTCATCAGCAGGGCGGCTGCCCTGGAGCGCCGCACCACCACGTCCTTGGGGCCGTTGACCTCGCCCGGCTTGAACTGGAAGGGCACGATCGCGGCGGCGCTCGACTGGGAGGCCGCGCTGGAACCGGGCTTCTGGGGCGCCTTCTTGCTCACGCCCTGTTTATACGCCCGCCCAATGATGTTGTATGCGTCCTAATTGCGGCGCGTGGAAAGTATTTGAGGATGCGGTGCGGTGCGCTGGGATGCAGAGAGGGGAAATGGGATATATTAACTACTACTACTTCTTCTTGTTCTTCGGGCTGATTTCCCTGCCCAGCCTGTCCTGGCTGGAGCCGCACTGGGGGCAGACGGGGAAGTCCCTCTCCTCCAGGGCGAGCCGCTCCTGGGCCGTGTACTTCCAGACCAGGCCGTGGCACCGGAAGTAGAACCAGTACTGGCCGTCCTTGAACACCCGGCCTCCGCTCCTCATCACGGCACCAGGATCAGGAGCTTCGAGTGGGACGGGGTGACGACCTCCCACACGGTCCGGGGGCAGCCGTGCGCGGTCTCCCACATGTTCATCTGCTGCCTGCGGAAGCACCCGTACCTGTCCTCGCACTCAGGCGGCTCGTCCTCGTCCGGCACCACCTCGAACTCCGGCAGGCCGTACCCGACGCCGTACGAGACTATACGGTACCGTGGGGGATGTCGGAGCGCGGCGAACGCCTCGAACACGCCGCAGTCCGAACAACGCCTGGCGGGGAGTCCGTAATCCTCGGCTTCAGCCACGTCCACCTCCAGCAGTCCCAGCAGATCTTCCTCGCGCCGTCCGTGTAGAACGCCCTGACCTGGCCCAGGTCGTCGCAGCCGCCCCTGCGGGCGCACTGCGGGCACTGGCACATGGTCTTCACAGCCAGCCCGCCGCCTTGAACAGCTTCGACGTCATCAGCCACACCGAGCTGAACACCGCCGCGTGCCAGACCGACTCCCAGATCTTGGCCCTGTGCTCCCATAGCCGGTACGGGACCCACAGGAGGCCGTACGCCAGGGCCAGCACCAGTATCTTCCTCACTTGCCCTCCTCCAACACGATTCCGCACCTCTGGCAGACCGTCGGCGCCCACGGAGGAGGGCCGGTCTCCGTGCCGTTGCTGGTCCACTGCTTTGCGGGATCGTGGCCCCGCGCCTCGCAGGAATCGAGCCACGCCAGAATCTCCCATATACTCACGCCATCACGTTCGGGTCTGGCCCGAGCCCCTCCAGCTCCATGGTCACGCTGATGCGCTGGCCGGCGATGGTGATCTCCAGGTCACGGACCAGCTTGCCTCCCTGCTTGAGCTCACGGAAGCAGTCGCCGTCGTGGCGAAGGTCGCGGGATAGCTGGGCCGCCAGGTCCCTGGCGATGTTGCACAGGATCTCCTTGCTGTCCCCGAGGCTCTTCTCCGACGTCATGGCGAAGCCTCGGGTGGTGGGCTCCTCCTCGGCGGTATGGTGCGTGGAGATGGCCGCCCCGTAGCCCTTGGTGTAGGACGTGCCGATCCTGCCGTCCGCGGACTTGTAGACCTCGAACTTACCGCCTCCCGGCATCGAGGTCCTGAACCCGGGCGGGAGCTTGCCCTCCTTGAACGACCTGTACAGCATGTCGGCGATCTTGTCCGAGTCGGCCAGCTCCTCGGGCGTGGGCATGGCCCTCCTCTCGGGCTCCATGCCCGGCATCTCGCTTCCGTCCCATCTTCCCATCATCGTCGCCCTCTTCGCCGCCTCGCTAAAGCTCGTCATGCTGGCCGCGTAGGCCTCCATCCGATGCAGCAGCTTGATGGTCTCCTTGGCCTTGAGCTCGGCCAGCTCGCGGCGGCTCATCTTGTACAGGACCCCACCGTCAAGCTGCGCCCGACTGGTCAGCAGACCGGATCCGCTCGGGTGCTCAAGTGTCAGGTCGATGTACGTGCACGCCCCGGCGACGTCGCTGCTCTCGTCCATCCGGACCTTGTACCCGTCCGCCATGAGCCGGCACAGGTGGGGAAGCTCCCTGGCCAGCGGTCCCAGCTCCACCGTCTTGTCTCCCACGCTACACCTTCCTCAGGGACGGCTTGCGCCTGGCCCTCTTCTCGCGCCGACGGGCGACGTCGAGCCGGTGCACGGCCTCGAGCAGGTCCCGGTAGTTGTGGAACCAGAGGTCCATCATCCGGCGCATCAGGCCGAAGTCCTCGCCCTTCGCGTAGAGGCCGTAGATCGGCCGCTTCGACGCCCAGGCCGCCCCGACCTCAGCCGCCGCGTCCTTGCCGGACGG
>Ga0137421_1000068_pt1 | contig 16502 bp, 25 predicted proteins | sample EasRivERMZT534_2_FD_104648 | JGI IMG/M metagenome (GOLD analysis project Ga0137421, IMG submission 104648) | Soil microbial communities from meander-bound floodplain in the East River, Colorado, USA - East River MetaG ERMZT534_2 | ecosystem: Environmental > Terrestrial > Soil > Floodplain ...
CCGCCGCACATTTCGCAAATCTCGCCGCAGATTCCGCATATTCCGCATATCTCGCATATTCCGCCGCATATTTCGCAGATCTCGCAAATTTCGCATATTCCGCAGTCCTACCGGAACACCAAAAAGCAAACTCTACGATTACGGGAAGCAAATCCCCATATTCAACAATTGGCTTTCTGTTTTGACCGCATAACTTGTCTTGATCGACTAGGTCGGTCTTTCCCCAAATTTCTACTTTCCAAAGATGAGAACCCGATGCAAAACCAAGAGCGTCAATAATTGAAGTGGAACCATGCAAACCATGTTTACATCTTGCGGGAGTTCCACTAACTGACAAAGTTTCTCCAAGCACGATTTTTCTTCCGTCTGAATACCCCAAGCAATCATCATTTCTTGACCAATGAAAACAGATGTATTTTTTCATTTTCATATCTCCTTTTTATTTATCTTTTAGTACGTGAAAGATCACGAATATAACGATAAACGCTATGATGAGGTATACAATTTCAGGCATGTTTTTTCTCCTTGATTCATTCTATCCTAGTTGGATTGGTGTTAGATTAATTTGGGGTGAGAGTTTGATTAGAAAGCACCGTGCTTTCTTTTTCTCTTATTTTTTTATAAATATTTCAACGGTTTTGTCGTAAAACTTGCGGCATTTTATGCAGCACCATTCTGGTGAGCCTGCGTATAAACCTTCAAAGTCCTGAGGAGCTAATATTTCTCCGTAATCCACAATCCCACATGAGGCACTTGTGAATTTGTTTCCCTTACCGCGCATGTGATAGGGTGCTTCGGGCTTGATTATAAAAGCGTGTGGCATTTGTTCTCCATTCTATTGTACATAAGATTGAACACAAGTTTAGACTCCTGAGCCAACATAACCTTATTTTCAATTAAGGTTGCGGTGTCGTCTTTCGCTTTTCCATTCGGCACAGGCGCGTACAAAACGCTTGACCTGTGCCTTGCTCATGATGTAAGCATTTTCACGATGAGAGTAACGCCTTGTTTGTTCGTGCGCCAGGTGCATTTCATACGTCTTGTGGCCTGAGTCATCCGAATCACAACGGACGGCACACATTTTCTTAGCATAGCGGGCGCGAGTGATCGTGAAGGTACGTGGCATGGTTTTCATTATTTTCATCCCTTAACCGATTGTACCCAGCGTTTCAGCATTTCCTTTTCGACTTTTTTAGACTTCTCGCTATCGTAGCCAATAAATTCATTGACCAATGCTTGCGGGTCTGACATTTCTTCTTGGCTCATCTCAAATCCATCCTCAACAAAGAGCATAAAATCATCCATGATCTTCTCTCTTGTGATGGTTTCTGGGTTGCGGAATGTCTTGGCGTGGAATTCGTCGGAATTTCGTCGGTCTATTAGTTCTTTGGGTTCGTAATGATTAGGCGGGTTGTGTGTCATTTCATTTACCATATACCTTTTCGAGAATTTCTCGGTCTGATTTACTCCAGTAGCCTATCCACAAGAGAGTCTCGTGTTTCGAGAGTCCATTGCGGAGTCCCAGGCGAAAAGCGGAGCATAGATTTTTGAACTGTTGTTTGGTCATGATTAGAGTCCTTTCGCCTTGGAGATAATTTTCTCTGCATTTCTCAGGGATTTCCATAAGTCTGTCATTGCGATGTTGCGTTGATTTTCCGTTAATTCAATGTCGGAGTCGTCCGCTCTCCATCCTGCTACGACAAGATTTTCCAAAGCATCCAGAAGTTCGGGCGCGGCGGCGATCAGGCGGGCGTTGGCTTGTGTTTCCTCGTGTTTCCAAGACTTATGGATAGGAACGTTTACATCCGCTATGTTTTGTAGGTTTTCTCCCGTTATTAAATTTCCTGCCCAAATATGAAACGACCTTGCAGGAGTCTTTCCGTCGTCTCTTAGATTCTCTGTTCCATCCCCATGAAATTTCCAGGGGGCGGGTGTGTGTTTGGTTTTCATGATGTTTTTCTCCAGTTTGTTCGCTAGTTTGTTCATGAGTTTGTTCATGAGTTTTTGTCCCATTTCACAACAGGTTTGTTGTAGATTTTCATGTCAAATTCCTGAACGTATGGAATTTCTACCTCGTCGGTATTGCCACCAACGACATGAACAAGTGCAATATTTTTGGGCATGTCAATTACACCCGAACCCTTGCGGACTCGGAATCCGCCGTTGTAGTCTGTCACAAAACGATGCAGGGTAGAGCGTTGTACGGCATCTGCAATGGTCATGCTTTTGATGATGTAGGCATTGAGGAGTCCGGCCAATTTTCCATTAAAGTCTCTTGCCATTCCTATCAGAAAAAGAATGTTGTTTGCAGTTGGGTGATTGATAACCCTAACCGTATCAAACAACGCTTTTCGCTGGCGGGCGTTGGTCATGTCAACCATATCCGCAAATTCATCGCAGAAAATAACGGACTCCGTCACGCGCTCAAGGTCAGTGATGCTGTGGATGCTGTGGACTCCAGGCATTTCAGGGAGTTTGAATCCAACTAAGCGCGTATTCTTGGCGCGTTTCTGAAAAACGTTCCTGAGATGCTTAACCACGTTTGATTTACCCTCATTGGGATCAGAAACAATCCCAATGACTCGGATGTGGGAAAGTTCAGGATGTACAAAAAGCTCCTCAATATTATTGATGTGAACATCTCGCAAGTCTCTTAATTCTTTCATATTTTATCTCCTTTAATATTCTGCGTTGGGTGATTACGCCAGCGGGTTGACTCTTGTCATCCATTCTGCCTTTCAAGTGTTTGAAAAGCAGAGGGGAGGCGGGAGTCTACACGTTTTCCATCTTGCCGGTGATCGTGAAGGTGTATTCATTGGCGAGGATGGTGTCTTTTACTGCCTCATCGCTTGTTAGTCCTTCGTGCTCAGACTCCAAGTCCTTGTAAATTTCTCGTGACAATTCGCGGACTTTTTGAGTCGTCACAACGTCAAGGTCTTGTCCCAGTTGATAAAGTTTTTCATCGTCTGAGTCCGACAAAACTTCTACACTTGTTCCAACGGTGTATTCGTGGCTGTAGTGATGGTCAATTCTAACAACGCAAGCGTTAACTTCTGCCGTTCCGTTCTTGATGGCAGATAAAAGCCGCGTGTATTTTCCCTTGTATTCCAGGGACGCGATAAAGGCGGGGACGTCAACATTTTTGCAGGTGAATGACGCGCCGTTGCCTTGAGAATAAAAACCAGAGAATGAAATTTCAGGGTTATTGAAACCCATTTTCTCAAGTTTTTCTTCCCACTCTCCAATGGTGAATTCCCGCCAGTTTGAGTCTTCAACGTTAATGTAGCGTTCGTTATCAAGTACCTTTTCCTGAATATTGGCGGGCAGTTCTTAAAATTCGTACAGTTTGATCGTTTTTGTTTTCATTTTTTTCTCCGTTTCTGATTGTTTGGCGGGTGATTGAGTCCGCTGGATTTTCTCTAATCCCGCCCGCCATTGTCTGAGACAATAGCAGGGAAGTGAGAGAAAACACGGTGCTTTCTTTTCTTAGAATTTCGGATGGACTCCGACAAAGGTTTTCTTGTCAAAGTAAGCGGACTTGGTGAGTCCGTGCTTGACGGCATGACGGCGGTACAGTTCCCAAACTTCCACAGACACACCAGAGTCTACCCAGTTGTCGTTTTTGTCATAGTTGGTGACAACAACGGCGGAGCGTACCCCGTAGTTTTTCATGGTATCCCCGAAAAACTTCATGGAGTCGCGGCTGAAAAAGTTCGAGCCGGATTTTTCGACATTGTACTTTAGTTCATATGCATTCATTTGATTTATCTCCTATCTTGTTTTGATTGTTGGTTTATTCGCTTTAGAAATTAGTTCGAGCAAAAATTCCGTGATATTTTCTCGCCGCTTCGTCATAAGAAAGAGCGGCTTCGATTGGGTCTTCAAAAATACCCAAATGTACACATTTTTTGTTTACGGTAATGTGTGCTATGTATTTCTTTGATGTGCATTGAAGATATACGCCCTTATACCCGCTCGTGTTATTCTTCTGCAAGCCGCTATTTATTCTATTTTGAGCTTTGTTGCACATCCTCAAATTTTCCTTTCGATTATCTAGTCCATTTCCGTTAATGTGGTCAACCATCTCTCCGGGCAATGCCTGTAAAATGTCTCTGTGCATAGATATGTTTTTACCCCTGCTCCATTTGTATGCATAAAAACACCTCCCCAATTTTACGGCATGGTATTTTTTGATGTTTATTCTCTCAAAATCATCATCGTCTACAAGCGCAAACTTGTTTTGAGTTAGTCTTATTTCTTTTGTCATGGTTTTTTGTTCCTTCATGAGTGGGCCTGAGTCCTCCAAGTTATCAGGCCCACGATATGAGGGGATAAACTAAACTACGCTATAGACTTTGAATCCAGCGTCTTGCAGTTGTCGTTCCCAGTTATGAGGGTGATCTGCGAGGGTGATCGGAGTCGGGAGTCCTTTCCCAAATTCCATGCCCTGCAACGCGGCCGAGAGTTTATCATAGCCGTACCCGCCCGCCCGCCCGATTTGGGGTTCGTATCCATGCTCGTGCAATACGACCTTAAGAGTCCCTGCTCCATCGGCGGGGTATAAAATCTTGATCGTTCCGCAAACGTCGCCAGCGGGATTAATGATAACCTTTGCGCCAACACGATTAAAAGCGGTTGATTCTGTGATTTTTCGTACTTGTTCCCATGTTGCGGTATTCTTTTTCATTTTCGTTATCTCCATTTCATGATCGATTAAAAAGCACGGTGTTTACTTACTTCATCCTACGCCCGCCACATTAAGCGGACATGAATACAAGGTTAGAGTCTTTAATTTGCTGGATAAATGCCGTTCTCAATGCAGATACATTGACGGGAGTCTCTGCCTGCTTGATCGTTTGAAGACTCTTGAAAACTAAGCCAACATTGAACGGGCAAGTCCTACAATCCCGCATAGACTCCGCAATAGTGCAGCAGAGACAATTTGCGACATTGAGACTCGTGCGTTCGTCTTTGGTGATAGATTCTTGGGTTGTCATTGTAGACTCCTTTAGAAATTTGTTTTTTCAAATTCTCCATCTCTTGATAGGGGCCAGCCCGAAAAAGGTATATAGCCAGCCTTAATATATAACTTCTTGCATGTTTGAACGTCAAGAACATAGTGACTTGAAAGGATACACCATAATTCAGATGATGTTTTTCCGGTTGTTGGATAACCCTGTGATTTTAGTTCCCTTGCAAGCCTGTTGGCTTTTGAAATGGCACGCCGTCGTAATGCTGGAATATTCATGATTCTTCACCTTTCAAAGCGGCATATACACCAAGTCCAAAAATCCTTATTTCGTTTAGTATAGAATCGGTGTTTGTGCTCTTTTCCCATTCTATAAATATCTGATAGTTTTCTTCTGTGAACTTTCCGTAGTCACCATAATAGCCTTTTAGATATTCAAGAATAACTATGCTTTTTGGTGACATGCAAACGAATTCTTTTGTCATGATAACCACGCAATCAGGGCGACCAGCAAGCCGATGAACCATGTACAGGCTATGATTTCTTTATAAAGTCTCATGATTGTCCTCATATCTGCGAATTTCACACGTTGCCATAAAAACGTTATTTTTCGCATACCATCTACCTACCGGGCTATTATTAGAGTAAAAATTAGAAATAAGATGCGCCTTATTTACTCCAACGGCATTAACGAGTGCTTCCCAAGTAGATAAACCGTAACCAGTCTTACCATTTACTAAACTTACTCTGAATTATGATTTATTCATTTTGTTATACTCCTATATAAATTTGCGGGTTGTGCTATTTATCACTTCCTATCTGTACCCTACTGGATTAGAGTAAGGTACAGACTCGCAAGAGACAAAGCGCGGGTTTATTAGTTTGGCTTGTGCTCTATTTGCTTCTAATCGTCAATACTACAAGCCTGCTGAAATAATTCAACGGTTTTAGTATCGTTTGTTTCTAACATCTCAATTACAAACCCCTCCACAATCCAGTTAATAGTCTCGTTTGCTGTAAGCAGTTCGTATCCTTCATAACTGGAAAGTGCTGTTAACTTAGTGTTTTTTTATAACATTGGCAATTAACATCATGCTATTTTTTCTCATGTCATTCCTCATTTCGTATAGTTTAGTTTTATAAACACATGACCGACTCTCACGCTTGCCCGCTTGCGTGTCATCGGATTGAGTTATAAAGCCTGCTTTTGTTTACTTCGCCAGAGCGGGGATAACCACTGTAAAAAGTACAACCGCGACGGCGATCAGAACGGCGAGAAGAACATAACCACCACAGCCTGAGCGTTCGCTAAAATCCGTTTTTTCTGTCCACGATTCCTTGTTGCTGTGAATCTTGCCATTGAATACGTTGTTATTGCTTGTAAAAGTAGTCATTGTATATCTCCTATTGTCGTATACCGCCCGTGATTAGTGGGCTAGTGGATTAGATAAGTATGATGTAGGGCAATAGGGCTTATGGGAGTTTAGTATTACCACATGGGATTTACATACATTATCGCGTTGCCTAGTACCCTACAGCCTACCTATCTGGTAGGGTGTTGATGTTGGTTATCGGTGACTTGTATCTCGACGGGTCTGCCGTACTACTGTCTGCCGTTGTTATGTACCCCGCTTTATTCTTTTGTTTGCATCCCTCTTGCGTTCCAATGGTGCTAGTATAAGCGTATAGTACCTACCCTGCAAGGGTATATAACACTCTCTAATCTAACTCTCATAAACAGATGTTCTATGTACAGGTGTTCTATACTGTGTGCCGCGCTACTGTGCCGGCTCGATTACCCCATGTTATACAGTAGTGTGTAACACAGCCCCGCTGTGTGTCAATGGGGGTATGTGTAGTGTGAGTGCTAGACATGATGAGATATGAGTCAACATGATCCCCCCTACTGTGTAATGATATGTGATGATGTATGTTATTGATTGTGATATGTGTCACACACCCCCGCAATGATGACGGCGATGTAGAACAGGTGTTCTATTTAGCGGACGCTGGCGATTGACCAGGGGTACGCACAGTCGCAAAAATATTTCGTTTGGTCATTTTTCAAAACTAGGGTTTTTCCAATCCTCTTCCGCCCTGTCACTGTCAAGTAAAGCCTTTATGATGCTGTTTTCCACACCTAAAGTCTGATTGTTAATAGACAAGGTGCAAAAGCCAATCTCTTCCAAAGACTTCCTGATCTTCTCGACCTCATCGTTTTTTACTGTTATCCAATTTTTCCCATTCCAGTATTGAATACTCATTTTTTATTCTCCTGAATTTCTACTTTTCCTTCTTTGGGAATAAGTCTGATTAGACCTAGGGCTATTGAAATTCCGACATTGGTCAGCCTAGAGTCTGGATTCTTCTCTCGGTATTTCTTAATTTCCTTGATGTGTTTGATTTGTACATTCTGGTCTATTGCGCTGACTCGCCTCATCTTCAATTGTCCTTATTTTTTCTTCTATTTCTGCAATTTTGGCAAGAGTCCCAGAAAGCGACCTTGTGTCCATTCTGGCTCTACCGTACCAGTAATCTCTCTCTATTTTCAATAGCTTGAGAGTCTTCTTAATACTGATTGCGGTCATATTCTTGTTTCTTTACGATCAGCCACCTTGTATTTTTACTGGGACGATAAAACCATCCCACTGTGTACTCACCGTTTTGAAGTATTTCCGTGGCCTGCTCCTTGTCAAGAACGGAGACTTGTTTGAAATCAATTCCGCCTGGAATTTCGTTGATTCTGTAGATGGTTTGTAGCGTAGCTTGTGTCATAAATGCACCGTGCTTTCAGATCACTTCTTCATCAGCCAATATGCCAACAACAGACAGAACAACGGTGTCTACAAAGGGCTTTAGTTCACCACCCATTTCGGATATTGTCAGGCTCGCCCCGCGTCCACTAACAATCATACTTGTCAATAAAGTTGAACGAACAATTGCCATACACCTTACAAAATTACGTTCGTCTAGTTTGGCAACAATGATTTCCTTGCCCTTGTAAGCCATCTCATCCAGGTACTCTCCAATAGAAGACATTGTATCAATGCCCCCTTTGATAAAAACATCTACAGATTCTTCTTCCATATTTTCGCACAACCTTACCAAATCAATCATTTTCATCTCGTATCTCCGGTTATATTTTCTACTTATTAGGTTTTGTGCGCTAGGCAGGATTCGAACCTGCGGTGTATCTCGGTTCCACTAGAAACATGAGTTTTTCTGTGCTTGGCTCATGAAGAGGCTAACTTTCGTCAAGTTTTCATGATTTGACACCATCCATCACAGACCCTTCGCCACTTGGGTACTAGCGCATACTTACGATGTCTCTCCATCAGCCTCCCTTAGCATCAAGTCTGGTTGCAGGGACAGACCTTTCGGGCAATGTGGTAATCCGCTACCAAACGGTCATCGCTTTGCTGTGATCTTGGAAGGACTCGAACCTCCAACCTACCGCGTATCAGGCGATTGCGCTTCCAATTGCGCCACAAGATCATAAATTTCCGAGCCAAGATTCTACTTGGAGTTCCCCCTTTACAAGGGGCGGTCTATTTAGCCTATTCGGATTTGTTTCGGGTAGACGCCTTCGGTCATCAACCAGCGGTAGGAGATACGGGAGCCGCCAGCGTCTACCCTTTAGATCATGTTGTGGATGAATTTCACATAACGTCCATCAACATAATTAGTTTATCACAACTTATACACTTTACCTTAGATAGAAATAAGCGTTTACTTAGTTTTACGTGAGCGTTTCAATTCCCCACTTCGCTTATCTTCGAGCCAATGCAAGTAATCGCTATACACCATTCCGATAAAGACTCCCGTAAGAGTCTGGTAAATCCAGGGGGCATGAAAATCCTTTAAAATCAATATAGCGTAAATTGCCCAAAATTGCCATAAAAACCTAATGGAAGTAGAAATAATTGGGAAATGTGTCCAAAACGATCTGTGATGTCGCCTAAAAATGGAACCGTATATTTGCCAGTATCCGTAAAGAAAATGACCCAGGATTGGTATCTTGTTTATCATCAAGCCCTCTGCGTGAGTGATTCCAACCTGGTCTGCGTCTGGATTTACAAACATACCGAACCCATAACTCAAAATAGTACCGATGGTGTAGAAGTCGTTACCTGAAAAACACCCCATTTTAGAGCACGCCCAGGCGGGGCGGGATAAATCTACTGCTCCGTAAACAGCCAAAGAAAGAGGCAGGGCGGTTATCCATCCCTGCCTCCAAAGTTCGTGATGTCTTATTCCGTTACTCATTTATAGTTCGGCGGGCGAAACCCTTCTTCGTCATCTTCATTCCGTATCATTTGAATAAACGGAGGCGGTTCACGTTGAGGCATTGGTGAAGGTCTGTGCTGCGGTTGATACGGAATATTCTTGGGGCGACGAGTTCCTTCCTCTTGACGTTTTGTTTGATAACCGTACTCCTTGCTCTCCTTATTTATTGCGGCTCTTTTGAAACTATTCCATTCTGAGGAAATTGAACCGATACCCGTTGTGAATTTAGCCCATCCCCACATTGCATCACTAATGGCGGGTCGCCACATATTCACAAACACAAGCCAGGAAAGACCTTGCGAAATCTCGGAGCCGAATGTGTAAAAGGCAAGCGTTGTAATTGTTGCTATTTTCACGTTTCCAGTTAGGTTTCCGCTTCTAAATACAACATCCGTCCAATTGTCAAAGAATCCAGACAGAAGAAGAACGAATCCGGACAAGACTCTGCTGGCGTTAGGAAACTTCTCTGAAAATGCAACGCTGGCACATACAATTTGAAGGACACTTACAAACACCCCTAAAACAATAGAGCCATTCCACGAAGTCGAGGGCGTTACCCCGAATTGACTTGGAAAATACTCAAAGATAGTATGCGCTGTGCTTATAACGTCCTCTTTTAGAAGCATAAAAGACACAACTATACCCGCTATGGATGCGACAAATGAAATCAGCGACGTTCCCATAAACTTTTTGTTCATACTTTTCTCCTGTTCTCGACTTATCTCAAATCGAGATATTTTATAAATCTTCCGTCTATCCATAGACTCGCAAATCCATAGGGTCGGTATTGTGTAAGTTTAGGGGCGAGTTCAACGTGCCCTTCAATCAACAGCGTAATGTGACCGTAGAGGATAAGCGAGATCATTAGGAAGGCGAGAAGTTTGTCCATTAGGCAGAGCGTAGTTCTTTATAGGCATAGGCTCGCCAGTTAATTACTGTGCGCTCGTCAACACCGTATCTTTTAGAAAAATCCTTTACCTGAACAGAACTTAATTTAGCCAAAGAAACTACTTGTTCGTAGGAAAGGGTGGGGCGCAACTTTCGCCAATCTTTCGGTAAATTTTCGGAAACTTTCTCCTCTTTCGGCAACTTGTTTTTTTCTTTCGGTAAATTTTCGGAAATGTTTCCGTGGCGAATACGATATTTCTCTAATCTTTCCTGTCTTTCCTTTTCCTCTTTCTCTAATCTTTCCTGTCTTTCTTCCTGTCTGCGGATTTCAGAAAGTTCTTGCGCCTTTTGAACTTCGGTCTTTCTCTCAAGAACAAGTTTGTAATATCCATTCCCAATACCTGTAAGTAAGGGAAGGAAACACAAGAGAGTAATAACGCGAGAGAGGGCTGGGTTTACTTGCCCAGTTGCATTTTCAAGAGTCACATTCAGATTCACTAAAAGTGCAATGTAAGCAGTTACAACAGCGGCAAACATCACGACAATAAAAAACGATTTTGCGTTTCTGCTTCTTATCCAATCAACAACAGAGTCTACGAAAAGGGAAGTAAACCACAAACCAATTCCTTCCAAACAAAATACAAACGTAAATGCTATGCTTGGTGTAAAGTGTAGGAACTCTGTTGAACTATGTGAAGTCAACCACGCAACCGGAAGCGGGGTCAGGTAGGGAAGAAACGCTGCCAGAAACCGAAACGCTGACGGATTGAATTTCTCGAAAATCTCTCCTGCAACATCAAAAATATTTGCCAGCCAATTTGTATTGCTCATGCGTCCTCCTCAATGATTATTAACTTGCTGTTTGGCAGGCGAAGTCCTCTTGCGCCTTCTTCCTGCTCCAATAAGCCAAGTTCTACAAGTTTGTCCAGCAAGAACCCTACGTTGCTCTTACTGGCTATGTCGCACGCTTCCATGATTTGATCGTAGGACGGTGCTCTGCCTCTGTTCTCAATTAAATAACCACGAACGAACTCGAAAACGACTTTTTCTTTTGACATCTAAAACTCCTTGAATATTTGTTCTATTATATCAAACTTTTGTTCCGAGTCAAGTAAGCGCCATGTTTTCTCACTGTTCTCTCATATTGTTTTAATGTTTTGCGCCTATATTATTATTTTGTTTTCATAAAAATACTTGACAACATCCTATATACATATATAATCAAGGCAAGGAGAAATTCGTAAATGGCACTTACTAGAGAAAAAGAAAACAAATTCAATAAGAAATATGACGACAGGGAATGTTGGGATTTAGCAATGTCATGGGGTGCGGCATTTACAGTGGACAAACTTCATCGGTGGCACAAGAAGAACAAGGGTTTCGGTTCGCGCATGGGCGGGGTGTGGGCAATGTGGAGATGGGCAGCAAGAAACCCTGAACTTTGTTATCCGCAATTCAAAAAGTGGTACTTTGAAAACGCCATAGGTGAAACGCGCTGGGAAGAAATTGGCGACAAGATGGTAGAGAAAGACATAAATCCCAATGTAACCTTTGAGGAATTTCTTGAAAAAATCAGAGATCACGCCAAAGACAAGGACTCTGTTCTGAGTAATACCGCCTACAAGACATGGTGCGCGAAATGGAACATGGAAGAATAAAGGAAAAAGAAAATGAAAATATTTTTTGATACAGAAACCACAGGAATCCCAGGAAATTACAAAGCTCCGATTTCGGATGCAAATAACTGGCCTCGCATGGTTCAGTTAGGGTATGTTGTGATGGACGGAGAAGCAATCGTTCACGAACACGAATCAATTGTAAAGCCAAGTGGTTTTGATATTCCTGTTGGTGCGTCTAGTGTTCATGGAATTACAACCGAAAAGGCTTTAGTGGACGGGGCGGAATTAGTTGATGTTCTTGATGAGTTTCAGGCGTGGGTAGACAAATGCGATACTGTTGTTGGTCACAACGTATCTTTTGACGTAAATGTTATTGGAGCAGAGTATTTTCGCATGTATGGCAAGAGTCCGTTGGACGGAAAGGTGACTATTGATACAATGGAGGAAAGCAAGGTGTTCGTGAGCATCAAGAATTCTTATGGCTATAAGTGGCCTAAACTCCATGAGCTTTATAAGAAACTATTCAACGAGGATATGGGTGTGGCACATACCGCCTTACAAGATATTAAAAATACTATAAAGTGCTACTTTGAACTTGAGAGATTGGGTGTAATCAAGTAGAATACACGATGCTTACTATGACAAAAACCGAAAAAAAGAAAATCATAAGTCTTGCCAAGAAAAAAGGAACACCATTGCTTGATATTATTCAGTGGGGGGAGTCTGCCGTCTTTCTATACCAGGAAGGCACAAAGGTAAAAGGCTATTCATATAACGAAATAAAGAAGGGTGTTAGAGGAGAAATAAGGCGTCTTGGTAGATAGGAATAATTTATATTCCGAGGTGTACAAAATGTCCGTTCGGGCGGCGTGGTACGCAAACGGTTGTCCCTCCATAAAAAAATTTTCAGAAGCAAAGCTCGTACCCGCTGACGATGACGGTAAAGTAGCCAACGCCGGTGCTATCACACACTGGTTTGACGATAACCAGTGGACACAGTGGAAAGACGCAATGGACGCCGAACTCTCGGTGCGGATAGAAGAACGGCTAATGACCGATAGGATGAGAGTAATCAAGAAACAGTTAGTTATCAGTGAAAACGTTGTAGATAAAGCCTATGCCGATATTATGGAAAAAGGATTTGATTCGTCTGCATCTGCTGTAAAGGCATTAGGAGATTTTATGGAGGAACAGCGTGGTTTGATGCAGATAGATAAGATGATTGCGGAATTAACAGAGAAACCTACTGCCGATATACAAAAGGAATTCAAGGAACTGGCGGAACGGGCGGGACTGACAATGGTGGAGGGCGAAATAAAAGAGGATAGTGCCGAACCTCTCGACACGTAAACCCTTAAGCGAGGAAGAGTGGAAAAAACTCTTCCTCATTTCCAAAGAACTTCAATCCAGAGGGGAGAAAGTGCCAGAACAGGCACTTGAACAGTTTAAGGACAAGAAGCGGGCAAAGTGGCCTATTGACCCAAATGGTTATTTCTTGCGGGGTGATGGGCAATCTTACGAACCATCTGAAAACCATAAAAATTTCATCGCGTCAGATGCAAGATTTTCAGCCCTGTATGGGCCAAGAGGTTGTGGAAAATCGGCGGGCGGTTCTCAGAGAATGTTGCTAAAAATATCTCAGGGGGAAGATGGGGCAGTCATGAACCCCGATATGGAGAACTTCAAACTATCTACGTGGCCGGAACTAAAGAGGTGGATTCCCTGGAACATGGTTGTGCCATCTCAAAGACACAGACACAGACCTGAATGGGAACCCACCAAACCCTTTACGATGGTGTTCATGAATGGCGTCAAGGTTTACTGCAAAGGACTCAAAGACCCCGACTCTGCTCGTGGCCCTAACATCAACTGGCTTTGGTATGACGAAGCGGGACGAGATAAAACCGGACAGGGCTGGAAGATCGCCGTGTCGTCTGTGCGTGTTGGTAATAACCCTCAAGCCTGGGCGACTTTTACTCCTAAAACATCCGAACACTGGACAACAAAATTATTTGTAAAAAAAGAAATTCCCGAAGATGTCAAACAACAGTTTGCCGAAGTGTTGGGAGATGATAAAATTCTTATAGAGTCATTTCATGCGACTCGTGAAGATAATCGCAAACACTTGGATGCTGGATTTTATGTAGGAATCCTTGCCAATAATCCTTCTGGCTGGCTTAAGGCGCAAGAGCATGATGGAGAAGTAGCAGACGAAGGCGGTCAGATCGGTTATCGTAGCTGGTTTGATAATCGTATTATTACAACCATGCCCACCAAGATTGTAAAAAAGATTCGCGCATGGGATACCGCTGCAAGTGAAAAGAAAGTTGCGAAGGATGACCCCGACGAGTCGGTAGGAACTTTACTAACCAAGTTCGTTCCAAAAGACAACCCTGAATGGATGGAACTTTACAAACATCTAATCCCAGAAGGACAAGAAAAACAATTCCACTTCATTATCGAAAACCAGGTTGCCGGATGGTGGGCGGCGGAGAAATTATTTGAAGTCATTAAGAATACCGCAAAGTACGATGGAGTCTACGTGCCTGTTTATATAGACCAAGACCCAGGCGGAGCAGGAAAAAACCAGGTTGCGTTATTACAAGCCGCTTTCAAAGACTCCCGTAACCCAGAACTCCATGCTCACTCCGTTCTTGAGGTGGATGTTAGGAAGGTCGGGGACAGAGTCCTTGCCGCAAACAATCATTGGTTCGGCGCGGCTTCCGAGGGCAGAATGTGGCTGGCAAAGAGTTCATGGAACGAGGGTTTCCTTGGTCAATTGGACGGATTTACGATGATCGGACACGACGACAAAATCACCTCGACTACCAGCGCGATGTATGTTTTGAACCCTGTGAAAAAGTGGTCAAAGATGCCTTTCGTAACAATCTAAGGAAAATATGACATTAGGAAATGTTTCAACTACAGACATCTTGAATGTTCCACAGCCCACTAAGGAACCTGGTCAACGCAGTATGCAGGTTTCGGATGCGTACTTTGCTCGAATGGTTCCTGGTTGGTCGCAACCCTCAGCATTGACTCCTGGTCAGTGGCGTGTATGGGTAGCATCACAACCCGTCGCCGTCACTTGCAAAGAAACGATGGTTTCCAATATTGCGGACTTGGATTGGAAAATCACAGCCCGCGAATCCGATATGAGCGACGAACTTAAGGGAACCATTAATTATTACGAGAAGTTCTTTCGCAACGGCGGGTACTCAGGACTCGACTACATAGGTTTTCTTGAATGGTTTATTAATGATTTGAACGATCTGCCATTTGGTACGGCGTGGGAAATTGGCAGAAAGGGAGACGCCGAGAATGGCAGGGCGATATGGATGGAGCCTTTGGACGGCGGGACTCTCTATCCGACCAACAACAAAGATTTTCCCGTTATTCAATACTATAATAATTTTTATGCAACCTTCCCTGCACATGCCATAGCTAGAGCCTACTTAAACCCTCGTCCAGAAATCGAACGCAAAGGTTGGGGCATGGCTCCTCCTGAAAAAGTTTTTTTGGCAATGGAGATGCTGGCAAGAGGCGATAGGTATTATGCAAACCTTCTTCTTGACATTCCGCCTGTCGGAGTCTTCGATATGGCGGATATTACTTGGGAAGATGCTCATACATGGATAGAGTCTTTCAGAACCTTTACGCAGGGCGGGGCAGTAGACGGGTTTAGAATACCTGTTTTGGCAGAACATCAAAAAGATGTTAAGTTTATTCCTCTCGGCAAAGACCCCAACGCAATTATGTATGATGTTATTACGCTTAAATATGCCGCCCTGACGGTTGCGGGATACGGAATGTCACTTGGAGATATTGGACTCCAGGGTTCGTCTGCATCCGGTGAAACTCTTGCAGGCTCCATTCGTAGTGAACAAAAGACCAATCGAACCGGAAAGGCTCGAAATAAAGGAAAAATAAAATACTTCATTGAGTCTATTCTGCCTTCGACTTTGCAATTTGACTTCATTGACACGGATGGAGAAAGACTCTCTATGCTTGGGCGGGCAAGACTCGCCAATGCTACTGCCATGAATCAGTTTAGCGCGGCAGGATACATCTCTCCCAAAGAGGGTCGTATGCAAATGATTCAGGACGGAATTTTCACCATCCCATTGCCAGAAGACCCGCCTCCCGATGCCAAGCCACAACCTGCGGCAGGCGCATTTGGAAAACCATCTGGTACGACTGGTAATAAACCTCCTGAAAGACCTGGTTCAGTAGGCTCTCCTCAAGCCCCGTCATTGGGCGGAGATGGTGAAGTTAAAGCGAGTATGACTGTTGAAAAAGGACGCTCCTTCAACGCCAGAATCGGAAAGTTAACCAAGAGAATCTGTGAAGACGTTTCCCCTGTGTTCACAGATTCGATGAAAAGTGTTAATGAGGACGATCTATATTTACTGCGTTCCGCTGTAGACGAATCTTTGTTTGGGGTAGAGGATACATTTGGTCTTGCGGAAATACTAAAGTCTATTTGGGTAAAAGATAATTGGGTTTCCATTAAGGACGAAGATGTTGAAACTCTTAAGTCTTTATTTGCCACAAAATATATTTGGGAATTGACAGATGAAGAAATAGACAAAATTGATTTTGCTCCCTACTTGGAAAAACTAAAGCACCGTGTTTTCTCTGAAATAAAGGTGTTCATTGGAAAATCGGTTGTGTCTATGTTGAAAGATTATTTATTGATTGAAGAAAGCCCTATTGAGAATTATGTAGAACAAATCCAG
>Ga0137421_1000069_pt1 | contig 16434 bp, 32 predicted proteins | sample EasRivERMZT534_2_FD_104648 | JGI IMG/M metagenome (GOLD analysis project Ga0137421, IMG submission 104648) | Soil microbial communities from meander-bound floodplain in the East River, Colorado, USA - East River MetaG ERMZT534_2 | ecosystem: Environmental > Terrestrial > Soil > Floodplain ...
GCAGCACTGGATAGCATTCCGCAGCGCACGATCAGTTACCGCACGAAATCTACGGTGGAGGTTGGGGAGGACGAAGATTTGGACGATTGGGACATAGATGAAAAAGGTCTCCCGGCGGAATTTGAGTTCAACGGGACGTGCATCTTCGTCACCAACGTCGATTTCTATGCGTACCTGAACGGTCCCAAGACTCGCGTATCTCCGCATATCGAAGCACTGTTGAATCGGACGCAGTATTTGGATATGTGTCTGCACCATTCGCGGGCTGTGGCCCTGTGGATTCAACATATGGTGAAGGGCCAGAATATGCTGCAATCGCCCGAGCATGGATTGACGGAAGCGCAAAGCGACGGTGTGTTGTCTTTCATCGTGGAGCATTACCAGCAAATTCACAAGCCGTCACTCCGTACCGCGGTAGGGATTGCGGACCTTGTGCGGAATCACCCGACAAATTGGGTGACGCTGGCCCGGATGACGAAGATCAAGCCGGTGACGCCGAAGTGATGCAAGCAGGGGCGCGGTGGACAACGCCGCGCTCCGCTGCATTTACCGAATTCCGAATTCTGAATTCTCACTCTACGGAGCAAACCATGAAGGCCAAAGACCGGAAACGCCTAGACGAAATCGTTTCTGCTATCCCGAAAGCAAAAGTCCGCGTGGTGGGGCCGGGTCGTTTCGTGCAACGATCCCGCAAACCACAGAAAACAGGGAAGCGCGTGAAATCGGTAATGATGCGCGTAGACGCACAATTCGCGGCACTCTGCCGCAAGCGGGCGGAAACCGAAGGCAGCGTCACCGAAGTGACCCGCCAACTCTTTCATGTGTTGAACGGGGGAGGCAAATGAGTTACTACGCGGCGATCCTCTTGCCGGATGGACCCGATACCGTGCATTACTGCTATTCAGTAGATGAAGCACACGCGGCCAACGCCGCAGTGCGTGTGGCGAACCGGCTGGAATGCGATGTGTGTGTGGTGGACGACAGGACGGACAAGATTACGCAAGTCGTTCGCTTTCGTCCTGTTGATTCTGGAATGCCACTCAAGAGCGTTGCAGTTCCGAGTGCGTCCGAAGAAAAGGTTGAACGGCATTATCTCAGCAATGCGATCTGCAACGGCTCTACCATGCAAGCGTTTGTGGCGGAACACTCAGCGATGGGATTCACTATTACCATTTCGCCACACCGCGACCTTGCGGGCATTGTCAGAGATCGCGTAAACATCATCGCAGCAAAATATCGGCGGTAGGTTTCCTGCACAACAAACGGCCCGTCACAGTTAATGTGGCGGGCCGTTTGTGTTGAGAGCAAGCGGGACGAACCGAGCATCCCCACCGGAGTCCCTACACTCCGACGCTCCCCGCTTGCCTAATCTTCGTTGTCGGAATCTGCACCCGACATAAAGTCAGCATACTCCGTCCGAATTTCCTCCCATGCGTTGTCCGCATGGCGTTCATCCGTGTAGTACGTGACTCCGACGAATCCGTTGTTGTCTACGCGGATGATAGCAGACTGAATAGTGTCGTGCATCCGCATCCCTTTGAATTCTCGTCGCCACGCCTTGCGGGCACTGTGCTCATCTTCGCCTACGTCCTCGGCAGCACGCACAATGTCCGAGAATTCGATCTGATTGAGGCGTGCGTGATACCCAATGTCCTCTACGTTGCCGAGTTCTTCCTCTGTGCTTTCGAGCGACAGGTGATACACGTATTCGTCCAGCGGCGACGAAAACTTGCCGGGATTCTTCCGTGGCGTTTCGTCGGGCGGTTCGCTGGTCTCGCTCACGCGCATTCCATCGGAGAATGGGAGTGTTCCCTTTCCGCGATAAAGCACGTACCAGTCGTATTTCTTCTGAAACACCGACAGCCCCGGCGGCAACAACTGATTGATCCGTTGTAGCGTGGTGCGTGTCTGGTGGCCCCCATTTCGCAACGTGATACTTCCGTCAGGATGATACGTCACAATGTCTGTGTTGTAAAGTCTGACGGAAATATCCCGAATGTAGGGGAGCGTAGACCTCGGAGCTACGTGTTCAACAGCATAAACCGTAGTATTGGGGGCCAGTCTCCGAGACAAACGGTTTCCGAGAAACTTGGCAGCACTGGCGTAGTCGTAGACGTGGACGCCAATCTCCCGCGTTCGCGGATTTTCTGCGTAAGGTTTCACAACATCCCCCATCCTGTCACCCGGCTTGGCGAAGGTGTGTGTTTCTTTCCCTGTCAGCGGCAGATACGGCCCCGACGTATAAATTTGAATCGCGTACCCTCGCAGCGTTTCCACTACACGCGCATTGGGGAAAATACCACGGACCCCTGTTCGCTGTATGGCGTCCTCTGCCGCATGGTACGTTGTCCAATAGTAGATGCCCTTGCGTTCCAATGGCATCTCTGGATTACGTGTCGTCATCGTCCGCATCCTCGTAGAGATCAGCGTCATCCTCGTATTCGTCGTCGTCCTCATCGTCCTCATCGTCGTCGTCGTCGTCATCGAATTCGTCGTCATCGAATTCGTCGTCGTCAAGATCATCTTCGTCCGAGAGACTGTCCGCCATCTCATCGAAATCGTCATCCGGTGCGTGTCTCAGCATGGCCGGTGTCTCAGCAACAATGCGCGAGCGCACTGATAATCTGCCGCACATGGTAGATCAGCCAGACGGCCAGTCCCGCGTAGACGGAGATGCGAACAATCACGCCGCCGGGTTCTGGCAATTTTTTGGCAAGGTACAGCAAAGCAATGGCGAGGATCGCCAGAATGGCGAGACTTCCCAAGAGCGATTCCACGTTGTCCTCCTGCGTGTAGGGAGTTACCAGTTGCCGCGCCGTTTCGAGAACAAGGGAAACACGAAACCGATCAGCACAGCGGCCCCGAGGATGTAGGACAAGATATTCCGTTGTTCACTGGTGAACAAGGATTGCTGCACCGTGGACGGTGATTTGTCCGCCAGTTTATCCTCTACACCCCCGAGATCATACATAACGCCCCCCGCTGCATTTGTCGAATTTTGAATTGCGAATTGCTTAGTTCGCAACGTCTGCCGCTGTCCGCATCATCTCTACGTAATTCGTGCCGTCCCAACGGAAACACACGGTACGGTTGAATCCGGTTGCGACGGCGGAGAATGCCGTGGCTTGTGTCTTGAACACCGCATTCCATGTCAGTGCGCCGTGTGCGCCACCGCTGGCATTTTTCACGGTAAACCAAATCATTTGCCCTACGGCGACGGGCGAATTTGTCGGTGCCGCCACGACAATGGCAACATTGTCCGTAATGGTCATCACGAAAAAGTTGCCAAGTGATGCGTCGATAACCGGCGCGGCACTGTACGTCACAACGGAGAGCGGACCTGTGATACGCGCTCCCGCATTGATCGCCCCGGTGGGCGCGATGGCTCCGGTTGCGTTCAACGCTCCGGTGACGGTCACATCACCGTTGAAGATCGCACCACCCATCCACTCGACAATCTGAGTCGCAGCGCGATACGTTTTGATAAGCGCCTTGAGATTCATGGTGCGGTCCTCATTCGTTGACGTGAGACAGTTCGGAAATGACGGCACGACTTTCGGGTTCCGGCCCGAACAACTGGACAAACAGGAAATACAAATCACGCACCCGAATCGTAATGCGAAGGACGAGAATCTTTTTCTTCACGATCATATCGTTGGCGTGATCGTGATACCACTGCCAGAAAAACGGCGCAATGACACGCCAATCTACTTTCCCGTCCACAACCTTCGTAGTGCGAAGTTCAGTGACGGCGCTCATGAATTCCCCTTTGCCGATGCAACGTAAGCACCATTCGGTCGCACTGTTCTGCGACGATCCGCAAGTCCCTTGCCGAGTGACGCCATGACGGTGCCGAGTGCGGTCACTGTGCTACAAAGGCGACCTGCCCATGTCGCTGACACGATGGCATCCAAGTCTGCCCGATGTTGCAGACACAGGAATCCAATCGCCGCCAACAACATCCCAAGCAAGGTTACCCATTTCTTTCCCGATGCCACAGAGAGAAATTGCGTCACGAGCGCCGCACCTTTCTGAGTCCGAGTAATCCGATCAGGAGTCCCACGAGAATGCCCACCAGTTTCGGACTCACGTTTATGGTGGGCAACGGTGAGAGGGGGCGATGTACCGCTCCGTGCCGGACTACTCACCGTGGACGTGGCTTGATTCCGAAAGTACGAATAGTTCGCCATCACCGCATTGACATACGGTTGATTGGCGAATTCCCCGACCGCTACGTTGCGTGTCCGAATGCACTTCCCCGACGCATCCCGCATAAGACAAATCGTGACGGGTTTGATCGCTTGCTGGCCGAATCCGATTTCTGGACGATACCCACCGTTGTATGAGGAAATCGCCGCTTCTATGTTTCCCGTGCGTCCGAGTTGTCGCGCCAGATACGATGTACCGAACATCACATTCGTTGCAGGATCATAGAGCCCCGTCAACGCGGATGCCGAACCGACTGGCCCCGTGTATCCCTCGCCTCGCGCCGTGCCGTACAGGATTTGCATAAGTCCAATGGACGCATCGCCAATCGCGGACTCTGCACGATACGCAGTCGGACGAAACGCGCTTTCCTGTCCGATGATCGCCTTAATCAGTTCCGGCTCAACGCCGTACCGCAGCGATGCACCACGTACAGCATCGTTCCATGTGGCTTCATTCGTCCATCGCATTTCACGGCCCCGTTGGACGTTCGAGAATGACCATGCGATCTACGTCAAGCAAATGCGTGTCGGGGTTCAATTCTTCCCGCTCGATAATAATACGCGCAACGACATTTTGCGCGTTAAGGATCGCTGCGTTCAATTGTTGCGCGGCAGCATTCATCGGACCCCAATACCGCTCCCACAACAACTTGTTAGTGTCGCTGATTGTTTTCACGTCACGGCTCGGTCGCACGGAAACAATACGGCGTTTCATGTTGCCCTCTGTAGGGAGAGAGATGAATTTTCCGAATTCCGAATTCTGAATTTCAGTTCGGAATCGTGTTGCGTCCCGATGAAGTCCAAAATCCATCGGCGGTATCGAAATTCCACATCGTAACCACACCGTTGCCATCGGTGGGGTCTGTCCAAGCGGCTTGCTTGTACGCTGCATCCCATGTAATCGTCGTCGCCCCACCGCTTTCGTTCAGAACGTGCGTGAGCAATAAATTCGACCATCCCGGCATAGCAAATCCACCGAGAATCGGTTTCCCGATTGTCGCCGTTGCCCCCGCAATGTGAATGTGATGGTGCCCGCCTTGACGGAGATCAGGCGTATACGTTTCGCCATTCTGCACCGTAACGTGTGTCGTAAGAATGGCGATACCGGGCACCAGTATCGGTGCAGCGGCGCGAATTGCACCCGTCAGATCAGTAAAATAATCCGGCATAGTGGCGCTCCTTACGGCCAGCACGGAATATACAACACCGTGCCATTGATATTAATTGGCAACCAGAATGTCGGATCACCAGCGGTCGGCGCATTTGTGAGTGTACCCGCGCCAGCACCCGCGCCCGTCGTAACGTTATCAATCCGAAGATTGGCAACACCCGCACCGCCCGCACTGCTCAAGATTGTGAATTGCGTAGTGGCAACTTGCAGTGTCGAGCTACTCGCACCGACTGCACCCGTCTGGAAAACGAATGCACCGCCCGCTGCATTGCCCGTCGCCCGTGGAGCAATAAACGTCACGCTCCCTGCTGCGTTGTTCAAACCTGTCCCATTCGTGAAGCGAATGGTACGCGCTGCGGGCGTTGTGGCTGTATCTCCACCACCCAAAACGAACGTGCGATAATCTTGCGTCGATGTGGTATTGCCGATCATACAATGATTCGCGGCGATGGACGTTAATCCGCGCCCGATAAGCAAGCATCCGGCATGGGCTCCGATGCTGTTGCTCAAGCCAACTGCCACACCAGCGGTTCCACCCGCCGCGACGGCACATCCACTGCCGAGCGCCGTAGAAGGATTTCCGCCCGCTTGCGATGCTTCTCCTATTGCTGTGGAATTGGGTTGGCTTGCGTCGGCACTTGCGCCAATCGCCACCGTGGCGTTTTGTGAAGTGGACGCGCCTGTACCAATGGCGATTCCTGCCCCGGCAGAAATGATAGCCCCACCGCCGATACAAATACCTGACGCGGCTCCCGTGATGCTTGCACCCGCTCCAATGCAAATTGATTGATTGGACCCGCTGCTGGAAATCACCGCGAGATCGCCAATCACGATGTTACGGATATTCGCCGCCGACGCATGGCTCACCACGGCGGTCAAGCCGATGCAGATATTTCCTGTCTTATTCGCGGTGCTGACGCCAGCGCCCTTCCCAATGGCGACGGTGCCAGCAATCGCCACACCGCCAAACTCCGCTGCAATCATCGCACCGCCCGACAGTCGCAACTTTTCCGTGGCGGTCGCATCGGGGTCCGTGCCGATAATAATTTCGGTCACGGATTGCTGTACGACAATGCTGTCGCTTAACGCGGGCGGATCAGACGAAGAAACAAGCGGAATCGTCCCGGTGGTGAACGGCGCAACTGCGCCGACACCGCCACCGACGATGATTGTTTGCACGCGGGCCATTAGAGATCACCGTAGATACGTTGTTCTTCGACCGTGGAATGGAACCACCCGGCGATCTTTCCGCCGATTGTCCATGCGTTTGCACTGCCGTTGCTGGCGGTCATGGTAACTCGCGCCCCGTTCGGCACGCGCACTTGCGTATCCGAGTAATCCCGTACCCCGAAGTTTGCCACTCCCGGCGGGAACAACAGATTGTCGTACCCCGGAACAGGCGCACCATTGATTCGCAATGTCCACGTCACATCCTGTGCCGCCGTTGGCGACAACACATAGATGCTCACGATCTGAATGTACCCCACGAATGTCGGCGGAGTTTGGAACGACAACACATTCGCTGTCGCTCCAATCGCCGCCGCAATCGCCACGTCATACGCTTCCGTATTGAAATCCTGTGACGACGGAAGTTTGTATACCCACGGTGGGTACACATTTCGTACAAGCGGAGTTGTATTCGCCGGACCACTTTGCTCCACGAAATTCTCGGGGAGAATGCGCCCGCGGTCTGCCACTCCCATATGACGCGCCAGCATGGCGTCAAGTCCGCGCATACGTGCCATTTTTCCCCCGCTGAATTTACTGAATTCCGAATTCCGAATTTACTTCGTGAACCGGAACAGTTTGAATCCGTGGAACGCCACACGCACGTTACGTTCCGCTGCTTCAAGATTCTGAAGCTGTACGTTGAATGTCGTATTGGGAAGCAGAATCTTGGGCACATCCCAATACTTCGGCTGTTCTGCCGTACCGAACCAGTTGTCGGCGTGAATCGCCGTATTGCTCAAGTTGAGCGCGGCACCGCCTGTGCTGAGACTGACCAGCAATGGACGATTCGCAAGGAACGTCGTATTGTTTGTTTCTGTTTCCACCATCGTCGCGGACAGCACCATGAACGCGCTGTCGCTGTTGATTTGAATTGCCCGTGTCGTTGTCGTGCTGGCCGCCAACGGCTCGAAATCTGTGCCGTACACGAAATAATCCAGCGCGAGATTTCGTGCTTCCGCCGGAAACCAGAACGGCCACGATGTTGCGAGGCGGCGCACCGCCTCGTCCAACGCCTGCGCGGGAATGCGCGGGGGTGCCATGTTTACTCCAGTAAGAGATGCTTGTTGCGGGACGCGGCGCGTGCCATCTCAGCAACACGCGCCGCGCATATATCACACAACAACGACAAACTCGACTACTTCACCGCCCGCGACAGCTTGCCGCTCATGGAAATCTGCACGCGCCAATCGGCGGTCAAATCCTGTGCAGCGGCCCACGTCACGTTGAACTGGAACGCGGTGCTGGCCGGAATCGTGAGGGCTCCGTTGTAATTCCAGCCGGGGCAGTTATCATTCGCTGCTTGCTGGAGAATTTCGGCCCCATCGCTGCTGAATCCGAACACCTTCGGTGCGCCCAGCGAATGCAGCGTCCGCAGCGGATACGGCCCGTAATTCTTCTGCTGAATCGTGAGAATCCAGCGCGGGCGACCGACGAACATCAGCAACATCAGGTCATTGATATTGCCCGTCACCGTGGCCGACGTGCTGACACCTGCCGCCGTCCACAGATCACAGAAGATGCCGTGAATGTCGAACACCTGCGGCGCCGGGAATTGTCCCGGCAATTCCATGTTCGACAAATCCAACGTGCCAACGTTGGTGCTGTCGAAGAAATTCAGTGATACGGTTGTGTTGTCCGTATACACTTTCGTATCGTAGATCAGATGCCAGATGGCTTCCGGCGAACGTCCAGACGCGGGAATCGCTTTTTGATTCTCCACCGCGAAAGGACGCGCACGGAGCGCGGGGGATGACAGGCCGCTCATGTTGCACTTCTCCGTCAGGATTGTGTTGAGCGACGTTTATTCGCACGTCACTGAGGCGACCGCGTGATAACGTATGCGCGGCCCACGGGCGCGATGGCCGTTATTCGTAGGCGCTCATACTCTGTTCGGCACCATCGTACCCGTACATCCCACCGGGATTCAGATAGTCACCGACGCCAGCGGCGGGCAGCGCATACGCACCGATGTTGTCGTAATCTCCGAGGAACGCCCCCGCTTGCGGCACGAAGGACGTAATGAGATTTTTGATCGGCACTTGCATGGCACCCGCCATCACGAATCGCGCGGTATCTGCCGACACAATCTTCTGTGCCGCGATTCCCACGCCAAGCGCCACGGCGAGACCCGACGCTGCACCCGCGATGCCATCTTTCGGCAACGGCAGGAGACCGCTCACGGTGCGAGCAACCGCACCACCGACCAGCGTTGCGCCCGCATCCATCGCGCCGCGCTGCAACGTGGCGACGATGCCGGGATTGCGCGAATACGATCCGCGCCGCGCACCGCGCCGACGCTTGCGCGGATTTGTGAGATAGATGCTGTGGCGACGGAGCTTGTTGATCGGGCTCCGACGCTTCACACTCTTGCGACGGCGCGTGACCGTCCGCTTCCTGCTCCGTTTCCTCGCCATCTTTCCCTCCGGTTTACGTGAACGTGCGGTCCTGCGCTTGCGCTTCGGTTTGATACTACGCTTCCGTGCGGCCAACATTTTCTTCGTCGCGGCTTTCTGTTTGGCGGTGCGCCGCTTCTTCCGCTTCTTTGTCGCTCCCTTTCGCGGAGGATTCACCATGAACAGCGTTCCCATCTTATTCCCCCTCTCAAGGGTTAGAATTCATCCCACAGTGGCACATCGCTTGACAGCAACAATTCACGTTTCCCGTGTCGTTCCACTGCCAGCACTTTCGCACTGTCTGGCTCGAAATCGTGTTTGTAAAGTTTGCCGTCTTTCCGATGACGATACGCCACGCTATGCACATCGTCACTCAGCACACCGACTACATGAAACGGGTCATACGGATTCGCGTGATACCCGCCCGCCACTTGAATGCGAAGCAACCGCAGCATTCCTTGTGCGCGATGAATCTGCCCCGTCGCTTGTGCCACATCGCCATCGTCCAAATATCCCCGTGCGTAGTGCAACACTTTCAACACGGTATCTATTTGTTTACTCTCCGATGCGGCCATTATTTCCTCCGGCGCGTGAACCACACGAATGCGCCGTACATAAGCGCGAACGGAAGCATCGCCTGAAAGATGCCCGACGCCGCCGCTTTTGGCAACGCCGCAATTGCCCGTGGTAATGCGGTGACAACATCCTCAGCATATTGTCCCGTCTTGAGGATCAGCTTGTCCGTGGCGGTGAGATAATCACCACTCCGCGCCCGATATTCCTGCTCAAGTTTCTGGAACGCTGCTTGAAGATTCGCCACACCAACGGTATCGCCCCGCTCTTTCGCTTGTGCAATCGCAATCGCCAGCGCGTGCATTTGATCGAGCAAGAATTTGTCCGTGCGTTCATCCTCGCCCATACCCGGCTGCGTCAACGATTCAGGGAATCCGTACATGGAAACTCCGCGCGACAATTTGTTGAATTCCGAATTCCGAATTTCTAGCGCCGACGAAACGCCAGATACAACAATGCCGCCGCACTTGCACCAACAACCCACAACGGAATTGCTTGTGACACTGGTGAACCGCCCATCGGAATTGTCAACGAGGCGTATCCGGTTGGCACCGTCGCCACCGTTGCTTTTCCACTCGCCACTTTCGACAACTCACCGCTCACCACGCCAACCTTACTGGCAATCTTCGTAATATCGTCGAATAGATTGCCAAGATACGGGCCGTATCCCGCTTCCGATACTTCCGCCAGATTATATGCCGCTGCGCTCCGCTCTCCGATACCATACGGCAATTCTCCCCCATATCCCGGTCGCCCGCCGTACATAGTTAGCGTCCTTTCTTGCCAAGCAGGAGAAATGCCGCTGCGCCAATCGCAAGAATCACCATTGGCGAAAGAGAAGATGCAGCGACGGGTAGTGCGTCACCTTCTGACGATTCACTTTCCCCTGCGGGAGAAAATGCCGATCCTGCTCCCGCACTGCCCGCCGCCGCACTCTGCATGAAACTTGGCAACGCCATCGGAGCACCCGTCACTGCCACAAGGGGAGCGATAGCAGGTGTTGCTGTTACGGATGGCATTGCCTTTTTCGGGAATTGCGCCAGAATTTTTGAGCGTAGGATATTCACGGTGCGTGACGGCACTTTCCGCGCCGCCAATCGTCCCAAGATTTTGCTCCGCAGCGATCCTTGATAGGCAATCGCGCCGAGTCCAGTATCGTCGCCGTACATCTTACCGCTTCCGCCGCATAAGTATCACAACGCCAAGCGCCGCTGCACCCGCTAGTACCAGCGGAGGAATTGAAAGACTTGGCGTACTGATTGGCACGACAGGCGCAACAGGCGCACGTATTCCGAGAATTGCCACCGCCGACGCATATTTCTGTTTGGCGTCGTTAATCGCTTCCTTCGTTGCCCATCCGCCGTCCGCTTTCGCTTTCAGCTTCGCCAATGCAACGGTATCACCAGCAATCGCCGCATTGTATAATTCCAAATTTGTGCGGAACCGGCCCGTGTTATCGCTTCCGCCGAAGATGCCGCCAATCGCGGAAATGACTGATCCTGCCGCTGGCAATGCTCCAGCAATCGGCAGCAATCCCAGGCCCGCATCATCATTACGCGATTCGTACATAGTCACACATCCTTGACGATAACGCGAGACACGCGAGGAAAATCTAACGCTTGCGCTGGCCGCGTTGTGTCCACATCCACCCACGCATTCACCATGCGTGGCGCGAGTTCTGCCCATACATGACGGAACGGAGCATTCTTTCCGCCGAACGCCACCGCCACAAATCGCGCTCGCAATCCAATGGACTTACCGAGCGCCGCCGCCAGCATCGCCACATCATCGCAATCAACTTGGACAATGCCGCGCTTTTGAATCTGTTGCAGTTGCCACACAGGACCGTGCAGCATTTCCACCATGTCAGGATCGCGCAAGAATTCCGTATGCGTTGCCACATACTCACGAATTATTTGCGCTTGCTCAAATCCGTCTTTGCCGCCCAATCCTGCCACGATGCCCGACGCGGTGAGTCGCACCATTGGCGTCATCGCATCCCGCGTTGCCATCCCGCGCATCGTTGCCAGCGTGAGATGCGTCCCAAGATCGGAGGACGGCAGGGGCAGGGCAGCAAGCATGGGACAAGATACACTCGCGCCCGGTCGCGGGTCTATAGCCCATCGGTCCCTGCACGGCACACATATATATAGGAGAAGGGCGCGACCCCGAAGGACCGCGCCCCGTCAACGACCACACCGCGCAACGCAAGATTTGTTGAATTTCAAATTGCGAATTTAAATTCGTAATTCGGAATTCGGCAAATTTATCCGTTGAAACTTCTCTTGCGTGTTCCTTGCATATGATCGTTCACTTTCGATGCGTCTAAAACAACAGGTTTCGGGCGCGCATTCCGCCGTTTTTCGATTGCGTCTTGACGCTCACGCGGCGCGATGTGTTCATCGACAAGTTTCACCAGCGCCGCTGCTTCACCAACGCACAATTCCATGTCCGGGGAATATCCCCATTTCATTTCCCCGTTCACACGCTTGCCTTCCATCGCTTGAATACGGGCGCACCACATCTGCGTAGCGACCGCAATCACAATGGGACGATCTTCGGCTCTAATTGCCATCGGATGATCCCTCGACGGGTTCTTTTTCGTCCGCATCCGTAAACTCATCGGGGAACAATCGTTCCTGCGCTGCTTGCACAAAATCCGTCAGCCATTCCCGATGCTCCGCTAATTCGGGAATCTCCACCAGAATATCCGCTTCCACCGCTTCCGGCGCACGGTGCAAGAAAATTGCCAGTGCTTCTCTGATATGTGGCGGGGCCAGTACCACCGCCGTCCCCGCAATCAGATCAGGGTCTTGCTTGGCAATGGCGAACGAAATCAGCCGTTTCGATTCCCGGCGAAGAATCTGTTGCCACATCGCCATCGGACGCTCCGAAACAATGGGAGTTGTCACCGCCACAGATGTAGGGGGAGCTTGCTGTACTGTGCGTTGCCGCTTGTTCATTTCGTGCTGCTCGGCCACCACTTCCACCAGTCGCGGAATCGAATCCATAAGCGGATCACCCGACCGCGCATTTGGCGGGTTAATATCTTCCGCCACGTCTCGCATCCGCGTCATCGCCTCCAGCATGGAATTGAACATCTCCATCGGATTCATCCCTGCGGCGGGACCACCGACCAATTCTTTTGCTTTCGCCAGCAACTCGAATGTTTCCTCACGACTCCCACCGCTTTTCTGTGTTGCCAGCGTCAACATGAATTCCATCATCTTCTGTTGTGTTTGCGATTGCTGCTCCATGAGCTTGAGCAACATCGGGTCCGGGCCAACAGGGCGCACTTCCCGCGACGTTTTCATCATATCGAGCAACGTATTAATGATGCCCGCTTTCAACACTTCCATGAGATCGTTGTTGTTGGGAATTTGCGGTATCGTCGCTACCGCGTCACCCGTGGAAAAGATTTTCGGCTTCGGTCCACCGACGGCCCGTGAACCAATGCCCGGCAAATCTCCCGGCGGCAACTTGTAATCACCGGGTAAATCAAAATCGCGTGTTGACTTGATAATTTCTCGCCCTAAATCGTCGCGTACAAGCAACTGCACACGAAATCGTCCACCACCGAATTCGTTCAAGATACTTTCTTCGGTAGCATTCGTTGGGAAATATCCGTGCGGCTCATATCGCTGCGTCTTTTCATTCCTATGCAGCACCCGTACACGGGCATCCCCTTGAAAATCGAACAGGGACGCTACATTATCCCCGCCAATTTCCTCTGGATTTTTTGCCGCTATCACATTAGGATCGGCGTCAAGATGAACGGCTACCGCCTTCGCTACTCTAGCCATCGGTCTCCTCCTATAAATAGGGTCGTCGGATGCTACTCCGCATGGACCGGGAGAGCAAGAGAGAGCCCAATCCGCCCGCGCCAGTGGTACGGATCGCGCCCCGCCATCTCTGCCCCGCGCACACGATTCAGATTTTCGCGGTAATCTTCTGCCGCATGGGAGACAATTCCCAATTCCACATCCCAGGCCGCATTGCATTCTTCCACTGTATTTCCGCACACGCACTGCTCCGCTTCCACGCACTCTATCGCAAGGCGAACGCCACCAAATTTCTTACGAGGCGGAGAAGATTGGACGGGGCAAAACTGCGATGGGAATATATTGTCCGCGTTCGATTGCGTAGATAAACCCTTGTGCAGTTTTTCCCCTGAAACTTTTTTGGACAGCGGCAACGGCTTTCTTCCAGTCTTGCCACGTCGCAACTTTGGCGAAGATTTTGCCAATCGTTTCCGCATCCTGAATCCTCTCGCAGTAGAGAGACGCCTCCCGCACTTTGTCGAAGGTCACGCCATGCTCGTAATATTGAATGCGCCACGCCTTCATCGCTTGAGAATAAAACGGCCCTTCAATCCGTCTTATCCTTGAGAGCGGGTGGGATTTCGAGACATTCTGTCGGGAGACGAATTTGCTGTCGTGTGTGCGCCGACTGGTAGCTGGCGATTGTTTCTGTTTTGCCATCTGATCCTCTCGGTGTGTTCGTGTCAATCGGAGTGCTCCCTGTACGATCCCAGAATGGGCACCGAAAATCATGCGTCCATCCTGACGGCAATCGCGTCGGGTCGCAATCGTACACGCAATTCCAATCTTTCTCTTTCTTGCCGTGCGCTTCCCACAACACTGCCGCCCACGGGCAATCTGCCGAATGAATCCACATCCCTTGTATATATTCCCCACCGCAGTTAATCGGGCACGATTGCACGAATCCCGTTCCGCCGTAGACGCCACGCGGCACAGGTTCTTTCACCCCGCCGAATTTTTTCGCGGCAGGAATGGCAACGGCGGGGATTGCTCCCCGCCGCTTTACGCCACCGAACTTTTTACTTTTTGCCACGGGACCGACGCACCCCTGCATCCTTAAACGCCTTGTCCCATTCCTCTGAGGGCATGACACGCACCTTCGGAAATTTCTTGTTGCCGAACTTCGCCACATGACGCTCGACCGGAATCTTTTGCCCGATCCACTTGTCGGCATCCTCGCCCAACTGCTCCACCAGTGTTTCGATCATGCCCTTGTTCAACCACACTACCTTGTCTCCGGTTTCCTCGAAACGCAGCGTGGCGGAATTCCGCACACCGCCCTCCTGTTCCTCGTCCTCCACTTCAATTTCATCGTACGATGCAACCGTGAGAAACGCCGCATCTTCTTCCAAATCTTCCGGCTGCAACTTGGGGGCGGTTGAGCCGAATTTGTTCACGTCTACCTTGCGCGCCATGTTCGTGTCCTCAGTGTAGGGAAAATCGAAATTCGGAATTCAACAAATGCACCACTACTGCTTGACGTGCATCATTCCACCGCCCTCACGCGCCGGAATGGTACAGGGTGATCCTGTGTCCACCACTTCCAGATGCACCGAACGGACAAACTGCAACAACCCCAACGGAATATTCAGTCCGTTGTTCGCCACACTGTTCACCGCCTGTTCGACAGACGTTCCCGGCGGCACCGCAATCCGCAGCGCCAGAATCATTTCTTTCGTGCCGACAATGTTCATGTGACTGGCCTCGTGTTCGTGATGATTTCCGTGATTTCAAACCGCGACGGTTTACGATTCGCGTGCTGGCAATCCCAACAATATTGCTGTGCATGGAATTCGCCGGCTACGTTCTCATCTACCATCGGTGCTTCCCATTTACATTGCGGGCACCGAATACGATACCATTTCATCGGATACGATCCTCCGCCACTTTTTTAATCCACTCCCGCACTTCTTTTTCACTGCCCAGCGTCAGCTTGCCAAACTTCCGCCATAGCCAACGCCGCAAGAACCAGCGACGAATTCCCCGAAACATTGCGTATACTCCTATTCAGAATCAGGAAATTCCGGTTCTGGCGCGGGAGGTTCCAGCTCGAAATCCTTCAAATCAGATTCCGCCGTGCGCCGACCTTCCGCGTAATCCACCGCCTCTTGAAATGCTTGTGACACCGCGCCCAATCCCGCCACGCCTTCGAGCAGCGCCGCGCTTTCATTGGGATGTTCGCCTTTCACGATTTCTAACCGCACGGCCATATCCTGCAACCGCGCCATTTCCGCTTTCACCCGCTCAATATCCCCGGCTTTCATACGACACCCCCGTTGTGTGTGTGTGTGTGTGTTACCGCGCCTTCGGGAATCGCGCCACGATTCTCAGGAACTTGGCCCGTGTCCGCTTCCCCTGCTTCGGGAAGATATGCCCCACCATGCTCGCCGCATCCCGATCATCTTTCGAGCCGCGTTGCTGCACCGCTCGCACTTGTTCCCGTAATCTCCGTGACACTGCGCCTCCGTTCTTAATTGTCACGCTGCGATTTCCGAAACATATCCTCAAGCATTTCTATCGCCTCGCTCACCATCTCCGCCTTCATCGCTTCCCGTCGCGCTTGCTTCTCCGCTTTCAGAATCCGCCCCGCTTCGTTTACCGCTTCCACACCGAATGTCGCCCGCATCGCCGCATGGAAATTCTCGATCAGTTGTGCCATCATCGGCGGCAATGCCATATCCTCCAAATCCATACCGAGCGCCCTGCGATTCACCAGCATAAGAAAACCGATCCGATACCCTTCATACGGGACTTGAATTTCTTCCCCCTTCTCATTCGCCGGACACGCCGATACCGCCATTGCACACACGATACAATCCGCCCGCCGTCCGTGACCGTCTATCAGTGTGCGCTCAATATCCCCATCTGGCGCGTACAGCGTGACGCCGTGCCCCGGTCCATCGGGAAGAATTTCATCCCACTGCTTTGCTTCCCTGCGCTCTCTCATACGGTCTCCAATCGTAAATGACGGTGACGGTTGACGTGCGGCTGGTACAGCACATTCCATGCATCCCGCATGAAACGCGGAGCGTCTTGAA
>Ga0137421_1000075_pt1 | contig 15698 bp, 22 predicted proteins | sample EasRivERMZT534_2_FD_104648 | JGI IMG/M metagenome (GOLD analysis project Ga0137421, IMG submission 104648) | Soil microbial communities from meander-bound floodplain in the East River, Colorado, USA - East River MetaG ERMZT534_2 | ecosystem: Environmental > Terrestrial > Soil > Floodplain ...
AGTTGGAATATAATCAGGTGGAATACTGTCATACGAATCGGGACTGAATGGATAACCCGCCACCCAAATCCTATGTTTTTTTAGTCTGGTAGATTGTGTCGCTGTACATTTGGATGACAGTAAGTTGAATATCCATTGGTTGCTGTAAATCAGAATTTGATTGTTTGGGAATTGTTTTTCTACTTCATCCAGCCACGCTATGATCTGTACGGGAGTCTCTCCGCCCTCTTCCATGTCCAGAATAAGATAGTCGTTTGGCGTAATGCCCTTAATAAAATCGCAAAAATATTGAGCCTGACTAATTGCTTTTATGGATTTTCTGTGAAAATGATAGACTCCACGATGGATGCCATTTGCCGCCATGCCCTCTAAGTCGTATTTCAAAAACGGGTCTTTGTAATAATTTCCCTCTGTTGCTTTATGGGCAACAAATAACGGTTTTGGGTTGACCGTTCCCCAATTAGGGACACGCTGATAACTACCTGCAATATCGTAAGCGGCGGGTGATTTTATAATCAACGTAAATACAATCTTGGTCTTGCGCGTTTTATCGTGCTTGAAATTAGTTGACCTATTTTTATGGCTTTTGCAGATGAACCGAAGGCGTTTTGTTGCATGTCTACCCTCTTTTCGCTGTACCCACTATACCCCATTGAAGTATATTCTTTCACACCAATATCGCCAGTGGACTCGTTGGCAGACGGGAAGATCATCTCATTCAAGGATATGGTTGCCGCCATTGTTAGAGCTAGAAGAACGGCGGGTTGAGAAGCGACTCCGGTGGGAAGTCCTGCTTCGTATACAACCTGAATCTGTGATGGGGCAGGGGAACCTCCGCAGCCACAATAATTCACCACGCACCCCACATCCAAATACCCAAATGTATCCTCCCAAATAAACACACATCCGTTTTTGGATTGAAGAGTACAGTTTGTCCAGTTATCGCGACTTAGAATATTGACGCCCAAGACTCTATTGACATACCCGTAGTCTGTGACAATTCTTGGAGCATAGCCAAAAGTACCAGTGACTATTGTAGTAAGCAGGAATGTGTTTAAATATGTTGTGGCTTGTTGCTCTGCGATCTGATAAGCGGCGTCCAATTGAGCCTGATTATAAGACCCAGTTTGTCCGCCGTAGAGTAGAAAACTAGCGTTATTGAGAACGATAGGGATTTGGTGTGGATACAATTGCATAATTCAATTGTACTTCTTTTGACGAAAATTACTAATCGTAAAACTTGTATTCGTCGTAAGTCATAAATGGTGAGCCCATGAACCGGCTGCGAAAAGTGAGCGCGTTCATCTGTAGAGGGTAGGCAACCTTGTTCTTTTCCGCCGTCGCTCCTGCGTAATGGTATCCAGTTGCCTCGCAGTTCACATAAACACGCTTTCCCAAACTCTTAGCTTGTTGACAAAACTGAACTTCCTCATAGGTTCCGATTCCGTAGGATGTGTCAAAACCACCGACCTGATTGAATAACGACCTGCGAGTCATAAAACACGCGCCAGTCACAGAAAATACATCTCTGGAAACTTTGCATTTTGGATTATCTGGACTCCATCCAAGTAACGGATGAACAACTTCCCCCCTGATGTTGAGAGCCATACCGACATGCTGAACTTTTCCGGCAGGTCTACCCTGTCCCGTTGGAGAGAGAGGGAATATTAATTTCGCTCCACAGACTCCAATTGTTTCGTCCTTCATAGACTCCAGTATCTTCTCGATTGCGTTTTCATTTAGTATACAATCGTCATTAAGAAACAGGACAATTGGCGCGGTTCCCATCCTAACGGCTTCGTTGTTTGCGGCAGGAAAACCTAAACGCTGCTGAATTCTTTTTGTGGAAATCCCGTCGAACAAGTTGGAGTTTTGGATTCTCTCCTCAGAGTCCGAGGCGTTGTCAAGAAGAATAATATTTACAGGAACGGTCTGTTTGTCCAGGGCTTCAAGACATTGCTTTAGAAAGTCCCATCGTCCACCTGTTATGATTACAACATCTACGCCTGGGCGCGATGAAGCACCGTGCTTTCTATTGTGAGACATTTTACCAACCCATGTTCTTGACGGTATTTTCAAGTATCTCCGCCAATTGATCTGAAATTCCGAAACGCTCTTTGTTTATCTTCAACGACTCCATAATATTTCCGTTGGAGTGTCGCAGACTTGCCGCCTTCCAGTCTGCCAACATTTCCACAACATCCAAAAGAGTCATTCCATTTACGCCGTTTTCAAAATGTTCTGGGTGATGAGTATTTTCTTGGTAATGATGTCGCAGAGCGACGCCCATTTTCTTCAAAGTATCTTTGTATTCATCAGAGCCGTAAGTCAGGTCTTTAAGAAGCGGCGTATATTCATTGTACATACTTTTCTCTGGCTCGACCAGTTTACTTGCATCGTGAAGCAGGCTTCTAGCCGCTATGTTTCCCATTACATCAGAAAGAAAACCGCGAACGTTTTCAATATGTTTTTGTGTATCCTCTGTGCTATTGTACATTTGTCAGTTCCTTAATCTTGTCTTTCAATTGTCTTGCGGTAATGTCCCATGACTTTGCTTCCATAAACTCGCGGGCGGGTATGGAATATTCTGGTCTATCTTTGTCGATCAAGCCCTCAATTACAACCTTGATATATTCAATATCAACCATATCACGCAAGCTGTTACCCCATACATCAAGAAATGGATAGGCGGACGGAATGAGAAAGCCGCGTCCATCTTGCAGAAGCTCATGAATTGCACCTGTGTCTGTGGCTACCACTGGTAAACCCACGCACATCGCTTCCATCACTGGTAATCCGAGTCCTTCGGCTTTTGAAGTTAGAAGAAAACAATCCGAAAGAGCATACAGACTCCACAAGTTTCCAAGGGGCATACCCCTATTCATTCTCATGACCTCCTGATTTATTCCGAACTTAAGACACAAGTCATTTATTTTGTACCCAAAAGGAGTCTCCAGCCTCGTTACTAGGATGTGTCTTATTTTTCTGTCATTTCTCTTGAATTCAGATATTTTTCTTTTATCTTTGCACACGTCCATAAACTCGGAATAGGTTATATCGTGAGTCAGCATACACGTTGCGCCTAAAGCCGCCCAAAGATTCTTTCTTTCCTGATTGTCTGCGACAGTTAAGATTACATACTCGTCCTCGGAAATGTCCATGCCCTTGCGGAGTCCTTGTTTTTCTTCTGGTGTAGGGACTCTCCAAAACTCAGAGTCTATTCCAATTTCAAGATGATCTACGTTCTTTAGTCCAGCCGCGAGTCCGGCTTGCTTGCCAAGCTCGGAGATGAAGAACACGTAATCCATTGAAAGCAACTGCGCCGTCCAAGACATTGTAAGGGGAGGATTCTCTAGTGGAGTGATTGCAATATAGGGTTTCTTGTACTGCTTAAACTTCTCGAAGAAGAATATTTGCAAAGGAATGTCCAGAGCGACAACAATAAGGTCTGGAGCCTCGCCAGGAATTACGTTGAGATTGTGGACTATGGCGTGAGCGTCGTTGGTGTCCTGACATGGCAGAACTGCGAATGGGTAGTTGTTTTCCTCGCCCCTGTACCCAAGCCCTACAACGCGAATTTCATAATCTTGGGTAAGGCGGGAGAATAGGGGGATAGAGATGTTGAGATACCCCGAACCCTCCTGTTGAGCGTCGGTGACTACTAAAATCTTTTTAAGCATTGAGCACCTTGTTTTCCCATTCGTCTAAAATATACTCCAAAGAAAACCTCTTTACTGCCTTGCTTTGCATTATCAATTGCCTGTCCTTCAAGAACGGGTCAAGCAAAAGACTCACAGCGTTTGTCACAAAATCATCAATGAACTTTGGGTCGTAGGCAGAGCCTTTGATTTGGACTCCGAACTCGTTAGTAGTTTCAATTGCTCCGCTTTGGGAAGTAACCGGAATTGCGCCCGCTACCTGGGCTTCTGCTACAGAGATACAAAAAAGCTCATCGTAAACGGACGGGTAAAGAAACAAGTCCGCCTGCAATTGATATTGAATTAATTTCTTGCGCTTCACAGCCCCTACATAAGACGTGTTAGGATGTCGTGCGTAGGCAAGTTGGTAAGGTTGGACGCAAGACTTGTCAATGTTCCTATCCCACAGCCTCCAATCAGACGTAATCACCAAAGACGCATCGGGAACCTCTCGGATAATGAGTGGCCACGCGGCGTGAAGTTGCATAACTCCCCTGTCTGGGATTGACGTATAAATACACCTATGCGACACCTTATCTACGTCAATATCATAGTCCAGTGTTCTAACGGGCAAGTCAATAACCACCGTGTTTTCTATCCCGTACATATCTCGAAAATATTGGGCGTGGCGCGGAGAAATTAAGACAATCTTTTCCACCCTTTTTGAAAAGGCTTTAAAATCTCCCATTGTTTGCTGATCGCAACTCCACCAAATCAACTTTCCCTTAGCATTTTCAATTCTCTCGTTGGGACTTCTAAATACCACAAGATAATCTCGGTTATCTTGTGGATTGAACTCATCCAGAGTCCTTTGTCTGAAAGGACTCGCGCCTCCTTCGTGTGGATTGTTGTACAGAGTAACATCATATCCCCTATTTTGAAATCCTTCACAGATGGTTAGTAATGCCTGTTCTGCGCCACCAACTCCAAGACGCCCATCGTCGCCCCATAAACTTTGCATCGTGACACCGAGGGGAGAGCCGTCGTTACAGAGAAAGTGAAGAGTCTTCTTTTTCATTTGTTTTATCCTCAACATGGGCAACATAAATCTTTACGTCTCCACCGATTATCAATACTTTTGGGGCGAGTTGTGGGAATCTTTCTTTTACCCAATCCGAAAAGTAGTGCAGTTGTGTATCGCCAGTATCTTCGGGAAACTTCAAGACTAAGTAATCATTTTCGCCCAAATGAAATTTTCCAAGTTTTAATTCAAGAACCCTAAGTTTTTCTTCTATCATTATATTCCCGCCCGCTCCGCCATATACCAATACTCATGCGGAGTCTCTATACCTTGCGGGTTGTCGTCTGTAATATCTTTTACCAGATAATCTACATTGTTCCACATAATTCGCCACCCGGCTCTTTCAAGAAGGTTCTCGATTTGTTGGTGATGGAGGACGCTGTAGTGATTAATTCCCTTGACTCCATACCATTCAGGAGCAGGCAGGACAAGTCCGAGCCAGTATTTTGATACTCTTGCCCATTCCATCAAGGCCAACAAAGGCATTGGCGAGTGTTCTAGGGCATGGCGAGAAAAAACAAGGTCAAAGGAATTATCTTCATACTCCAAAAAATGAAAGTCCATTTTTTTTACGTCTCTACCAAGCCCTTGCGCTGCTATTACATCCAGCCCCAACGCAACGCCCTCGTACTGCAACCCCCATTTATTAAACATTTCCTGACACATTCCTTGACCACATCCAACATCGAGCACCGACGTACAAGATGTCATGCGAGACATCCATGTATCAATCACCTTTTGAGCTAGTTGAGTGTGTCCCGGGTCTTCTGGCTGTGGGTATATATCTTGAGCGAGTTGGGATAGATAGAAATCTATGTGTTTATAATCACGCATCGCCAAACGCCTTTTTCAGTAATTCGTAGAAATGAGGTGATAAACAAGAAATCTCGTGCGGGAGTGCGCCCTTGTCAACAGGGTGGTTTTCAAATCCCCAACCGCATTTCGGGCAACTTAAATTTCTTCCACAATCACACTCTACCAACTCGACCAATTCTGTTTTGTGTTTCGGACAAACCCTATTTTTCATCTTCTATTTCTCCTAAAAACCGTTCCGTAAAAACATTGAAATTAATCCGAGTATCGCCAGGAGCAAGGTCAATAAACGAAACAGGCACACTTATAAATTGTACTATTCTTTCTTTCGGGATATAAAAATAAGAATGATAATTGCTTATGATTTTCAGTTGACTTTTAAACTCTTCGCACACAAGAAGCCTAAGCCGCTCAACGGTTTCTCTTATTTTTTTAGCCTTTATGTCGGCAACTAAATATCTGTATGATATTGAATATGGTTCAGGAAACTCTTTTCTATTTTTTGCTTCGTTTATCAGGTCTGCTATTGTTAACACATTGGAAATTTCAAAACAATAGCCGCCACGTCGTATAGAGCGGACTTCTGGAATTCCAATAACATCAAAACCGCCGACTTCCTTCAAGTTGATTGGCGAGGGATGCAAAGCGTCCCTCCTCATTTGTTCTCTTTCATGAAGTTGTGAACCGTAGAAGTAACATAGTCCATTTTTTCATCATTAATTCCAGGGTGGACTCCGAGCCACATGGCATTTGCGGTAATTAGATCGGAGTTTTCCAGTGTTCCAAAAACCTTGTGCGGAATACTTTTGAAGGCGGGTTGCAGCAAGAGGTTCCCGCCAAACAAGAGTCTTGAGCCGATTCTTTTGCTTTCCAGATATTCCATAAAGTTTCTGCGGGTGAAGTTTGCGGTTCCTTTTACGGTAATATGAAAACCAAACCATGATGGGTCTGCACCTTTGATAGGCTCTGGTAGTATAAAGTATTTCTTGTAATCTGAGAAGGCTTCCTTGAGTCTGTTCCAGTTGTGTTTTCGGATTTCTTCAAATCTTTGTACTTTATCTAACTGTGCAAGCCCAATTGCAGATTGAAGGTCTGTGGTTTGGAGATTGTAGCCAACGTGGTCAAAAAGATATTTATGGTCGTATTCAATCTGATTTCCGACACAATAATCAAATCTTTTTCCGCAGGTGTTGTCTTTTCCTGGCAAGCACCAACACGCACGACCCCAGTTGCGAAGACTCTCAAGAACCTTCTTGGTTAGTCCGTCATTGGTAAAAACCGCGCCTCCCTGTCCGTTCGTTATGTGGTGCGCGGGGAAGAATGATAAGGTGGACATTGAGCCTTGTGTTCCCACAAGTTCTCCGTTGAATCTGCTTCCAAGGGCGTCGCACGTATCTTCGATCATCCATAAATTGTATTCATCGCAAATCTCTCTTATGGAATCTACGTCATACGGACTTCCAAGTGCGTGAGCAATAATAATTCCCTTTGTCTTACCCTCCACAACCGCTTGTTCTATTAAGTTTATGTCGGGCGTAAGAGAAATGGGGTCTATGTCAACAAAAACAGGATGTATTTTATTCTGAACTAATCCCGCAACGGTGGTAGGGAATCCAACAGCAGTAGTAATGAATTCATCACCTTCTTTAGCTTGTTTTGTACCAAATTCTTTTTGAGCCGTAGCCGTGATCGCCAGAAGATTCGCGCTAGAACCAGAGTTGCACAAAATACAAAATCTTAAGTTGAAGTATTCTCGGAGTCCTCTTGAAAATCTTTTTGAGTATTCACCCTCCGTAACCCAGCCACTCAATATTGCTTCAATGACATTATTGACTTCCTCTTCCTCCATTGTAGAGCCAGAGGCGGGGATGTAAGTTTCTCCCTTTATGAATTTTGTGGAAAGTCTTTTCTTGGTATAAACCGAGGAAAGAGCCAAGATTTGCTCTTTTAAGTTATTCTTATCTTCTTCAAGAGTCAAGGAATTTAGCCAAGCCCTTTTCGAGATTCGGGACACTCATTGCTCTGGCTGTTAGGGAGTGAGAATCCAGGCATCCATTAGAAGGGCGGATTGCCATCTGCTTCATTTCTTCTGATTCGACTCCGACAACTATATCATGAGGTTTCTTGTAGCCTGCCTTGTATGCTATTTTGATTGCCCATTCGTATTTAGATAGACACTTATCGCCTGCAACATGAAAGACCTCGTTTGAATATCTGTCAGACAGATGGATGGATATTCTTGCCAAATCCATTGACCAAATCGGGTTCATGGTCTGGTCTAAAGGGACGCGAATCCGCTTGTTTTCTGAAATGGCTTTCGTGACCTGTGAGACAAAGTTTTTGGCTCTACCTTCTTTCCCGAAGACTCCAACTGTTCTGATAATTAGATACCTGAGTCTATCTTTACTTGTTATCAACCCCTCAATCAGCTCCTTCTGCCTGCCATAGCGATTTATCGGTTCGGTAAGATCATGGGGCTTGTAGGGAGTCTGTGATTTTCCATTGAACACATAGGAGGATGAAAAGAAAACTACTTGAGCATCATAAATACCACAGTTTTCAATAACTGAGGAAACACCGTTTATATTTACTTTGTCGGTTTCTGGATTCTCGCATCCATCCACATAGGGATTTGCGGCAGCAAGAAAGACTCGCTTAGGCTTGTGTTTTTCAAACATGACATTTATCTTGTCTTTTTCGGTCAAGTCAAGGTACTCATATTTTCTATTGCTCAAGGTATTGTCGGTACTTACATGGAAAGTGCCTACCGAGTCTGCAAGATAATTCATGATGGCAGACCCTACTAAACCATTTGCGCCGATCACAAGGTCTGTCAACCGCGACTCCCATCTGCGTGTACGCCACTGTTTTGAATGTACGAATTACAACAAATCATTCTGCCTTTATTAATAGACGTGAAGCGCATATAATATTCAGGAAGATATATTCCACCCGTTGAGCCACACGTACACATCAAAGTTGAGCCTTGTCTTTTCGTTTGTCTATAGACAAAATGATCGGAGGTGTCTATGGTCGGAAACCAGCCTGGTTCAGACGGAACAAAGATAGAGTCTTCTCGGTAAATCGTTTCGCCCTCTACATAGGCTTTTCTTGCCGTACCGTGAATGTGTATAACTTGAGGGGCACTCATTTGATTATGACCTCATGATTTAGTTGTCTGGATTCTACAAACTCTTCTTTAGTGGTTACGCCTAAATCTTCAAGACTCGTGGGGATATGATTGGAAATAACAATGTACTTTTTCAGAAACTTTCTATTTCCATACTGCACAACTGTAACGGCTTCAAAAGCCTTTGGTTTGTTAGGCAAATCCGCACTCCCTCAAAATATCATCAACTCTTTTGTCGTAGGTGTGTGGTTCTATATGGCGAAAAGCGTTGTTCGCCATTTCTTGAGCCTTATCTGGATTGTTCTTGAGATACAAAACTCCCTCAATCGCTCCATTTAGATTATCAAAACCAATATAATCCTCTTCCTCGTCAAGGAACATTCCCGCGTCTGGTACTCTGTTCATGACAGGCGCAAGACCAAAAGCAGGAGTCTCAAAGAAGCGGGCATTTAGATCATTCATACTTGACCAATTCAATCCTATTCGCGCACGATTGGCAAGTTCTCGATACTCGTCAAACACAGGCGAGTTCTCAAAGATCACAGAAACACCGTGCTTTCTCAATTCATCTACCCATCGAACGCGGTTCTCGTAGGGCATCCCAATCAGAACCGCGTCTGTATCTTTTGTTTTCTCAATGAGGGACTGTATTTTCAAATGTTCTGTCGGTTCAGAAAACTCGTACTTTTCATAATAATGCACCGTTGGGTCGTAGGCGTAGGGCAGATAAATATCTTTTGATTCAGAATAACAAAGTTGCATATTGAAAAACTTATCCGATATGCTTCTTTGGTAATCGTAATTCAATGCGTGCGGGTCGGTGGCAATTGTACAAACAACCCCATCTTGAGGCTTGGATGACCAGTTTATTCCTGCGTCTATTGAGAGAATGATGTCGGGAGTCCAGTCTTTAGGAAGTTGCGCCTTCACGAAATCGTATGAGACTCTACCTATATTTGGAGGAAAAGGCAATGGGATAGTCGGGGGCTTGGCGTATTTTTCTGGCAGGCTCATTCCGCCCATCCAAGGAATGAATGTACCCGTATACGGGCCTGTTGTAATTAGGTCTACATCATCTCTGCGCCTAAATGCCCTTTCAAAATAAGACTTCATTGCTAAGGGGTAATGAATGGATAACAATAAGACTTTTATCTTATTTTTAGGGACAATCCACTCATTTAAGTATGCTGTTTTTAATTCTGGTTCTGCAAGTACCATTTTTGTCTGAACTCTTCTTTATTTTTTATTGTAATCACTTCGCGTTCGCTACCGTATTTGATAGATTGCGCTCCAATATGAGAAACTGTACCTTGGGGCATTTCTGAGAGAGTCCAGCCCTTCGTTCTGGCGGCTCTGGATAAATCTATATCCTCCATATCATGAGGAGAAAAGCGTTCGTCAAAATATCCAAGTTCTTCCCATTGTTCTTTTCCAGTTGCCAGAAACCATCCCTCAAGATAGAAATTAACGTCTTTCTCGAAGGTGTTCCAGCCAGTATCCCAATCCAAGAGTCTTCCACCAATTAGTTTAGTGGGCTTTTCTTGAAGTTCGTTTTTTATCCAATATATAAAGTCTCTATGAATTCTTACGTCCGTGGAGATCAGGCAAATAATTCCACCAGTCGCTTTTCTCATTCCGTAATTGGACGCTTTTAGAAATCCCAAGTTTTCAAGGGGTCTACAAATCCTGACTTTGTAGTTAAAGCTCCACCACTCAAGCCCGTCTATTGCGGTTCTGTCGTTAGAGTAATCGTCCACCACAATAATCTCGTCCGGCTTGGTGTGTTCGTAAATATCGACGAGAAGCTGATTGACTAAATTAAAATTGTTGTAACTTGGAATGACAAAACTAACCTTCATATATCATTCTCTTGATTCCGTCAATATAGTCTTTCTTTGTAAATCCCAGTTCAAGAGCCTTGGTTACATCAAGACCTCCGAAATGTGAACGGGGAGCGCAACCTTGCTTTTCAAAAAAACGAGGCGTAACTGAATTCTTACCACCGTACTGACGTTCGACTTCTTTCATAAATCTATACCAACTTACACTTGCACTCCCTGCCAAGTGTAGAGTCTGGGGAAGTTTGTGGAAGTGGTTGCAGTAGTTCTCCAGCGCATCGCAGAAGTCAAGAACGTGCAGGAAAGACCTTTTGATAAATACGGGATAATCCTGTTTCAGTCCCGCCTTGATACACTGTACTCTCTTCGCCAATCGCTCGGCATTGAAGAGATAGGAGGTGCGAATAATCTTTCCACCCTTTATCTTCACAATCTGCTCCGCTACCAACTTCGTAGAGCCATAGAAATTCACCGAAGGAGTTAATTTGGAGTCTTCGGCGTGCTTTTCAAAGAACCCACCTCTCCAGATATGGTCTGATGATACGAACACACCTGGCAAACGATTCCTTTCCAGACTCTCAAAGACATTTCTGACTCCCTTGACATTGACATTTACTACAGTATCGTGATTCTTGATGTCTTCGCAGAAATCAATGTCTGACCTTGATGCTAAGTGAATGAGTAGATCAGGTCTTTGTTTACTGATCGCCAAGTCCACTTCTTCGGGGTTGGTTACATCACAAACAAGAGGAATAAACCCTCGTTTTACAAGTTCTTTTCCAACAAACCCCTTGTATCCAGTTATAAAAGTTTTCATTTTTCTTTTTCAACCATAGAGAATACAAGTTTACGCATATCCGCAAGGTGGTCTTGAGTTGCCTTCAACGCACCAGCACTCCCCGTTCCTTCGGATGGACGAAGCCCGCAAACCCATAAGTCATCCATAAGTTGTTGTGCATGTTCAGGAGACAGAGAACAGACTGGTTGGACTTCTACTCCTGCTTCGCCCACCTCAAACAAAATATTTTTAGCGATAGATATAGAAGAGCCGTTCCCGATTCTATCAAACACTGCAAATTCAATGCTATTTGACCAATTTTCTCTTTGTGCTCTTATATAAATCATTTTTCTTTTCTCGTAAAAACACGGTGCTTACTGTAGGGCTTGATAACCTTTGACTTTATACTTTCTAATTAATGCAAAGGTTGTTAAAACAACGATTACTTCAACCAGAAGTTTCATTGCTGCAAAAACTACTTCATCCCAGTTTTCAGGGATACGGTTAAGTTGCAATTGAATCAGTTGAACGGCAACGCCCGTCAACCAAACTACGATACCCGTTTTATATTGACCGAGATACTCTGCAAGGGCCGGAAAAACCTTTGCGATTTGCAAGAGAAGATAACTAACCACAAACAGTACACCCAACCCAACAAATTCTTGAAGGCGAGGGTCAAGTGCCACATAAAAATTAACCATACTACACTCCTAAATAGCTTTTGGCGTAAGCCAGTGTTTTTTCAAGATCGGTATGGACTACCGCCCAATGGCGAGTCTCATCAGATCGTTCGGAATTTTTCTTTTCATGCGCTTTCTTTAGCAGACTTTCCAGGTCTGCAATGAACGCCCTGGTCAAGATGTCTTTTTGGTAATCGTCAATTGCTTGTGCTATGTCACTCATTTTTACTCCTAGGGTAAATGCCCAGTTTCCCAGAGACTCACATTTATGTCGCTGGCGGGAAAGAATAGTTGTCTTTTCGCCCCGTTTCCGCAGTTACAGCTACTTGTCATATTGCCTGGGGAACTTAATATTTTTTCTGCCGTACTTTCAGGAACCCAAACCAAGATTACGTTATTTCTGAGAGACGGAGGCTCATAAACTATTCCGTCTACCTCAAGTTTTCTGATAGGGACATTGTTTGCACTAAACTGTTGGAGGGCAACCTGCCCGTTTCTAATTACCATGCTTCGTGTAGTGTAGTTTATTAAAGGAAATATGTCAAGATATTGGTTTTCGATGAATAAGGGATTTCGCACGTCTAAGCGCATCACACAGGGCGTATGCGTTAATGTCCAGAGTCTTCGAGGCGAGTTTCAACATAGTCTGTTCGATGTCAAAATCTCCCTTTAAGGAAAAGGTAAAGAATCTCTCATCGGTGTTTCTGTCTACGTTTACCACCTCTGCCCCCATTGCTAAAGCAACTGCAAACTCGTCCAATGACTGAGTCTTGTACTCAAAAGTATTTTGTTCTATTTTTGTTTCCATGTTTATTTATCCTTTCCCTAATTCTAACAAATCCCAAAAAACAAACAACTCCCGAAACTGGGAGTTGTTTTAGTTATTCTGCCTTGCGGCGGGAGTCATCTCATATCAAAGTATCATTTTCAAAAATTGGAAAGGTTGGATTGTCCCTCATTTCTCACTCCTTATAAATAGATTTGTTTTCATAAGCATCTATATTTTATCACAAAAAAACACCAAATACATTAAGCTAATATTAGAGTTAAAAACCACAACACCCCCATTTCTGAGGGTGTTGGGCAGGAGAAGAAAACGAACTTGGTTATTGTATCACAACCATTGTTCGTTTTGCCAGTTCAAACCCTCAAGGCTTGCAATATATGTCAAGAAGTGTTCACTCCAGCCCGATATTTCAGCCGTCCAAACACCCTTGTAATTGACGCCGCGAGAATGAGCAGAAACATCAACAATATAGTTATTCGCACCAAATGGCTCAGGAAGTGCTTTTGAGACATCGCAATCCTGACTGTCTGAGAATACTATGATTCTATCTGGTTGTTCCTGCTCTTGACTTCTGATGTAATCAAGGCATTGGCGAGTAAATATTCCGCCGCCACCCAAGCCATGCGCGTTATTTTTTATTACATCTATCATTCCGAATCCCCTGCGAGGTGACAATAACTTTGTAGCGTGAACTCTCGAACTGTCGCTTCCAGCAGTGGCGTAAACCGATATATTCTCGCAAGTCGCCTCTGCCATCATCGCCATAATACAAGCAACGTCAAGTCTATTGAACTCGCTTTTTCCTGAGATATTCTGACCCATACTTCCTGAAACGTCTACAACGAAGATGGTATAACCAGGCAATTTCTTGATCTGTGAGAACCCTCTTAGCATCAACTCTTCAATCTCGCGCTCGTAACGAGGGGCGTATCTGGCGGCGGCAAGATAATTCAACGGAAGAAGCCACTTTGAATTCACAGTTGAGAACCCATGCAGAATTGTGGTTTTAGAAACCTCAGCTTCTTCCATATTGCGAAGATTGCGTAAGAAGGCTAATGCTCCCAATTCTTTTTGTTCAATCATTTCTGTAAATACGGTTTTCGGATTTTCCCCAGAAGACAGACGATTTTCCCAAGTGTTCGGGATTGCAAGGTTTCGATCAACAATTCTTTTGTACAACTCTTCTCTATCTTGGGAGGGCTTGGCATGTGAAAGGAAAAGAGCGTCACGAAGTTTTACCGTTTCGTCCCTATCATATTTTGCGAAATGATATTCTTGGAACTTCTCAAAAGCTCTTGCTAACCCCTTTTTCACCTGTGCCGAAAGAGGTTGCTTTCCGCCTGCCCAATACAGGGAAAGAAACTCCGTCAATTCATCTGCACGTTGAATTACTTGGAACAAGGTTTCCTGAACTATGGATGGGTTTAGTGCTAGTTGGGGGTGACGCGCCATTTCCCTAACGATAAACAAAGGAACGTGGCGCAACTTCTGAAACACCCTTGCTTCAATAGCGATTTGTCCGGCGACCTCTATGGGAGCCTGATGAACAAGGTTTCGGATATTTTCAGCACCCGATTCCCCGCTTTCATAAAACAAATCCTCCCAAAGCAAACACCCCATTACTGCTCTGCGAAGCAATGCTTCTGCGCCCTGAACTGCGGAGTAATTTCCAAACCCGCCTGCCAAACGAACTTTCTTGTCTGATCTTGAATCTACTGCTTTTGTATTCTTTTTCATTTTTTCTCCTTGTAAAATAAAAACCGCCGATTTCGGCGGTTTGACGAACAAATTAGTAGGGAACAAGCGAGAAGAGAAATTTTCGCGCTCTACCGATTGAGCTACGTTCTCCGAAGAAAACGGATGGACTTGAACCATCAACCACGTCATTAAAAGTGAAGTAACTCTACTCTACGCCACTACTACAATAAGTTCATCGGGGAACAAGCGTAAGCAGTATTTTTCATTTGCAGGGAAGTAACTGCTAACTTCGCCACCGATATATGTATCTTATCACAAATACAGGGTATTACATTAGATTTAGATTAGAGGTTTTACAAAAGACCGGACGCAATTGCGGCAAGAGCCAGAACTATTGCGGTTAGAACGGACGGAATCGGGACGCCAAACTTCTCAAGACTGAGCAGGATGAACGCGAGGGCAACAAACCAATGTAAGTTCATAATAAAATTCCTTTCTACTTTATCTTATCACGAAATAGATTAGTTTTGTATTAGAATCTACCACTCAAGTTTAGATCGGAAGGCTAGGATTGGTGGAGAAGCATCTATTTTAGCGTGTATTTTGCCGTGACAAGTAACACAAAGAAGAATTAGATTTTCTTGAGAGTTTCCCTTCCTGTTCCCGTTGACGTGGTGAACGTGCCCGTCACGCTTCTTGTGAACACGCTTTCCACAGATTTGACACATATACTTATCTCGCTCTCTGATAAAAGCATTGATTTCATTGAACTCTTTTGGGTATCCTTTTTCTACCCCGCCGCGCCAATGAGAGTTATATTTTCCTTTATGAACCTTATCGAACAAGCCGTCTGCCCATTTTTTTGCAGTTGCGTTGGCGATGTTTATTATATGAGTTGCGGAAAGGGTTTTTCCTGTGTGCGCCACAGACATTTTCTTTTTCGACTCTTCTGATTTCGGAACTCCCCTAACCCTATCTCCGATTTCTGTATATTCGCTAACGTGTTTTAGAAATACGTTTTCGGGAGTTGTATTTTTAGAATCGCCGTCTTTATAACTTGCCCTGTATTCGTCTGGAACCTCTCCGACATTCAGTTCCCAATACCACCTTGCCCATCCCGTAGTGTGATACTTCATATTTTCGTCGTACCAATAGGCTACGAACATTTTCTTATTCTTCTCCCAAAGAATAATGGCGTTTTCTTTTCCGATGTTTTTCCTTTGCGAACCCTGCGCGGTAAGCCATTCTCGATAAT
>Ga0137421_1000079_pt1 | contig 15268 bp, 31 predicted proteins | sample EasRivERMZT534_2_FD_104648 | JGI IMG/M metagenome (GOLD analysis project Ga0137421, IMG submission 104648) | Soil microbial communities from meander-bound floodplain in the East River, Colorado, USA - East River MetaG ERMZT534_2 | ecosystem: Environmental > Terrestrial > Soil > Floodplain ...
ACCATAGGAAACGCCCCCCGCACAGTACGTGTACGGGGGGCGTATGATTCGCAATCCCAGCGGTTGGATTTAAGTGGCACTCACTGGTTGCCACTTTCACCGTACCCTTTCGATCTGTCCTTTAAGCATTATTCCTACTTGGTACCGGGGGCAGGTAGGATCATGTACGTGCCACTCGAAGGCACCGCGTTCGTCGCAGTTGCAACCCACTTCATGGGGTGCCAGCATCTGTGCGGTTTTGAGTACGGTGCGTTTGGCTTCACGAATCGCCCCGACAGAAACAAGGGTGTTAGTATGGGTGAGTTCGTGCGGGTGAAACTTACATGGGTGGACACGCTGCCGCCTCCATACTCGCCACAAGATGAACACACACACTATGAGGATTAGAAAGTTCATCTGAATTCCCTCACAGTACTGCGTCCCCTCTCACCCTTGGGCCAGAACGTACCCCTACTGTTCTGCTCAAGGGTTTTCATTATTGACTCGATGGACAGTTTACTGAACGTATACCAGTCCATGCGGACCGATCCGTCGTTATGGTACTGTACGTACTCACGCATGGTGAAATAGTATCGCGCTCATAACACCATCTACGTTCCTGTCACTCTCGGGGAGATTCAGTATGTACGATGCGAACTCACCGTATACGCGATGGGGCGGGGCACTCGTTAGGTCGGGGCGGACCACTTCTAGCCAGCCGTCCACTATTCCGGCTTGGCGACAGTCGATCACGATGTCCCATACGGGATCATCGCTGTCCGCCATGACCTTCTCTATGTCTACAGGTGACACACCGTGGCTAGCCGGGGCCGCTGGAATAGTCGGCAGGATGTCGGCCTTCAGATCGCTGACTTCCGTATGAGCTACCCAATAGTCACGTTCCCATTTACGGGCTTCGCTCACCATCGCAGTGTGTAGTGACTTGTACGCCTCTAGACGGTGGTGTAGTTGATTGTTGAACGTGAGTAAGGTGAGTATCACTAGTGAACACAACGTGATACCGACTGCTAGTAGTAGTGCCATTCTGGTTCCCTCCTAAAATTGCGTGCCCCCCGGCACCGTATGGCATCGGAGGGCACGGGGTGAATTAATCCTTGATCTTGAGAAGACAGTAGGCGTCTCCCTTGTCGTCTTCCCACGCCTTGGTACCGACTCGACCGGCGAGGTCCGGCTCGGCAGTGGTGACGTAGCGGACAAGGCTCTGCCCGGCACTACGCGCCTCTCGCAGGGCCGTCTCTCCCTCGTAGGGACCGACGCCCGGCGTCTTTCCCTTTTTGAGCATCTCGGTTGCGCTTTTGACCTCGGCCTCAGTGAACGGGAACTTTGATTTCCGGGTGCGGCCTCTCGCGGGTGCGGTCAATTCTCGAACTGCCATTTGGATTCCCTCCTATGGGAGTGGTTGATTTACTCCCCAATGATAGCACAAATCAGGCGAGTCGGTTGGCTCGCCACGTCAGCAATTTCTGCCTCATACTCTCGCTCATGGTTTTGGACAGGTGCTGACAGAACTCCTTACGCTCTTGTTCGTTACGGAAATCGCCACGCTCCAGCGCACCTTGCAGAGCGATAATGACGCGGCCATGCACCATGTAGGTCACGAGTACGACCATTCTGCGCGGCCCGGGCCGGGGCGTGAGTCAGTGTGAAGTACGGCACCGTGTCCTACTCCGGGTCCCTCCCAACCGAGACCACCCGTTGACCATATCTTTTTGACTAGGGTAGTCTCACTGAATCGCCTATCAGTGGCGCATGCCCTCATATGTTGAGATTCGCTGGCACCACCGGAAGCTGCATTTTCTCTGGGGGAACGGTACCAGTCGAGAAAGCTGACAGGATTGTCACCCGTTGCATGACGGTAGCGCTCCATACGGAATGCCTGTCTCTGCGCCGGACCACGGAATTCCTCGGGTATCTTTACACCATCGTCCGACGCACACTCTCGGCGCGTGAAGTTAGGTGAGAGGTAGCCATGCTCCCAGAGACGCCGCTTGAATATGCGCGCCCTGCGTCCGTCGATTGGTACTGTCCACGGTTTTAGCCAGTGTTCACGTAGTGATTTGGTATTACACCATGCTGGTATGTCCATTCGAGGGTTCCCTTTCTTCATGCGGTTATTGAATCGTACACTATGTTGCCTTCAAGCGTAAATGACTGTGAGATTACTGGTTCGGTCTTTTCACCTTCCACTGCGGTTAGTAACTCGACCACAGCGGCGGCGTCGCTGCGCTGGCCTAGTTTACCGAACGCAGACGTTTCAAGTCCTAGAATTGCGAATGCGTCACCTAGTAGCGCCAAGAGACCTCCCGCAGTAGCGTCGAATGAGACAGTAGACTCGATGTCAGTAAGCTTTCCTAACAGTCCTTTGATACTCGCATCTAGGGCAGTAGCCGCCTCTATCCCGGTAGATTTTCCCGACGCTCCCTCAACATTAGTTTCGAGCTGCATACTAGAAGCGGGCAGCCCTAGCTTGCCGAGTACTCCAGCCACGGTGCTTACTAACGCGACGCTAGTGTCACCGGCACCTGAAACCGTGGTGGCGATAGCGGTGACAGTTAACTCTACAGTGGCACTTGCCTCACCTTCAAAAGTGCTACTTAACGTGAAGGTCCCGGTCTTAAAATTCTTGAGCCGCATAAAATTACCGCGACCCTCCATCGAACTATAACCTTCGGTATAGGTAGCGTCTGCAACTTCAAGGAATTGTTCAAAGCTACCCGCTGGTTTTTTGACATAGAAGTACACATTCCCTTCACCTACTACAACGGCGAAAGTGGCGACTTCTTTCCCCCCTTTGTTTTCAAGTGCTACTCCGGTTTCTTCGGCTATCACTTCAAAGCTGCCAGCGGTGGCCTTTTCAATGAGAAGTTTACATTTGCTCGGTTCAGCTTCTACCTCGGCTCTGACTCGGTAGCCTGAAACGGCCCCTTTCACCTTTAACGCCCAGAGACCGTACCAGCGGGAGGTGGTATTTCCGGTGGTAAGCGAAACGGTACCAATCGTGTAAGCGTGAGTAGGGCCGGATACTTTGAGTAAGTGGGGTTCATCATCTAACTGTGCCCCATCGGTACCCCCGGCATAGGCGGTAGTCACCCTCCAACCTTCAGGCGCTAGCGTCTGGGAAATCGACACGTCGCCGGTTAACAAATGCCATACGGTCCCTCCCCCACCTTCAAGTTTCGCTAGTGGATTTTCAGTGCGCAGTAGGGAATCGGTGACTTCTGCTTCTTCTAGCCTTTCGGCTATGGTCGCCATTTATCTAGGACAATTTCGGTTTAATGACAAGCGACCCGATGTTGATTACGAACGTGTCGCCTTTCACTACGATGACGGGCGCGGTAAGTTCGATGGCAAGTACGGGATTGTCAAACGCGAGCGGGTCCATCAACACTATCCATTTGTACGTCTCGGCTTCGCTCACTTCCAGCCACGTACACGCTGCGAGGTTTTTACGGCCTGCTTCTACCTGTTCTTTAGTGTCATAGTTCGCCTGTTTGGTAATTTCTACTTCCACCGTTTTTTCTTCTTTAGCTTTGTTTTCGGTAAAGTTGGCGCCAGGGTCTCCGGTGTGTAGCCGAATTTTAGGTTTGAATCCTGCCTGGTACCCTTCCATTTTGGTAGGGACAGAAAAGAACATGCCGAGTAACATCCCAGCCGCACCCCATCCGGGGTTCGCCCCTTCCGTGCTGCTACCAATTGCCAACCTATATGCACCCATTATTTCTCCTATCCTATTTCAAACAGTCGGTTGAGTATTTCTTCAAGTAACGTCACGGTGCTATTACCGATCGCACCCGTTTCGCCTTCCAGGTCCAGTATCGCTTCTACTACTTCCGCCTGCGTCGCGAGTATATCTTCCCTGGATTCCGTAGCGACGGTTAAGAGTTGCGCCTGTAATTCTAGTAATTCAATTTCGCGTACGGTACGTTCTTGTTCTCTGATTTCTTGTTCGGTAAGTTGCGGACCGCCAATATTGCCGGGGACTACGCCGGTCACGGCGAAGGAAAGAGTATCGCCGTTACGGTAGTCAACTGGATTGGTAAGGTCCTGGGAAATAGTGGCTTCTCCTAGCCACTCCTGGCCTTCACTCCCCGGGGTTAAGCGCATCTGGAATCCCAACGGCCATACCCCCACAACCCAATTGTTACGTAGTAGTTGTAACGAACACTCCAGCGTGGTAGGGAACGCTTCTTTTTGTCCCACTTTTAGAACTACGGCATGAGTGAGAATCAGATTGATACTGCCCAGTTGGTAGACCTGTCCTAGGTACGGCTGTTCGGGTATGACCCTAGGGAACCGTAGTAGGAACGGGGTACCGGCCCGTTCCAGCACCAACGGTTCCAGTATGGACTGCGGAGGTACGTAGAGTTCGCGTCTCACGGCACCTGCGAAGTGTCAAGGGGGGTACCGCTAGGAACCGGCTCACGCCGTGCTACCTCTATCCGCTCGTCGCTCGGTCCCGTGTACCCCTCGGCAGCCTCACTCACCATTACCTCTACCTCAAAGTTGACGTAAGTGTCAGTTTTAGTTGCGTTTTTAACAAACACCACGCCGCCGACCGGAACGTACCAGTCCACCCTTTCGCTCGCGTTCGGACCGGGGGGTTCCAGTCCACAGACGAATGATTCGTCGGTCTCGGTACCGATGTATATACTCACGTCGGCGTCACTGGAAGCAACCCATTTGATTACCCAACCGTAAGCGCTATCGTTGCGTAGCTGCTGAGTCGATTCTTCACCTACTGGCAGCGACTTGCGCGCGTACTGATTGCGCGTTAGCTGAGCCTCAGTGTTACTAGCTATCGCGGCCATACTGGTACGGATACCGGACAGATGCTCTTGCAGCCTCTCGCCGTGGTGCCCTAGCAGTTGTTTCATAGGTTCAAGGAATCCCAATGGGGGCATTGCTATTTACCGCCTTCCGCGAGTCTGTAAATGGCGGCTACGCCGAGCAATACGGCACCGCTCACGATGGATGCTTTACCCATGTTAAAAAGAAATTCGGGTGAAATCATGTCCCCTCCTATTTCACGGTAGCGATTAGTGCTGCCGTCTCGGCTACTTTCTTGGCGCCATCCTTAGCACCCTTAGTGACATCTGCTCCCGTACTCTCCTTGATCACGATGTTCAAGCCTTTGATCACTAGGTAGGAACCGCCGAGCAACTTGCCTAGCCTTAGCCATCCGTCGGGGGTAAGTAAGAGTTCACCAAACCCAACGAAAAAGGCTGCAATCTGACCTAGCGCAGCACCAAGGTCCTTGGCTTCCTTAAATGGGGGTATGTCCCCTAGACCGGGCGCGGCTCCCTCACCGGGGAAGGATTCACCGGGTGCCCACGGTTGCAACCAGTCCTTGGGATCGAGAGGGTCAAAGCTGGCTAGGATATTTTTATACGTAGCGTCACCCGTACTAGTGCCACTGCGCGCTACCGAATCAGGGTGGCAATCCCACGCAGAGAAGTCCCTGCCACGCTTGGATAACTTCACCGCCTCCCTAGTAGAACAATCAGCATCGTGGGCACACTGATCGCTAGGCAAGGTGCCGGGCATGAATTGCCACCCGCCACGCGCCCCCGCTGAACTAACGGCGTCAGTGTCCCCCCCCGACTCACACATAACGGTTGCGACGGCCTCCCGAGTTTTCCTAGGGAGACCGCCATTTTTGATCCATAGGGACGCCCATACCTCGGGCGGGTACTTAGCCATCGCAGCCACAGTCCTGATCGGTGTCCTGGTAGGGAGTTGCCAGATAAAACACAGTACCAGTGGCGAGTAGGACAACCAGTATGTATATCGCCTCTTTCCTACTCATCGTGCGCGATGCCCCGCTCCCTTGCGACCGACACTATGTTGGGGCTTTAGGTGCCCCCCGCCACCGCCACGCTGACGTTGCTTGCGGGAGGGTTTAGGTGGACGCTTCGCCTTTGGGGGGCGTTTACCTTTAGGCGGTTTTTTCTGTTTGGGACTTTTCTGTTTGGGCTTTTTCAGCGCTTTATGGTGTGGTTTGCGTTTGGGCGGTCCCCCACCCGTCACGCTACGATCCGACTCAAGCGGCGCTCGCTCGGTGATTACTTCTACACGTTCGCTAGGTTCACGCGCAAGGGCATCGCGCGCCAACTCTACGATTGCCTGCTGAGCTTCTACGTTGTTTGAGTTCTGTGCGCTGAGTAGGTCCACGAACCCCTCGGGAAGAAACGGTGCTTCTACTGGTACTAGTTGCTGACCGGCAGGTCCCGCTAGGCCGACCGATCCCAACCCGCCCGCGGTCTCGGTACCAGCGTATGCGCCTAATCCAGTTTCTTCCGGATCAATTTCTCCTTCTTCTTCTGGTTCGGTTTCATCCGTACTCTGATTGCGCAGGTACAGGCCAAGTACCACCGCCCCGCTCAGTAGTGAAATCCATGCCCACCGGGGTAGGCCAGCCGTTCTCGCCTTAAGCCAAGTGCTATTCATCTCACGCCCCCATCATGGTACGTAGTCGATACTCCTCGCGGACCTGGGGAGATAGCTGGAACCTACTCCCCATCGGTTCAGACGGTCGGCGTCGGATATTGATTCGCTCGTCCCACGATAGGGACTTGCCTTGTGGCGCTCCTAGCAGCAACTGGAACGCGGTCTTACCCATTACACCGGACTGGTGCTCTGCCATTACGGCGCGCATCTGACGTTTGGCTACCACTGAGTACATGGGCCTACGTGCCACTCGCGCAGGGGTGTCACCCTGGCGTGGATGCTCCGGTGCCTGCTGGTGTGCGATGACCTCCGCGAGCCGCGCATTCAACTGTGAGGGCGCGAGCGTGGGGGTACGTTCTGCTGGTTTGATATTTTGTACGGCGACGTAGGGAGGCGGCATCTGGTATCCGCCTAACGAATACTCATTGCGGCACTAAGGGCATCGGCGTATGCCTTACCCCCGGCTGCAATCACTTTAGAAGTGTTACGGTGTGCAACGATGGTAGTTACCATCGCCACCGCAGTCACACCGGCTAGAATATCTGCGATACGGTCCATGTTCTATACCTTCCTTGGTTCGTTAGGTCGCGCTATAGGCACCGTACCACCACGCCCACCGCGCTTGCGTTTTTTCGGTGGAGTGACTTTACCCGTCACGAATTCAAGTGCTTCTAACCCGCGAGTGAGTAGGACGGTAATCATTACTAACATTGCGAACCCTCCTGCGAATGGAGCGCCAAAGTCGGCGGCAGCGGAAATCATGGTGTATACCACCACAAATCCTAACCATTCACGGGTACCCGGTAACTGTCCATTATTGTTGATATTAGCTAGCGTTATCGTACTGAACACGACTAGCGCACTGACAGGTATGGCTGACTTTTTATTCACGATTAGTAGCTCCCACCGTGCGGATGTGAAAAGTGTACCGGGTCCTTCGATCCGGCATAGACGAGTGGTGAGTGTGCGGCCTTGAGTTTGGCATCTAGGTCGGCAGCTTCACTCTCTCGCACGTCTATGGCACCTTTAGGGAATACCTTACCCTGATGCATAGAGGTACCGGGGGCGGCGCAGGGCTGCACTCCGGTAGCGCACACTCGCGCTTGCTCTTGTCTACTACGGTGCCCGCTTTCTATGTACCCGTTCCAACCGACACGTTTCAGCTCGAAGTAAATCCATTTAGCTATCTGTACTTTTGAGCCGTCTGGGTTCGTCCACGTAGACAATCCTCTCGCCGACGTGTTACTGTTACCGCCACCGCCACCGGGGGTTACTGCTTCCTTAACCCCGGTGGCGGGTGCCGTGAGTAGAGATATGAACCCCGTGTCTCCGGCTCCGCCCTTTCTAATCGCAAGCCCTTGCAGTACCTCCGCAATGGTGCTATTCGACCACCCGCTGTATACCAGCAGGGTTCCAGCGGTTAGAAGAGCAAAGCCGTACGTCACGATATCAGAGCTGCTCCGAATTGCCGGCTACAGCCGGGGGTGGAGAGTCGGGATCGGGGGCAACCTCTTCGCCGGGCTTAAGCACTTCTCCCTCGGCGGTCGCCTCCATTCCCACGTTTGAGGGCTGGTCGGGATCGACCTCCCCGGGCTGCTCGGGAGCCGGTTCCTCACCAATCACAACGTCAACCGGCTGCCCCAAAAGTGTACCCTTGATCCTCACTATGGTCTCGCAATTATCTTCCATTAGCCTACCTTCCCTTCCTCTTTTAAATCCGTTATGACGCCTTTACCTGCGTATCCGATGGCAGTACCCAACAACCCCGCATAGGCCGTCGGATCGAGTACGTGAAAGATCGCACCGAAAGTGGAAGCGATTACCACTACCGATGCGAACACCCACTCGTTAGCCCTCACAGTCAACCGGCCTTAGTGTAATAGTGGTAGGCAACCGCGCCTGCCACCATGCCAGCGATCAGATAACTGTACTTACCCATGTTAGGAACCCCCTCCTACGTTGACGCCGAATGAGAAACGAAACCCCGCTGCGCGGAGGACTATCAGAGTCAAGACGGAACCCACGGCCATCGCGGCCACAATGTTCGGTACCTGCTTCGATACCCATTCACTGTCATACGGCATGGTTCCGTCCTCCGGTGGCGGTCCGGTTACGGGACCGCCACCTTCCATGATTCGTTGCTGCTCTAGTACAGGGTGTGCCATTTATCACTCACCCTCTCGCGGCGGGTGCCGCTCCCATTTCAGGCTGGAACCCGGTACGACTTTCCTCTTGGTACCGTTCGTTCGGCTGCACGGCGACAGGTGCAACGTCGTTAGTAATGATTTGCAGGGTACCGGCTTCTTCGTTGTTACCCTTGATTTCCATTCGCGTACTCTGTGCGGTCGGGAGCCAGAGCGCGGGGGAGTCGTCGCCCACCGTGTTCTTGGTACTCCGATCCAGCAGATACGCGAACACACCCGTGTCGCGAGATTTCAACTCGGGCACAGATGCCGCTAGGTACTCTTGCAACATTACCTGCGTATCTTCCCGAATCTTACGCGCGTCCCATTCGAGAATTGCCTGCGTCGGAAACACTCCATCCGAACGCACACCTTCACTGTCACGCGCGATCACGATCACGTTACGAATCAGGGACCCGACGCGCACGAACTGTGCGTTCATGGCACCGGAGGGAACGTCCTTAACGAACGCACTATGGTACTGCGCGGAATCGAGCATCGGGGGAGCCTCCGACTGGGGCCGACCTGCGAGGTCAGTTTCGTTCGGAAGGGTCCACGTCTCGATGAACACGCGGATACGGATTTTCGGTGCTTTTTTGATTTTGGTACTTAGCTCACCCGTACCGTTGAGGGTAAGGTTCACCCGGTAGGACGCGGCTGCGTTCTGGTTCGCAAGCGCTCCAAAACCGTCATAGTGTGAAATCTCCAGCGGAACTCGCAGGAGGAATGACGGTGCTTTGAACGTGCCACTGTAGAACGGCATGACACGGGGATCGGGACGCCCGGCATAGCCGCCCAGAATCGAGGTCCACGCGGCGGCATAACCGTCTAGCGGTCCGTAGATGGGGGCACCGTTTACGTCACCGATTTGTATGGACTGGAAGATACTCCAGGGGAAATCTTCAGCCGTAACCGCTTCCGCTTCTTGTTCGCCGTCCGTAACAGTGTCAACCTGAATCAGAGCGTGACGGAAATATCCGAATGCAGGTACGTTGATCGGTGGAAGCTGTCGAGGGTTTGCGGTCAGTTCGACCGTTTCATCAAATGCTACTTCGGTATGCTCATGAGCCGCAGACGTGAACGGCACCACCGGCATAGCGGGGGGCGGTCCCGGAACGCGACCACCTTTTTGTGCTTGTCTCATTGCTTACTGTCTCCTTACCGATAGTGGAGCATTAACCGAGTAGAAAGGCCATTGCCTGGCCGAACGGTGATTCATTATCCTTGCGAACCGCGTGTACCTCGATTAGTTTCAGGATGATTAGTGCGAGTAGAAGTTTAGCCATGAAGGCTATGAAATCTATGAGCATGGTTACAGTTCCACCTTACTTTCTATTACCTTCCCACTGGAAAGGTGTATGTACAGGAAATGGTGACGGGACTTCAGCCGATCCAACCCATATTCGATTAGGTCAGGGTCAGTCTTACCGCCTATCTCAGCTAACCGCTTGCTGATATTACTGTCACGGCTTTCCCACATAAACAAGTGGTCAACCTGATCGTACGCCATTAGTGGTACGTGACGTGGACGCTGTACGGCACACACCACGGTTATGCCAGCGGACCGACCCTGGTGTAGTAGTAACTCAATCTCTGCTTTGAGATTAAGATAGTCCGCAAGGTGCTTAAGCTCGTCTAGCAATACTAGCCATCCGCCCTGCTGATAAATACTCGTCAAAGCCTCACGCAGTGGCTCGGCCTGGCGGGCTTTATCCCTCGCGCTAGGGAGTGGGGGTGCCAGCATTACCTTGGAGAATACCTCCGCATCGTGTACCTGCCACGATGACATTTTTACAAACCCGTCGGGCTTAAACGTGTCGAGTATCTCGTCTCGACGCTTAGTAGCGGTCACTACCTGCCACGGATGGGTATGTTCACGACGTGCCCGCCGCATAAGTTCACGAAACAGAGTGGTCTTTCCGGATTTGGTCGGACCGATACCAGTAACGTGTTCTCCCTGATACCACACAAACTCGTCTTGGAACTCATCCCAAGAGAGTGAGGGTATCTCAAGTAGAGTCGTCGTCGTCACCGGAGTCCTCAGTGCGGGGGTGAGTACCACGGGCAGCCGTCTGCTCTGCTTGTGCCTGCTCCGCTTCCTGGCTGGCTACCCATTCACGTTCCTGCTCACGAGTAACGGGCATCATGCCCGACGCGAGAGTGAGTGGGATACCCACTTTGCCAGGTACTAACCCAAAGTGCCATGCGATGGGTACCACAGTGAGTATGGTAGGTACAACTACCGCGCTGTATGCGGATGCGGTAAATGCCCTCTCGAAGAATGCCTTTATGCGGGCGTCCTCTTTAGCTAGCTTTGCGTAACCGTACGCTAGTTCTTCTGACTGCTTCCCGATTACCTCACCGGAGAATGAGTCCGCTAGCTTTACCGCGCCCGCAACGGTGTCGAACAAATCACGCAACTGATTCTCGAACGGCAGCTTACGCCCTTGTCGAGCTTTAGTGCCATCGGCTAGATACTTCCACGGGTCGGCACTAGTGTCAGACGCTTTAGGTCCGTCATCCTTCTTGCTCCCCTTGGGCTTATCGGGTGCGGGATCTTTTATCTCCTTCAGCGGCATTAGTTATTGACCGCCTGCTCTGCCGCCGCTGACTCTACGTCTGAGCGGATAGCGTCGGCTGCGCCATTTTCCAGAGCGTGCAAGATTTCAGTATTGGTCGGACCATCCGCTATCTGGCTCGTCTTGTATCCGATGAATAGTGCTACACCGATATACACACTGAAGGTTAAGAGTGCCATCTTTTGTTCTGAGTCCACGGGGTTCCCTCTCGTTAGAATTTAATCGTCTTGCCAAAAATCTTTACTTTGCGCTCACGGTAGTAAGGGTGGCTCGGCTCGGGAGCGATAAGGGGGGGCGGTCCCTCAGACTGCTCGTCGGCTATCCCTTGCTCGATCTCCTCTACCGCCTCGATTACAGGGGCGTCCTCGACGGGATGCTCCTCTACTACTTCCTCAGCCTCCTCATGGATGGCCTGATCGACGGCAACGGCCTCGGTGGTCTCACCACCGCCCTGCTCGCGTTGCTCGTCACGTACCTCAGCCTCAGCGTCCTCTACAGCCTCACTGGCCTCGCGCGCGACTTCTACGGCCTCCTCGGCGGCCTCAGCCTCCGGACCGGGTGGAGCCTCCTCGGCTACCTCCTCAGCTACCTGCTCGACGGCCTCAGCAGCGGTCTCTAGATCATCGACGGCGCGGTCCACCGCCTCTACCACTGCGGCTCCTATGCGTTGCGCCGCCTCTATGTCACCACATTTAGCGGCAGCCTCGGCAGCTTTCTGTGCGGCAGCTTCAATGATACGTACAGCCTCACTGATAGCGTCCGCTACGGTATTGTTACCCTCGCCGTCCTCGGTAACGGTACTAGTACCGTCGGTATCCTCAGCCATTAGGTATCCTCACTGTGACTCGAAGTTATGCCGGTACATACGAGTAAGCTCACCGTACGTACCGGCAGGTCGGAGGGAACCCCAACCCCTCTACATAATAGCGGCCCGCTCCCCAAAAGTGGGGGCGGGCCGCGATGGAAAGTGGTATACTTTCCGCCTTGACACTACAACCTCAGCATATCACAGATGGCCTCGCGGCTCCGCGAATCTGACAAGTCGTCAGACACGCACGTAGTCGGGTGGGAATCCCGTGACGGTACGTATCACGCCGTGTACGATGCCGACGACCGTAAGGTAGGCCGCGCGCCCACTGATCGTTCGTTGGAATCAGCGGATCGCACCGTGTTTATACACGATGGGGATTACTACACCATAGGGGCCTTGTCCAGCGAGTACCCGTTGGACGACGCGATAGCTGAACTGGAAGACCTGTACGAGTGAGCGTACGGGATTTTTCATACAAGGCACAGCTAGGTCCGCCCGTTAACCCAGAGCGGATCGTAAAGCCCCGTAAAAACTTCAGAGTTAAAATGCGGATCGCCGTCTGCGACAGGTCGGACGGTGTATGGTATGAGGACGTACCTGGCGCGAAAGCATACCGATGGGGAAATACTGTCGAACTGGTCAAGTACCTGCGTCACGATTGGCCTCTCGACCATGAAGGAAAAGCGGGACGTACCACTCCCATAATGTTAGTGTGCCACAACCCACATCGCGTATTCTTAGAAGTACATAACGCTTTCAAGGATGATCCGGAATGGAACGCGCGCTTCTCCATAAACACTAGCGAGAGATTTTACACTAGCGACGGTGCCACCCGGGAGCCAAAAGTCCGAACTATGCAGGACATACGCATATCGTTCTTCGGCTTCCGCACCCCGAACCGTAAGACTAAGTATTTTCACCCTATCTCCCCTCATGACTTCATGGAGGATTTCGATGAAAAGTACGGTGAGACCGAGTGGCCTGAATACATACGGCTGTACCACTGGGGAGGTTCAGTACGTAAATGGATGCGCAAGCACAAGCTAAGGTTCACCGCAACGCGTGGAGGATTAGCCGCACAGTTGTTACGCGACAAAAGATTTTACCCCGATGACCGCAGAAAAGTCCCTAAAGAAACTAATGAGAAGGCACGGGTAGCGTTACCGGGTAACTATTACGCGATGGGGGAGCGTTACATAAATAACATAGTTCCAGCCGTATACCTGATAGATCAAGAAAACGCGCACCACTATGCAGCCGAAACGGTAACGCTCCCCGACGCTAACACCTTATTCGCCCGTGGACGATTCGCTACGTTATCTGATGAGCCGTTCGCGCGAGAGAAGCAAATAGGGTTTGATAACTTAGTGAATGAACACGGGCTATTTCGATGCCGGGTATGGATACCTAAGCCCCGGACTACCACCGTTGTACCGTGGACTGACCAGCATGGTTTAACTAATATATTCTTATTCAGTAATGAGCTACAGATGGCTAAGGAACTCGGTATCGAAATTCGTCACATATCCTATGCGTGGACCTCTCGTGACGTTGACACCGGCCTAGCGAAATACGCCCAGTGGGCGCAACGTGAGGTCTCAGAGAACCCGATCCACCGCGCCTGGCTAAAGCCCACGTTGCTATCCGCCTATGGTATACTCGGCGTACGCCCCCGACAAATGGAGATGGCGTACTACAGGTCCCTGAACGGGCGACCGTTCCGCTACCTATTAGGACCCACGCCGATCATGATGAACCGCATGAGAACCACTAAAGAGATTCAACCCCCGATAGCCAACCTTATCCATAGGGGGATGATAGAGGCCGAGACGCGCAGACTGTCGATAGCCTTAATGAAACAGTTAGAGGGAGAAGGACATACCATAGTAGCCATACACGCCGACGCCGTGCTAGTGAAGGATGAAGGGCAACAGCTACCCTTACTTTCACCCCCCTGGCGCGTGAAGGATAGACTCAGCCACTTTAAAGCCCTTGATCGAGTTAGCTTCCACTCTGATCAAATTACGGTACTCCCCGGGAGGAAACGTGCCAAAAGATAGGTTCCACGCATACCTAGATTACTGTGACGCCATTGAGTTGATCGGCGTAGGTGACTACATAGAGATGGTGGCACGTAGTGAAACGCTAGCATGGACCTTTCTTATGCGTGACCTTAAAGATACGTACAAAGCAGGCAAGCTCGTACGGGTGAGAACCAGTAACGGTAGCGCCGCGTATGTACGGCCAGATTGTGCTAAACTTCCTCCCAGTGATAGACAGTCAATCCAATCCCCATAGGAGGGAACCATAATGATTAAGGTAAGCCAGCAGCAAGTCAATTTCTTTGACGAACTGTTGAACGAAAAGCAGTTCCCGGAGGGTACCAACGAGAACACGCTACGCGAGCAGTTCGCGGAGTTGTCCAAGAAAAATGGTAGTGAGTGGATCGAGCGCGCTATCGCTCTCGATAAGAAAGATGATGGTGAGGGTGGCGAGAAGGTAGACGCTCCCTTTTAAAGTTCGTTACTACCACGCTCTACGTGCTCCCATGCGTAGACGTGACAAGTAGCACCCAGCCCCGCACAGTGTCAAAACTGTGCGGGGTCCTGTGACAAAGGAGGTACAAAATGAAGTAGTCACAGTGTCGCCAAAACCGGCACACCTTACGGATGCCGTTTACATACCCAGCGCCAACCCCTCACAGTGTCAAAACTGTGGGGGGTTTTGTACTAACAGGAGGGAACCGAAATGAGTCAACATATGGAAGCGCTAGCCAAGGCTAATTATATACGTCTAGCGCACGCAGAAATCAAGCGTGAAATACGTGACGGTACTATATCCGCTATAGACGTACTACTAGGTGAACCCTATGTATGCGGTAGCATGGACCTTATGGAGCTTATACAATCACAGTCTAGATGGGGACCAAAAAGAGTACGCACCCTATTGTCTACTGTACCAATACGTGAGGACAAAAAACTAAGAACCCTTACTCCTAGACAACGCGATGCAGTAGTACAAAGACTGCAACAGAATGGAGTAAAAGAACTGTGAAACAACTAAAACTATGGTACCGCGTAAAAGGGGGCGTTTCCTATGGTACCCGTTACAGTGATATGCTCAAAGATGACTAAGCGGTGGCCCCCTTACACGTACCTTACTGTTACTTTACCGTACTGTTACTGTTACTGTATGGTACTGTTACTGGTACCGTACCGTGACCTTACGTGGCGGCGCACCGGCGGGGC
>Ga0137421_1000081_pt1 | contig 14731 bp, 19 predicted proteins | sample EasRivERMZT534_2_FD_104648 | JGI IMG/M metagenome (GOLD analysis project Ga0137421, IMG submission 104648) | Soil microbial communities from meander-bound floodplain in the East River, Colorado, USA - East River MetaG ERMZT534_2 | ecosystem: Environmental > Terrestrial > Soil > Floodplain ...
GGCGGCGTAGGCGGCGTAGGCGGAGGCGGCGGCGTAGGAGGCGGAGGCGTAGTCGGCGGAGGAGACGGCGGAGGCGGCGGCGGCTCGCGCTACGCGTTCGCCTTCGCGTGCTGACTCGCGTGTGCCTTCAGTCTCACACCGCACGGCCGAAGCCTCCAGCGCGTCCGCGTGCTTCGGATTTACTCTCGCAGCGGCTCGTAGCCCTTCCGGCAAGGCACGGCGAATGGTCATGTCCACCACGCGCCGCACAAACTCGCGGTCGTCTAACGCGCCAGCGCTGCCTAATTGCGCGACAGCCAACCGTCGCAAGCCAGCGGCCCGCGCCTCTTTCGACGGCCAACTCGAGTCGTTGAGCCGAATCTTTAGCCGCCGCAATGTCTGTGCAACACAGCCAGGATCATCACCATGTGGCAACCCCAGCGCAAAGCAGACTGCAGCCTCCACGCACATCTGACCAGGCACGGCCTTGCCGACACCGTTGACGAGGCCAGCATCCACCACGTCGCGCACCTTCTCTGCAATCTCCCGAGTGATCATGCTGCCCCCTCGTGTCTCCAGACCAGTAAGTTGGTTCTGGCCCGCTTCAGATTCTCTTCTGCTCGAGCCTGTGACCGACGCCACCGCGCCCGCCTGGACCGGGCTTCAACCTGCCGTGCCTTCTTCGCCGCTTCGCTCAAGGGTGACGGTTGCCGGGTGATGGCGACGACCTTGTCCGGCCTGGGCACGAACACCCGTGAGGTGCCGTCATACAGCGCCCGCCGTATCCGGTCCTGCTGAATGGCTAAGATGGCTTCGATGGTCATCGGCGGCTCCTGACGCGCCTGTGAATGCGCTCGTCCTTGCGGTCTTCCCACCAATCCACTGCCCCGAGCACAGCCCAGACCACGACAGCGGCCATGAACAGCCCTAACAGGGTGAGGCCGAATCCGATACCGAACAGCATCCAGTTCGTCACGACATCCTCGCCCTGAGCCGTAGCCAGCGGGTCAGGCCGTGGCTATTGTCGAGTTGCACGGCACAGAACGGGCAACGGCCGGTATCGTCAGGTGTGGCGGCGGCATGGCTCGCCCAGGAATGGGCGTCACAGAATCGGTAGAAGTCCTGCCCATCGGGGCCAGCCTCGGTCACGAGGCCAACTCCGAAGGGCGCAAGCCCGGTCGTCTGTGTCGCGGGGGATGGCAACATCAGGCGACCCGCAATCGGGCACGACGTAAGCGAAAGCAGAGCATCACCAAGTCTGCTTCGTTGCCCACCCAGAACCGTTGATCGCCAATACTGATGTGCATTGGATTCTCCTTCGGTTATCCTTATCGGTCGCCGACGCTCACTTCAATAGATGATGCCCATGTCTGCACGGGGATGCCAGTGCGCTCCTGAATGAGCAGGGCATACGCCACGCTCAAGCCGGGGCCACGCTTGCCGTTCAAGAGCAGCGATAGGAACGACGTCGTGAGGCCGATATACTTCGCGGCCTCAACTTGAGAAAACCCGCGCCGGTCGATCCAGTCCCGCAATTCGTCCGCACCAGACTTCATGGCGCATACTCTAGCAAGACCATTTCCGGCTGTCAACTGTTATTTATGGTCCGTCTATCTCATGGCCGTTGATGTCGGCCTCGTACAGATGTGGGGCGGGCATCTTCCGCACGATGCGGCCCTGTTCATTAATAATGAACACGCACGAACAGCCGTTACAGAACCAATGATCCCGATGGTTCTCGATCTGATCGGACCGGGCTTGGCAGATCGGGCAGTCGGAGAGGTTCGGGATGGGATACTGCATTAGTCGTCAATCTCCACGGGGCGTGATCGTTTCTTGGTCCGGTTGTATCTAGCCCAGAACAGGGCCAAGTCCGCATCCGCCATCGTGGACAGGAGCCGCCGCGCTTCCTGCGTCACCCTACGCTCGCTCCAGGTCCGCTTGCGCCGATGGATGAGTTCATGGATCAGGGTTTCGATAATGGCCGGCCTGGGATCGATGTACACCCGCTCCCCGTCCTGAAGCCCGTCCAGTCTAAACTTTGGATCTCTGAGGCTGCACTCATACACGTTGCCGCGTTGCAGTTCCTCATACATCTCATCCAGCGTCAGCGCCATGCGTCAAACGCCAGCCCGATATTCGCCCCGGCGTAGGCGATGAAACACCAGAACATGCCCCACCGGCCCTGGTCGGCATAGCCCGCGGCCACCATCAGGTAAATCAGTCCGACGAACAAGAGCAGGCCAGGTGTCATGACAGTGTCAGGACAGCCGGTACGCCACACACGGGAATCGACGGTTATTCGCCACCCGCGCTACCTTGACCGTGCGTGTCGCCTTGCCGGCCGCTGCTAGGGCTTGCAATCTCCGCGAGGCTGTCATGTTGGTGAATCCCATCATGGCCGCGAACTCTTTCACGGTGACGGCCTGCTGGTCGTCCTGGGTAGACATCACGCCAGCGTCATCCAAGGCCCGCAGCCAGTCGTCGCGAGTTGGGCCAACAGACGGCGTTACTCCTCTTTCGATCGCTCGAAGGACTTTACCCATCGTCGGTAATAGAACTCCTCATCTCCATAACGGATTACGATGCCTCCGACCTGTGGCTCACTGAGTCGCCCCCCTGGAATGCGAAACGTGAAAGGGGTCTTCCCTTGCCAGGCCGGCGTCACGATCGATGCGGCATAGCCCCTGGCCGTGTTCATGTCCACGGCAATGCTGCGATGGCGATGGCTTCTGACAACAAAGTCTGGTGGCTCCCTGCCCCAACGTCCGGCTTCGACAAACGAGGCCGCGAGTTCAGCATTGACAGCCGATGACTCATGCGCGGCGCTGGCCGTGGACCCAATATGGTGAAGGAGATGCACGAGCGGCCCATTGGCCCCTCCAACACGCTTCCACAAGTCGAACCTGGCATACTGGCCGTCCTCGTTGGGCTTGGCTCCGATGGAACGCGCTAGGCGTTCCTCGAACTCACCAGTTTGACCGACGTGTGCCTCTGTGCCCCTGATGTGGTAGTACTCCCCGCCTGAGTCTTTACACTGCTTCACGACAGGCAAGAGCACGGCCTCAGCGATACGCTGCTGGTCTTCTAGGTTGTGGCTGATCTGTGTGGTGCTGCGATGGTGGACGCCCTCTATGGCATCGCCGTTATGGACGACATCGAATGGCTCACCGCGGGTGACAGTGGGCACCCACTCACCCCAGAACTCTTCCCACCACGCCCACATCTTGAGTTGGAAGTCTGACGGCATGTACTTGCCGCCTCCGTCCAGTTGGGCTCCCTTGGGATGGCAGAGCGCCATCCGGCATCCGGCGTGGGTATCTGAAAAAACTATGAGACTGCGGACATGCGAAGCGCGGGCCTTCGCCACGATTACGGAGTCACCGTAACCAGTACGTTACTCATCGTTATCCTCACCGTAGATTTTCTGTTCCGTCGTGATCAACGCTGTCATGGGCCGGCCAAGTTCTTCACGGATCGCCAGCATCTCGGTCCCGGCCCCGCGAATCTTCAGCGCGATCAGTGTGTTCCACGAGTTGATATGGACCACTAACTCTGGCTCCCCTTGTGGGCACAGGTCGATCCAGTCGCGGGTCACTGGTCTGCCGAGGCAATCGCGTTCATGTAGGCCACCTGTGCCGAGAGCATGGCCTCTCGGGCAGATTCTACGGACTTTGTCTCCGTGATGGTAGGCTCCTTGGTGCGCAGAATGGCAACGGCCCCGGCCAGCTTCTCAGGGCCGGTCTTGTCCGGCATGAGCTGTTCCACGGCTTTGATGATGTCGGGAAGTAGCCGGACGATCTCAATAATGACCTGGGGCCACATAGAAGCCTTTCGTGGGAGTAGGGCGTCTGTATCCTCGTACCCGGGCATTAGTCGTTGTCGTGGAAGCCGTTCAGGGCCTTATCAATTCTGCCCCTGATGTAGCCGATGTCATCGCGCATCTGCCGGTACAGGGCATCATGCGTATTGACCCGGCCCTCTAAGCGAATGAGCCAGACCAGCACCGTCCCAGCAGTCAGGGCCATAGTCAGCATTTCGCCCGTCACAGTCCGGCTTTCTTGAGGTGGACATCTCCGTACGACAGAACAGTCGCCAATCCGGCATCAGTGCGCTTGAGCGTGTGGTAGTAGCGGCCAGGCTGGAAGTGCTCGGTATCCGTGTCGGCGATGATCACATTCACACGCTGGGTGTTCGTGTCCGGGTCAGCGTTATAACTGCCGCTGATCGTGATTGTGGCCTCGCCAGTGCTTTTGTCCAGCAGAATAGCATCATCGTCCTTGCGCTTCCGCAAGACCCAACGCATCGCGAATCCGGTCACGTTCTGGATCGTGGCCTCGTCATCTGAATAGATTTCAAACGGCAGCGTCTTGTCTTCCCCAACGAACCACTCTGCGCTCTCACCTAAGTTCTGCTGTCGTGCCATGTCTACTCCGTAGTTGGGGTGTAACTGCCGCGTGCCTGTTCTGTTCGATAACTACCCGTGAGCGCAATCTGTGGGGCATAGGAACCATGTATGCAGGGCATGGCCGCGCCTTCCGCTTCGGGTTCCGGTGTGACCCCACTTGGCTGGTACAACGCCATCTGATAAAATGACCCGGTGGCATAGGTGGGCCATGTATCGATCTCGGTCATCGTATCGATGTTGAATTTCCAGATCTGGCGATAGATGCCGTCGATCACGTACGCGTGAAGCCCGTCTGAGAGAATCTTGACGTCACGCAAGGTGGGATCTGTCAGGATCCCAACGACAGACGGGGTAAACGTCCCGACCACGGCCCCGGCCGTGTCTAATCGCTGGATAACGCTGCCGTTGCACACCAGCATCCCCGTGAGCGCACCGCTGGACCCAACAATACCGCAGCATCCACGTAGGCCTGGCGACCCAGTTCCAACCAATGACAACGTGGCAAATGTCGCGAGTTGCGTACGTGTATAGACATTGAATCTACGAATTTCGTTTCCGTCTACTGGATTCGTTGGGAACAAGGTATTCCCGGAGACGTAATAGAGAATGCCTGACGACTCATCGAACCAGCCACCCCACGGACAGTTGACTTCGACGCTCACGACGTCTTCTTGATCTGAGTAGGGCGCTGCGGCTTGGCTGTCTCCATATGTGGAGTCGATGGTCCTGACCGCAGAAAAACTCGTGTCACTGGGGATGGTATTCAGAAACGCCGGACGATTTGTGCCTGAGCCTGAGACGAAGTGAAAGCCATTGCCCTGCCACTGCGAGACGAGCAGGCCAGCAGACGTGACGTGAAGAAATGCCCCGCCAATACCGATGTCGCTCGGCTGAGGCGTGGTTGGAGACCACGGATCATTGATAATGTCAATGTCTGACCCGCTGGCCGACGTGAAGCTGAGCGTGGGAAGATCGAAGATCTCCACAATCGACGGATCGGTGTGGAACAAGCTGAGCAGTACCCGCTCTCCTTCGTGCGGATCGCCGCCTGGGCTACCACCGGCATTCACCATCGGCCGCTCTGTGTAGTCAATCGCGACACCAAGAGGTGTGTAGATGGCTACCGTAGGATTCACATTAACCAGCGTGCCTTCTCGGAAGACGTGCATGTTGTAGGACGGCATATAGATGTCGTCCGCTTGCGGCTCCTGCCGGTATCCCATCGTGATCCTGAGTGCACCCCCGGCATCTCGCATGGAATACGGGTCCGAGTCCGCTTCTGCCGTGACCCAATACTGCGTTCCCATCGTGGCGTTAAGCATCGCCACGCTCACATCCCGACCGCCTAAAAAGTTATTAATCCCCCCAAAGTCAGCGACCGCCAATGCCCCGCAGCCGCCCGTATACACCGTCAACGCCAGTGCATAGTTGCTACCGTAGCCGGTGATAATGATTTCTCCGGTGGTCGGAGCAGTGAACGTCCACCAGGCTCCCCGGTGCTCGTCTTGGGACTCTGTCGTATCAATGAAATCTGAGGCGTATGGGAAGCTAGCAACGACAATGGCATCCGAGCAGGCATCGTTATCTGGCGGCACGACCGTAGACGGCTGAAAGAACAACGACTGACTAAACTGGAACCACGGGGCCAGATCCGCCGTCGTCTCGCCGGATACCGCATCGGGAAATTCCCCGACTGTCTCCTTGCCGGTCCACTCAATATGGGACCATTCAGACGGGGGATAGGTCACGGTGGGTGTTGGCGATGAGACGATGCGGAACGCCACTTCAATGACGATGGAATCACCGTCAAGACAGTCCCCTGGCGCCAGGGCTTGTGCCGCACCCAGTTCCCGCCAGTGCAAGCCTGACGTGCCTGTGAACTGGGCGCTATCCACGTGGTTATCAAGCAACGTGTGGCGGACGGCAAGCGTACGTCCGACGCTGATATAGACGTGGGACTTCAGGCTGATTGTCGTGTCGTTCGTGTAGCCAGATGAACTTAACCATCTGGCACGAACACGTTGACAGTAATTAAAGGTTCCGGCAATCGTTTGCGCCAGTAACGGCGGGGTGAGAAACCGTACGCCGCTACTCAGAAAGTCAAAGTCGCCTTGTTGGTTACAGGTTTCATCCAGAAGGGTTTGCGAGACGGACCCGCCAAGGCCTTTTTGGAGATCCATCTGGAACGAGCCACCTTGCACGGTAAGTCCAGAGACGATGCCAGTGGAGATTCCCCACTCCCCCCCGGGCGGGCCCTCCATGACGGTGTTGCATGGCCGTGTCGATGGATACAGACGAGTCCCGTCCAGGCTTATCAGCGGTGTCCCGTAGTAGACCACCGTCATGGACTCGCCAGTCGCCGCTGTAGAATTGTTGATCTCCGGGGTCAGGGCGACCGCTCCAGGGACCGAGCGGAATCCCCCACGCGAAGAACTACCACCCCCCGCATCCACCATGAAGCTGTTCAGCTCCATCCAGTTCGCAAACGTCTCTGTCGCGGCATAGCGAATTGCCGTCATTGCCACGCCAGATTCGGTTGGTGATAACGTCGCGAGTGGCACCGGATCAATGCTCACCGTCTGATCGAGCGTGTTAGAGATCCCAAAGGTCATGTCGAGGATGTTCGTAATCTCGATCATCCAGACACGCGCCACCGAAGCCGCCGTGAGATCAAACGTGACTGTTGTTGCCCCACCCACCGCCGATGGCACGAACCATGACTCAAACGCCCTGGCGTTGACCACAGCGGCCACGCCTAACTGCCATGTGTTCCCGGTGCCATCTGTCACGCCAACCACGGACACGGCCGGGTCGTCCAACTCGAGCAGGATTGCTAGACCACTTCCTGCCGCGACATCGGCCGGGTACGTGGCCGTGTCTGGGTCGGTCGTCATCGCGACCGTGATCGCCTGCTGTACGAGGAATGGAGGCGGAGCCGGAATCCCTGGCTGTGCCCCGTAGGTGATGGTCCCACCCGAGGCTGACCAGTGATTCGCGTTCCCTGAGATGTCGTTGAGGTCTGCCGAGAGCGGCGCATTGGCGAGCAGGTTTGCCGTCTTGACCACGGTTGCCGACAGCCGTTCAGCGTTGATCTCGGCTTGGGTCAGCGCAACGGTCCACTCACGGACGTACGCTACTTCGGAGGGATACCAGCCAGCCGCGTTCTGATCGGTGCCGATGAGTTGATCCGTAACTGTGACTGCGGTCGAGTCGTCCGTGCTGGCGATCGCCAGGATTCCGTTAATGTACAGTTTGTGGTCGGTCGCACTGGCACGGACGTACGCGAGATGGTGCCGGCCTGCTGCGAGGCTGCTAGACTCCGTGGACCCGTTGATGTCTACGACTACTCCGCCGCCCGGGAATTGCCCGATCCAGATATAGGCACTATAGACAGCCGGGTCATCGCCTTGGTAGAGCCAGGTCGTGTACAACCCTGACGGGAAGTCGTCAAACTCGATATACCAGCAGGCGGTATACGCTTGCGTGGACGTGCGCAGTCCCGATGTGCGGATGATGCCTTCAGGAGAATCCGCGAAGATTGCGGCCATGTGCTATTCGGACATCCCCAACTGCGCGAGCAGGGCCGCACGGCCTACGTTCGGGATCTGTGCCGCTGCTGGTGCAAGACGGTCTGCCCCAATGGCAAGCCGCGAGGCCAGATAGGGGTTGGTCAACGCGAGAATGCCGAAGCCTACGCCGCTCCCGGTGCCAATGTCTCCAGAGGCCATGCCTGCCCCAAGGCCAGCCCCAGACGCAATCAGCGCATTCATGCCGATGGGCTGGTTATTCGCGATGCGCCCCATCGCGCCCTCAAGTGCGCGGTCCACGCCGATGAGCTTTTGTAGTTCTTCGTTGAGCGGCCCGACGTTCGCCCGCTGCTCGATCTGCTCTCGCAGCCCCCGCGCAATCGCCATGTTGGCGTCAGGCGTGACGCTATTGATGGGAGCGCCAGCATCAAGCTGCTTGTATCCCTGTGATGCCACGCGCTGCGCAGCCTGCTTCATCTCCTGGGCTTCTAAGAGCGGGATCGGATTCGGATGTTGCTGGAGCAGGCGACCGCCAATGTCGGTCACTTCTGTCAGCTTCGCGCCACCGTCGAGCGGTTCCTTGCCGACCTTCTGCGCGACAGACTGGAGTGACGGCACGACATCCTTCATTGAGATCGGCCGAGCGCCCATCCGCTGCGCCAGTTGGAGCTTGTCGTTGACGGCATCGCCAGCCTTCGACAGCAGTTTGCCAACCTTGGGCTGACCAGCCTGTCCGCCAATGGCGATGCCGCGATCGACCATGTCTTGCGAGACAGTCGGAAACGAGTCGCGGACTGCCTTAGACGGCTTCACCATTGACTGCATAAAGCGAGGCGCAGCCGCCTTCGCGCCCTTAGCTAGTCCAACGCCCCCAGCCTCTAATCCGCCCTGGATCGCCCCGCTGATCCCAGCATTGGCAGCTCCCTGTGCCATGCCTTCCATGCCGCCACGCATCGTCGCGTTGCGGGTCTCCGGGTTGAGCATGTTGCGCCCGACATCCATCAGTGCGCCAGGGATCTCTGTCGCGTGCTTCAATAATTCGCCGTAGCCCTGTCCGGCAGCGCCGCCGATGGCCGCCCCACCAATGGCCCCGCCATGACCGGCCACGGGTGATCCGAGCACCGTCCCGCCGATCCTGCCAACAAGGCTCCCAACCATGCCACCAGCGGTCGGTAGCATCCCGGCCACCTTCTGCGTCAGGCTTTGCGTTGGCGTGGACGGTGGCGCACTACCACCAAGCGCAGCGGCAATATCATCGTCGCTGAAGTCGTCTGGAAACTCGTGGACAACGCCGTCGATCTCGATTTCTTTAGGCATCTACTTCACCGGGACCGGCCGACCGTTTGCGTCACGGGTCCACTGCTGGCGCGGTGTGCCAGCAGGCATGGCCTGTCCACTCGCCGTCGCCGCCTGTCTGACACGGTCCATGCTCTCGCGCACCTTTTGAAGCTGCATCTTCAAATTGTCCGGCGACTGGTTCTGCCGGATCGACCCTTCTACTGACGACAGCAAGTCCAGTTCGCGTTCTGACACCTGTCCGAGCGCCCCGCCTGTCTTGCTCGCGTCACGCATGGCCTGGAGAGCATTGAACGCGATATTTGATGCCACAGACGACAGTTCTGCGCTGACGTTAGCGGCCTTCGTGCCTGGGACGTTGCTCAAGGCCGAGCCGATCCATCCAGCCGTCCAGTTATTGATGTCTGGCATGACGTCATCCACGGCCTTGATCGTGCGCGTAGCTGTCTCCAGGGTGTATTTCGAGATGTTCGGATCGGCAGTCTGCCCGCTACCGCTCGCCGCCGACTGTTGCGGCGCCCCGCGTGCGATGACTTTCCCGTCAGCCCCGTATCGGATCTGTCCAGGGCTCAGCGTGAACGGGTCCGGCGTATCGCCAACAGGCACACCGCCTGTCGCGATCTGCTGCCCTTTTGCGTCGTACCGTATCTGCCCTGGCCCCAGCGTGAACGGGTCGCCGCCACCTGGCAGTTCCAGATCCGCCTGAGTTGGCATCCGCCCAGCTTCCATAAGCGTCCCAACGATCTGCCCACGGTTCTGCGGGGTCACGCCTTCGCGCTGGATAAGCTGACCAACCATCGATGCCACGCCGCGCTCATTCTCGGCCTGTCGCATGGCCGTCGCCCGTGCGTCCTGCGTGGTGTCAAACTGCTGTTGATCCATCGACATGCGCTGTCGCTGGATGTCCTGCTGTTGTTTGGCCTGCTCGATCAGGGCATTCCTGTACGCCCGCTCTGCCAGTTGGTTCTCAAGGGCTGACTCCAACGCAATCTGTTTCGTGCGCTGATCAGCCGCAGCGCCCCCTGCCCCGCCCCATCCGAAGGCCATTACAGCCCCGGCCCGCGGTAGAGTGGGTCAACTGGCAACTGACGCGACGGCAGAATAGGTTGCGTCCCTGGTCTACGCGCCTGACCGAGTGCCCCAAGCAGTGACCCGCCAAGCCCAACACCGCCCAGAATCTTCTCCATCATCCCGGCCTCTGGCAGTTCCAATGGCTTCGGTGCAGTCATGGTGGGCTGGCCCAGTGACGCCATCAGCGCCTCACGGCTCCCGTCCAGCGCAGACGGGCGCAGCCCACCAGAGATGGTGAACTGCGGGATCGTGCTCCCGGCTGGCATGCCAATCTCCGCATCCTTCACACCGCCGAGAAGGCTTTGGAGCATCTGACGCTTGAATCCACGGTCCTGCTCGTTCGCGTTGAACTGCTGGCCCATGAGATTGGAGTTCTGCGTCTGGACGATCCCGGGCTGCTCATTGATGCGCTGACCCGCAGACCCTTCCGCGGCCTTGCCGGCGATGCCCCCGATCGCGTCGAGGATGCCGCCTCCGACGCCGCCCGTTGCGACATTGAGTGCCCCTTTACCAAGTTTGCCGAGCGTGCTCCAGAAACTCATGATGTCTCCTAGTAGCCGGTGAGCTGGCCTATGGCCTGCTGATTGAGTAGCGCCTGGAACTTCGCCAGATCCATGCCTGCGCTCTGGTCGTACTGATAGCGGTTCTGATCCATGCCCAAGGCTGACAACAGCGCATTCCTGCGCCCGCCCATCTCGTCATAGACCAGGCTGGCATCTCGAGCCGCGCCGCCTTCGCCGATCTTCTGCGCGATCCCAAGCATCTGCGTGTTCATGGAGCCAGAGTCGCCCATGCCGTTGGCCCCAAGCAGCTCCGCGAGCGCCCCGCGCTGACGCTCAAAGTTCCGCTGGTCGCCCATCGCACCCGCCCGAATCGCTGGGGCAATGCCACGATCCTTCAGGTCCACGGGATTCTGGAGCCCCGTCAGCGCCGTGTTCAGCGCATCCATCTGCCCAGGCATCCGGCCGGCATAGGCCTGCTGCACGTTCTGAAGGGCCTGCTGCCGCCCCGTGGCAGGCTGCGTGGTGTCCGTGGGGATGCCCTGGTTATCCGCTGGCAATGGCGCCATCGGCTCAGAGATGGCCCCAAGCGACTGCCCAGGCATCCCGGCTGTCTCTTGTCCAGGGATACGCGCTGGTGGCTTGATTCGCTGTATGCCGCCAAGCGGACTGTTGTAATCGCTATACGCCATCTCTGCTCCTATCCGATAAACCCGTACGCGGTTTCATTGCTCGTGGGCGCGAGCGTGTCATGGTTCTGTAACGCCCCGCGATCGATGTAGCCAGTCCCGCCAGTGTCCAACGTGCCTGGGTAGCCGTTCCCGCGCACATCGGCGCCACCACCAGCCGTGTTGTTCAGCGAGAAATCCTGGCCGGCCGCATTCGTGAAAAACGTCGATGTCCCAGTGACGTAATTGTGGTTCCGGTTCCCGGCCGTGTTCGCAATCGACGTTTCACCGCTCCCGCCATTCGTGAAGCCCGCACAGTTCACCAACTGGCTATTGATCGCACTCGAGCCAGTGATGATGTAGCTCCACCCGGCGTTGTCTTCTGACAGACAGTTCTGGAGATGGTTCGCCCCGTCTTCAATGCGGAACCCATCGCGGCCGTTGCCGTACGCGACACATTCATAGAGGCTGTTTGAGTAGTCAATGAGAATAAACCCATCCGACGATGCGCCAGAATTGCTATCCGAGATACATCGCAAGCACAGGTGCCCGAGTTCCATCGAAAACCCGGTCACGGTGTTGTTATAGGCGATGCACTCAATCATGTTGCCGAATCCGGCGTTATCCATCAGGAACGCCGCGACCGACGAGCATCCTGTCGCAAAACATCGGATATAGGTCGTGGTCGTGGTTGAGTTGTCCCCGAAGCCTGAGTTGGTGCAGTTGAGCGCCCCGCACTTGTAGACCAAGCCAGAGACGCCCCACCCACGGCTCGTGGTGAGGCCAGCCCCGTCCACATTGAGATTGCGATATGAGCATCGCACCTGCGTGCCGCCGATGAGCGTGAACGAGCTAATCCCGCTGGCCTGGAGCAACGGTGCGGTCCCGAGATCGCCGCGTGTGGTCTGGTAGCCTTCCCATCCCACGCCAGCCGTGGAACTGACACACCCGCCTGCGACGTTCGTCGAGGCTGACGTGATCGCGTAGGTGCCAGCCTTGATATAGACGTACATCCCCAGAATGGTCGCGAACAACGACGCGATGCCAGGCGAGAGCAACGCCCCGCCGATATTCAACGTCATCCCGGTTGACGCAGCCACGCTCGCATCGATCGTGATCGATGTGGTCGAGGCCCTGGCGGTGACTTGCCGTCGTACGGCAGCAATCCCACCCGTCCCGCCCTGGAGATAGATAATGTTGCCAATAATCGAGGTCTGGAAGTTCGCCGTGGCCGACGTAAACGTCGTGGTGCCATTCGCCACGCCATCTGTCGTAGAAATGTCCGTGACGTCCCCGCCCGTGCGCTTCCCGGCCACGAGCGAATAGTCGGTCCCAGACGCGCCCGTGACAAACCCTCCCCCGTTGGTGTCGTTGCCGCCTGTCTGCACTTCCCAGACGGTATTCAGGGACAGCGCCATTTAACTGAGCACCACCGTCAGAGTCAATGTCGCCTTCGTGATCCCGCTACAGGAAATCACGTCCACATCCAAAATGTCGCCAGCCGTCACCGCCCATGAGACGGTGTCTTCGTCCTTGTCCACGCCTGACAGTTCTGGTTCCGCCCCGCCCGTAATGGTCGCCAGTGTAGGGAACGCGGCATATGTCCCGGCCAGCACGTCGATCACGATGTCGTCCGTGTCAGGAGAGACAATGCGCCAGGCCGTGATCGTGCCGCTATAGGGCACGGTCGTGTAGGCATACTTCTGCCCGGTCGTGATGTCACTCCCACCTCCGTCCAGGGCGAACGTGACCTGCCGTGTCTTGAGCGCCGTGGACGACTTCGCCGGGGTGACGACGCTGCTGTCAATCGTGAGCACGGTCCCGCCACCGCTGACCGTGATGTCCCCGTAGTCCGCATCCGACAGTCCGCCACCGCCAGCCGAGGCGATCGTGACGTCCACTTCCGTGCCGTCATCTGCGACCGTCAGCGTGACATTCGTACCTTCGATGAAATTCAACTGCGAGCGCGTGAACACGGACCCGGTCGAGTTCTTCCTGACCCCTGTCAGTTGTGCATCGGCCAAGAGGCCAGACAGGCCCGTGACGGAGATTTCGTCCCCGCCACCGTTCTGATGATCGGTCGCGTGGGCGGTGGGGTTCTGGTCATCCGCCAGCAGCCCGGATAATCCCGCAACGGAGATTTCATCACTCCCGCCATTCTCGTGGTCTGTCGCATGTGGGCCAGGAGGCGCACTGCTCCCGCCACTTGCCGCCCCACTCCCGGCCACCACACGCCAATTCGCCGAGCTTTGGTCGTACCAGAGCCACACGCATTCACTGGTCTGGATCGTCAAGTCGGTACTGCCAGGGCACGCGAACCGATTACGGGTCTGTGACAGGACATCGTTATGTGACAGTACAATGTCGAAGTTCCCAATGTTCGCAATGCACATCCACCGGAACTCGTCCAACCCGCTCGTGAGCTTTCGGTACAGCCCGGTCAGCGTGCGACTGGCATCCGTGGAGAGTCGCATCCAGATCGCGTGCTCCACGAACTGCGGGTGGTAGTCATTCTGGTCTGCCGTAATCTCTGGAGGCGTGATCGTCGCCCCCTCGGGCATGGTCCACGGCCCGCCAAACTTCGTGGCCCCGGCTACGTCAATCGTCTCAGCGGTAACATATGTGTGACCACCGTCGATGTCGTGTTCACCCTCGCGCCATGCGGTCAACGCCTGATGGGTGAGATCGATCTCTTGGCCCGCAGGGCCGAGATCCCCACGCATCCGGCCGCGATAGCCCAGTCCGACCTTCATGGCGCGATGGCCTCGCGCTGCTCAAACTGGATGACAATCGCGTCAAGCTCCCACGGGTAACTAATCGGGCAGACGTCGCCAATGCGCAGCCCGACCGACTTCGCGTCTGCCTGGAACGCTGCCTCAAAGGGCCGCTGGACCCGTCGCTGGGCCTCCGTCTCCGCAGCCATCGCGACGTTGTCTGACCGAGGCTCGCACCCGTAGTCACGGTGTAGGTCTACCTGGAACGTATGGAGGCCGGCACTCCCCAACACGATGATCTGGTCCACCTGACACTTCTGCGTCAGGCCAGCCAAGTGCTGCTCTGGGATGGTCACGTAGCCCGCATACGGCTCGTCAAGGTCGAGCTGCCCAGTGTCCGCCTTCATCAGCACCGTACCCGTGTCATAGCCAATGTAGGGCTTGAGATCCCGAGACATGCTGGCCGCGAGCGTGTCAGAAAACATGACCGCACACCGGGCATCGGAGATGGTCCCGTCGAACGTGCTCCACCCATCTCTGACGTGGTTGTCCTCGTCAGCCTCACCAA
>Ga0137421_1000082_pt1 | contig 14722 bp, 22 predicted proteins | sample EasRivERMZT534_2_FD_104648 | JGI IMG/M metagenome (GOLD analysis project Ga0137421, IMG submission 104648) | Soil microbial communities from meander-bound floodplain in the East River, Colorado, USA - East River MetaG ERMZT534_2 | ecosystem: Environmental > Terrestrial > Soil > Floodplain ...
CACCGAGAAGCGAGTCGCATGGAAATAAAGGTTACTCTCACAAAAAGCAAGGTTGAAGAATATATTTTTATCGTCGAAGTCGATGGTAAAGATGTGCAAAATTGTTCAATCGGTAAGTTGGTAAATCCCGAGCATTTTGATTGGGCTTGCAATATGAGCGCGGCGGCTGTTCATGGTCATTTGCAAACAATGAATCCTGTGAAACGAAAAGTCCGCCGAACAAAGCGTACACTTGACGGGTCTAAGGCTCCGCGAAAATCAAAGCGTTCTACGGGATCGCCCCGCAAGGCATGAGCCCGTCTAACCGGCGCGTAAAGAATTTCGGAGTTGATATGGACAACGATTTTAAATTTTTCTACCCTGTAATTACAGTCGCTCAAGAAGCCTTTCGAGATGACGGCCCTTCTTATGTTCATGGGGTGGACGTAAGTAAAGATGGACATATTGTATACCAAGGTCGTCTGATGTGCGGAGAGTCTATGGAGGTTTTGTGTAGCCATTTCAAGACAAAGAGAAAAAAGATCGTAAATGTTAGGCTTGAGGGTGTGAAGATGTGCGAGAAGTGCCAGGAAAAATACAAGGCCAATCTAGATTCCGCGTGGAGTAGGTGGGCTTCGGGTGTGGCGAAAGACGCTGGCGCGACTCCAGAAATGATAAAACTTGAATTCTGACTTTTATTTATATTTCAACAAAAAACAACAGTGGGTTACTGTAAATCTGTGGGATGTTCATCCAACAACTTTTTCTAATTGGGATTCGGGGAGGTGGGGGTATTTCGAGGCGAAGTGGAAAAACCCAAAGCTATATTTTTTTGGGGAACTCCATTTTGTGAAGTCACGTTTGCGAGTAGACACCATTGCACATGAGTTAGATCACCTTAGAGCAGAGTGGATATGGTCTAATCGCCTTGCGTGGACAGGTAAGAATGAAGAAAGATTTGTTGAGATGGGGGATGAGTTACTTGGCAGGTTTTTACGAGAACTTGCAAAAATCGAACCAAAAACAAAACAGTGGCTTATTTCTTTGGGCAATCTCTAATCAAACTATAATCTGAATTTTATTTCTTTCGTGATAAGATGGATAAAGAAAGCACGGTGCATTTGATGAAAGGAAAAGAAAATGACAAAATATTCAATAAGTTCTGAAAGTTCGCCTGGTGTTTGCGGGTGTTATTTAGCGTTGTTTTTGTTCAACGTAATTGTCGGCGGGTGGTCTGTGAACTATCTTATGGTGTTTTTTCTTGACAAGACACTTCCGTTCCTGGGAGTCGTTCTTATTGGTATGTTCGCCGCAGAAGTCAGCGTTCCGGTTGCAATTGTCATTGTAATCCTTAAGTTTTTTGGAGTTGTATGAGTTATTTGATGTGGTTCGACAACTCGAATTCCGAAATGTCTGAAAAGGCACGGAAGGCTGTTGAGTATTATCAAAGTAAATTCGGGACTCCTCCGCAGGTTTTGGAGATGTCTGTTAAAGACGAACCTCTTCCAGAAGGTCTTGAGTTGGTCGTCAGAGTCCGAAGAGTTTCTATTCCTAAGTTTCACTTTTTGATGGGTAGCGATGGACTGGATTTTGAGTAGGAGTCTTCCGGTGAACGATGAGATCATAGAGGCTGTATTGTCTAATCCAGACGTTACATTTGCCGATATGGAGGCGTTGATTGCTTCTGTCTCAAATCAAATGGGAGCCGCGTCACCTTGGATTCCAGTTTTGTTGGAGGAGTACGGAAACATGGTTATGGATGCGTATTATGACTGATGCAATTTCTATTTCAAGAGTCTCTCTGGAGCCTGTTGAATTTATTCGTCAGTCTAAGAAGATACTGAAAAACATCGTTTCTACTAAAAACTTCGAGGCAGGTTGTGAATTTATTGTCAAAATGGACGAAATGGGAGAGGCATTCAATCAAGCCAAGGCAATTATGATCGGCGGAATGGATAAGGCATGGAGGCCCGTTGAAAACGATGGAGAAACGTTCTTGCAGTTTATTGTTAGAAAAACAAGTCTTTCTCCAGAGACAATTATAAGACACACAAGAAACCATAACTTATCTGAAAGTGGCGTGATACCAGGAGAGTTTCGCCAAGCCATTGAGTTTGCACCTGAAAACTGTAGACTCCAAATCGCCAATTTGGTTGAGGATGGCTACGAACCTACCAAGAAAGAATGGCTGGCTTTATCTGAGGTTGCCAAAGACAGGCGCATGGTTGGGAAGCTAGTTAGAAAGATCAGGAAGGTTGAGCCTAGAACCAATTGGAGCATGTTTACTGTGGGGGATGATGGAATTGTGTGGCGTCATTCAAAAGATAAACATGAGGTTTGCGGAGAGTTGTATGTTTTCAGTGACAGCGAATTTGTTTTGGCGGGTATCGAGAAAATGAAAAGACTCGCAGACATCAAAACGAGCGTTGAGTATTAGGAGAGAAATGAGATTTATTTTCAGAACGGTTCTTTTTATTGCGATGGGGCGTGTTATTTCGACTATTATGCCAAACCCGGTGGACACATGGCAATATTGGGTATTTTTTCTTATTTTAGTTTTAATGCGATGGTCTTCTATCGGAGAGTAATGCGAAAGACTCTTCTACTTGTTCTGTCTCTTATTGAAGAATCCCTGTTGAAAGAGACAGACTACTACAACCGCTATTACTTGGAACAAGCCCTGCGCTTGATTGGGTATGTTCTGGAAACGAAATAAGGAGAATAAAAATGAGAAAACTAGGAATTATGAAGAATGTAAGTTTCGGATGTAGAGATACAAACTATGTTCACCTTTGGTTCGATGTTTATACAGACGAGTCTCGCTCATCTTTACAGAGGCTTCCGGCAACCGAAGCGATAGCCGTTCTTGAAAAACATGGCGTTTCTAATATAAAAAGTCTGGAAGGAAAATCTTGTTGGGTTGAAGAGGACGATTATTCAATGAAATTCATTGACTTAGCGAAGATTTGAGAAATATATGAAAAAAGAAAACACCGTGCGTTTAGGAAAACCAAAACCAGCGAAGACTCCCAGGAAGGGCAAGAAGCCTGTCAAGAAAATTTCTTCACGCAAAGAACTTATGAATTCTGCCCATAAGATCATGCGGGACATTGTAATTCTGCGAGATAAGAAGTGTGTTTGTCCATCACCCGCAAAAGGACATTCGGACGTTTTGCAGGCGGGGCATTTGATACCAGGGACTCATGGGGGAACATATTTTGATTTATGGAACGTTAATTGTCAGTGTCGGTCTTGCAACGGGCGGCATAGTCCAAACTTGGGAGGTGACGAAAAATATTATAACGGTTGGTTTATTCGTACTTTTGGTGGGTATGCTTATGTTAGACTAGAGAAAGACGCAGATGGCGTCGGTTTGAAATCTTACGAACTTGAAGAAATGATTGTTCAACTTGAGGCAATCAAAGCTCAACAATTGGAGGACAAGACTTTTATCCCTAGATTTACGCAACAAGAAATTCTTTCGGGAGCATGGATGACAAAATGAGTGAAAAAATTATTTTCCTAAGCGAGAGTCTTGAATATGCAAATAAAAGCGTACAATGGCACAAAGATCAGGTTGCTTGGTACAAAGAAATGCTCAAGACGGAAAAAGATGCCCTGGCTAGGTCTACGAAAGAACGCGATGAAATCATAAAAGAAATACAAGAAGAAGCAGGAGAATAAATAATGGCACTTGTTTATATTGGACTCGTTCTGTGCGTTGTGTTGGTTGGTCTTTGTGGCTGTTGGATTAGGAGAAAAAGATGAATAAACCTCTGTTTATTTTGTCCGCCTTTATTTTTTTTGTTCTTTCTATCCTGGCGTGGAGGGTGGGTGGATGTGTAATGCTTCAATTTTTCGCCATCGCAGTGTTGTTATTTATAGAGGCGGTAAGAGAATGAAAAATATTTTCATGTTTGTAATAAAGGTCGTTTCGGCGGGAATCTTGTTTCTGGTTGGAAAATATACTGCGGAGCATCTGTCGAAGTCCACGATCAAGATAGAGATGAGAAAACCATGAAAGTTCCTTATGTTCACAGCAACTACGAAAGGATTGCGGACGATAATTACCAAACTATTGACAAGAGATGCGTTTACGCTCTTGAGAATTCAATACGTTTATTTGGCGACATTGCGGATTGTTGCTCTCCTTCTGGTAGCGGCATTGTGGATACATTAAAAGAACTTCATTTTCACGCCTTCGGCATGAACGACGCTTTTGATTTTGTTAGATGCGATTGGATTGTCTCGAATCCTCCGTACAAAAGAGTTTTGGTAGACAAAATTATTAACGCCCAAATAGATCGCCTGCCAAATGTCGAGGGCGTGGCAATGTTGCTAAGGAGTAATTTTGATTTTGCTAAGTCAAGGTGGGGAATGTTTAATACTCCGTATTATTATGGACAGATCAAGATGATGTTTCGTCCTTGGTGGTCGGAAGAAAGAATTGCGCAGCCTATTCATAACTACGTTTGGCATGTTTGGAGAGTGGGCGCGCCGAAAGAACCCGTCGTAAAATATTGGAAGGAATCGTGAAACTGATTTGCTCTGACGCCTACGAATGGGCAAAGACCGTTCCTGACAAGTCCATAGATCACATTATTACCGATTATGAATATGGTGCTTATTTTCCTTTTGATGAATTCGTGAGAATATGTAAAGGAACAATTTTGACGTTCTGCTCAGAAAAAGACAATCCTCTACAAGGGAATATTACCGAGAGGGCTTATTGGATAAAGACTCCGAGCACAAAGAACTATAAGAAAAGACTTGGAAGGTTTGTGGAACACATTCATATTCTAAAGCAAGACGAATACGATGTTTTCAACACAAATTTACACTGGTCAAATTACACTGGAGTCTTCACGGATTTGGTTGAGGAAAAGGGATGGTATTGGAAGAAGCCCCCGTCTCTCATGGAAAGACTTGTTAGAATTTACACAAACCCAGGCGATACGGTGCTAGACCCTTACTGCGGCTATGGCACGACTCTTGAGGCGTGTTCTAAATGGGGCAGGGAGTCTATCGGAATTGACATAGACCAGGAACGGATTGATTACTGCAAGGAAAAACTGAAATGAAACAATCTGCGCGTTCTTCTCAATACGTTATTCAGCCTCCCGATTTTCCAGACTTTATTTTAAAAAGTTACATTCAGCCATTTGAAGAACTGATAGATTGGTCAAAGAAAGAGTATCAGGCTAGACTAATTTACTGTGCAGAGAATGGGTATTGGCGGGAGTTGAAATATATCAATGAAGAATATTCACCCTATCGTATTTTGGCGGAACTAACTGGTTTTAGAAGATACGTTTCCTACTTATCGCATAACGCAAGGTGGGTAAGTGCCCGAAAGTCAACGCAACGCTTCATATCAAAATCATTCGCGTTGCGAGAGTTGCTTTTCGGTTTGGGGTAGAGTCTTCATAAATTCAACAACAAAACCATCCCAAGCATCCAAAACCTGAGCATCCGTAAGATTAGCAACGATCTTAGCTATGGTTTCCCCTTCCTTGAGAGCGAACCTTTGAGCGTAGTCGGTTTTACAATATGCCCTGAACGCGGACTCTATTTTAATGGGTATTTTTCGTTTCTCGCAAAAATCCGAAATACTATTCATGATACATCCTTTGAAGTGGGGAGACTATATTTTTCTTGTTACTAAAAACATATCCCCCGTTTTATTTCTCAAGCCCCTGAAAGTTTATCTGTGCGGGCATCCGATTCGGCTTTTCCGACATCTTTTCCCTGTGCAAATCTAACATCCCCCCACGCTTTCTTGAACTCATCCCAACCACTATTGACGAGTTTGTGTGTTTCCTGACTCTGTTTCAATATTTCCTGTTGTGATAAAGATAATTCTCGTGCAATCCGCGCCTGATTTTGATCTTTAATAATCGTGAATATATTCGTAATCACTACGCCCACAAATAAGAAAACGCCACCAGAAACAGCCACAAAGTCCAGATCAGGACGCAAGGCAGTGATGATCGCCACACCGCCTATAGCGGTAAAAAGTGCTGCAATCACAGCGATGATATAGGGAACATTGGACGCTTCCTTGTTTTTGGGCACGTCTACCTCAACGGATATTTTCTTAAACAACTTCTCGAACTCACGAAAACGCCCCGTTGATATTTTTACATAGTTCTTTTCGGTTTCGGTGGTGGTTTCTACCTTGTTTTCCATTGCGGCCTACTATTTGGCTAGTTTTTCCAGAACGGGCAAGAAGCGGACAATTGCCATAATTATTCCCACTAAAAAGGCGATAGTTTGCAGAATCAATGCGCCAAACACGAATTTTGTCCAGTATTTTATCTCCCGTATAAAGACGGTGTTATTGCGAGTCTGTTCCACAAGTGGTATTTGTCCGTCTTTACCCTTGATAAGTATGTCATGATGTTCTTGTTGAATATGCTGTAGATCATTGACCGCTGTATTGAGCGTAATGATATTTAGATTAATTTTCTGGCTTTCTGTTAGTGATGGGAGCATGAATAATACCTCTATTAATTAGAGGTATTATAATCTATCAAAGGGGGTGAATCAAATTAGACAACTGATGTTTTTTTAATGTTGTGTTCCTTTGATTTCCCCCTTCCTATCGTGCCACAAGTCATACATCTAAAACCTTCCCAAAGACCTTGTGCCGTTGGATATTCCTCGCCCCACTTCAAATTAGAGCTTTCACATTTCGGACATACATCAGAGTCGTGATCTGTGAATATATTAAGATTCGGGTGGTTTTCAATCCAGGGAAGCATTTCAAGATACACATCTTCCAGTAGTGGCGCGATGTCATTTTTGCAGTAAGCCAGCATGTATTTCAACGCTTCTTCCGCCGCCGAGTCATTGGTTAGGCATTTTGTCCAGTCTGTAAATGATGTGTCTAGTTTTTTTCCAATGCCAAACTTTTTTCCCAGTTCGTCAAGCCGGTTGTAGGTAAAGTTGAAAATGTTTTTTGCACTTCGGCAGGTGTCTACGCTCAGAAACTTTGATGGGGGTTTGTAGCCGTTCTCAATCCACTTTGACTTCAAGATCGGTATATCGAAGGAAATTCCGTTATGCGTAACGATTAACTGTGCTTCATCTACTAAACTCCAAATCCCACCCAGTATACTTGCTTCTTTGCGATCAAATGCTTCTTGAGGAGTGACGGCCTCGCCCATGACACTTGAGTCGAACAACCATTTTGCTGCATAGCACGAGATCGAGGAGTCTTTGATTTGTTTATCTGGGGAAAGGTATTCGACTTTTGGATTGAAGGCGTAGTATTCCCCTGGTAGAGTTTCTATGTCTAGCAAAAGTATTCTTGCGGTTCGTGGGTGTCTGGATGCCATTCTTGGCTCTCTATCCCCTCTTAGGTAAGATACATAACATTGCGGGTGTTCGTTCGCTGAATGGCGATGTCTACACCTCCACGTTTCTATATCAGTTTCCATACTATCTCCTTGAGAATGTTTTTGAAGCTTTTGTTCTTATTTTACCCCATAAACATGAGAATTGAATGAGAGATTACCTAAATTCGGCTCCAACAAAATAAAATTGCGGGTCTGCGTTTCCGTTTCCACCAGTCCCCATGAGAGTAACCCACACAAAATCATTTCTTGCGGGAGGGTCAATATCAAACCAAGGCGTCGTTTTTCGTGTCCCAGATGAAAAATAAAGTCTGCCGTTATTATCTGGGTCAACCGCCATTTCAAACGGTGCTATAGACCCTGTGATAGGACTTCCTACAGCATAACGCATGTGAAAAAATGTACCTGTGCTTGCTGGTTGTTGAATACAGTCTGCCATCAATCTTGCTTGCGAGAATCCAGTCAGATCGGCAAATTGAGATGCGGCGCGTCTATCTGCGGCAGGTTGGTTGAGCCACTGGAAACCTGTATCCAAAGCCCCGCCTTGTAAAAATATAATTTGCTTTTGGGCGTTGAGTTCCATTGTCGTACCGCTTGCCAAAAACCCACCACGTACATTTAGTACACTACCTGTCGTGACGTAATTTCCGAGATGTTGTCCAACAATATCAGTTCCCCCGCCGCCACCTCCATCACCTCCACCAGGAATATCTACGAAAATCATTGTGCCTGTTCTGGACGCGGTTACTCCCGCCCCAACAAAATTCATCTGTGTACCCGTTCCAATTGCGGAACCTTCTTCTAAAGCGTAAATTCCAATCTGGTCTACTCCACCTCCACCGCCTGCCGAAGAAATGTTTACGTTTACAACTGACCCGCTGATAGATGCAACGACTCCGGCTCCTACGAAGTTGAATATTGTGCCCGTGCCTTGTGGAATTCCTTCATCCTGCACACCAAACCCACCCTCAAACGATGGTAGAGTCGAGCTTGTGGCAAATTGGCGCATGTCATAAATGTTGTCCCAAAGAATTGTTTCTGTTCCTGAGACAAGCCGAATAGCAGAAAGCGGAACGTGCTTCTGGCTTGTCAACAAAGGAACGTAGGGCAGGATTGCTGCCGTGCCAGTGAGACTCGAATCAAAGAACGTGCCTGTTAATATTGCTGGTGCGTCTGTATTCAAATTCCAATACAATAACATCATACGCGCCATTGTGCCGCTTGCGTCTGCGGGCTTGGCAGGCAGGAAGTTGTCAGAACTTGTATCTCCCAGATAATTCCATGTGGCGTCGGTAGGGTCACGAAAAACATGCGGCATGATAAATACGTTTCCAGAGCCTTCCGTGCCAGAGGGAATCGAGGCATAGGGTATGAATTGTCTGGAATAAATAAACGAAACATCTCCACCCTGTCCGTCGTCAAAATTCAAAGAGTGTTGTGAACCGTGTCTTGGTAGAAAAGCCGAATACGACCCCCAATCCTGATAACGGCTGGTATCGCGTCCTTGTATTTCGTAGCGATTGACGCGCCAAACAACCAGAACGGGTAATCCGTAAACCGGACTTACCTTTTCGTTGAAGGCTTGAATTAGTTCGTTGGTGTTGTTGCGGAGTCTGACATACACAAAGCCGTTGCGATTGGGAACCTCTACTGCGAGATTTCCGTTAATCGGAATACCAAGCAAACCCGAAATCTCTTTGACAATTTGAGGCTTTCCTTTATCGTATTCCTTGAAGTTTTTGAGTAGATTATTATCGGTCATCTGAATTTCGCAATTTTCAAAAGAGAATTGAATGTGTTGAAGTTGGTTCCGTCGCCGTCAATATAAACAGCGGGGTCGAAGTTATTGTTTCCAATTGCGGCTTTTGAGTTGGGCATTTCAAATAATGTTCCACAACTTACATAAGACACATCAGAGTCGTTTGGGTCTAAAACAGATATTCCAAATACAATAGAGTTAGGCGGAGTGAAGCCAGCACCCACATTCGCTATGAATGTTTTTCCGGGGGCAGCGGAACCTATTCCTGTCTGAAAAAATATCCCATACAGTCCCGCTGACAATATTCCGCAGGCAGGAGAACTCCCAATCGCGTACTGAAACCACGATACGTCCCCGACTCTGTCTGTAACAGAATTGAACGGAACCCATAGGTTTCCAAGTGAACTTGCGCCATCACAATCAAATTCAATGAATGATATAGGTATTCCTCCCAAAAATGCTCCAAAACTTGCCGGAAACGCCATTGATGGTATATTGGGAACTTGAATAGAGGGCGTGTTGAATCCGCCCGCTTCGGGCGTGTCGGGAATGGCAATTGTCTCGATGTGTGTTCCGTTTACTATTGGTTTCCAGGTTACTCTCGGCAACAATAAGGAGTCTTTGGCGTTAAATTCCCAAGACATCGAATTAACGTTAAAGTCATTTCTAATATTCACCCTGCGAACCGTGTCGGAAGGCTCAACGATAATATTTACAGGCTCTTGCGGGGCGATGTCCAGATTTGAATATTTACCCGTCAGGGGCATGTCGATAGATTGAAATCTGTAATTCTTGAAGGTAAATATATTTTGAACAATTTGATTGAGTTGTGTTTGTCCGGTAAGGGCAAGTCCTTGGGTGCGCTCTGTGCCACCGCGATATGAAGGCGCACCGCCAGGAGCACAAGCCATTAATGCCGCAAATGTGCCTGTGGAAATGCCAGAGAAGGCAATTCCACCCATCTCCAAATACGATAGACCCTGAATCATCAACTCGTCAATACTTGGCTGTTCCATCCAATCTCGATTTGTAATTCCCATCACCTGTGGGAATGTGCCTGTTGGGAAGATGGTAATATCTCGTTCTGCCCAAATCTTTCCCTGTCGGTCTGCGACTGTTTTTCCAACAATGGCTGAACGCATAAAGTTATCAACCGCATCATACAACGATGAACGATCAGCGTCAAAGAATTGTATTTTAGGATTGTTGGAGTCTGTATTGGGCGTAAATTCAAAATCTACTGTGCTAAGTACGGTAGAGTGCCATTTTAGATAATGATAAATGGCTCTGGTAATATCCAGGTCTAAAAGTTGATACCATGTAGAGGGCGCGGAATGACTCTCCACCGAAACAGAGAATCCGTCCATTTCCTTCATATATCTGGTGATTGAGCCAACATCAAACTTGACGGTTGATTTTTCATAGTCGTATCGGATAGACCCGTCCATCACGTATCCAACAAAGAAAATTTTGGAATTATTCTCTCCGTTGCCGCCGAGAGTCTGTCTTGTGGCTCCGTACCAATCATCAGCAAAAATGACTATTACCGAGCCTTCTTCGATACTCTCTACGGGTTGGTATACGGTAATGGAGGCTGTGTATCCGCCCTCATCACGCGAACCGTCCATGTTGTCCAAAGACCACTGTAGATAAGGCAGGTTAGTTCCGCTGGCAATCGGGTTGTATATGGAAACATAGCGATATGACGTGTCTACCGAACCGTTTGAACCTGAAACAGTTAGGCGAGTGACGTAATCGCCTGGGGCACTATAAGAAACGTAACCAGGGCTAAAAACTGTCGAGCCGGTAGGGTTTCCGCCTTCAAATGCCCAGTCGTAAGACAGGGCTGTTCCGGTGACGAGGTTATGCGTTCCCGAAGCCGTATACCATAATTGAGCAGAGCCGTTTTCTGTGAACGCTGCACGATGGGAACCCATCGAAATAAATGTCCCCAATATACTATTCTGGTTGGAATACGGAATATCGTAATCCTTAAAAAATATAACGTCCTCAACCGAGTTTGGATTATTTATTATGCGCGGATATACAGGCAAGACGGGGAAGAATCTGTAAATGGAAATAAATTGGTCGTCCAAAAACTCAAGATCGCTATTTTCCGCAATTGTCACTGATACAGACGTAATGCTTTTTACGCGACTTGAGCCAATATCTTTTCCTCCTGTCGCAGAACCAAATCTAATTAACGTTCCACTTTCAACGGACAAATCAGACCCAAATGTAACATTATTAAAAGGAATAGTGCGTTGTCCTTTTGTGATTGTTGGGTCATTAATTTGTGCTTGAAAAACTAGGCGCGGCGAAAATACAGACAAATAGAGTCTATTTTCTTGTGGATGAGTTCTAATTAATTCAAGATTAGGAGTTGAGAGATTCATATATTATTCTGTTATGATTTTGTTGACTATCAAACGAACATCTGAATAATAACCCTCAAAAAAGTTTCCGATTTCGGGTTCCTGCAATATGGTTCCAGAATAACTCCTGAATTGATAGGTAGCTGCCCCATACTCAGGCAGGTCTACCGTTGCTGTTCCTGTAACTGATGTGGTTAGATAAAAACTGTAGAGTTGACTGAATTCGGACGCAGACATGAATCCCCACTTTAGTTCAAACGTATGTGCTCTCGGAAAAATTCCGTGGCCTCCGCCGTCTGTGCCATAAGAACTTCGTTGTGCGTTCCATTGCCCAGTTTCGGGTTGCAGGATAAGGTCTGTTCCATTGACTTTGTAGGTCATTGCTTTCCTCGTCTTATTTTTGAGATAACGTTTGCAGTTCCATCCATAGCCTTGTTTACAACTCGCGCTTCCAGATCAGGCGACAGATCAACACTCACGCTGATTTGTGTATTCCCATTCTGTCCGCTCAAACCATTGGCTCCATTCTGTCCACTTGTGCTATTGATGCCGTTGGCAATTTGCGACATAGGCGTGACTTGTACGAGTTCAGGTTGTCCGCCTTCTCCGACCATGATTTGTTGTGGACGAGTAGCGACAAACTGCCCGCCCTTTGCGTATGCTTTAACGTTACTGCTTCCTCCGCCAGAAGGAGGGGTTACGCTTCCATGTGGGCTGATGCCGTATTGCGCCATGCCAGGGCTGTAGCCTCCACCAAATCCTCCACTAATAGAGGCGACCATTGCCGAATATTGAGCAATCACACCAGATAAGGTCGTTAGGAATCCCTGTGCTTTTCCAAGCATGGCATTGTAGCCCTGATCTGTCAGGGCGGCTAATGCTCCGTCCGTGCCGTAATATTTAGACAATAAATCATAAATAGCCTGTGCGCCTTCGGCATTGAGTCCGTATTCCTCCGCCATTTTATTAGCGGCTTCTTGCAATCTCTCGTCCATCTGCTCTCGCATTCTATTCATTTCGAGTAGATGGTCTTCTTCCATGCGTTTACGTTTGAGTGCAGAGTCTTCATTCATTCTCTGCATCTTAAGTGCTTGTTCTTCTGCCATGACGCGCAGTTTTTCGTCCAACTGCGCCTTGCGCTCAGACTCTTCTATCTTTTGGTTTTCGGCGGCGGCTTCTTTACGGATGCTGTTTTCATTGATCGCCGCTTCCTTCTCCATGTTGTATTTGTCAATTAATCTCAGGACTTGACGGGCATCGCGTTCCCTTAGGGCATCTTCCAGATTGTATAGAAAGTCCTCTTGCAGTTTGCGCATGGACTCTTGGAACTTGCGCTCATCTTCCAGTTCCTTTTGGTGATATTTATCATTGGCTTCTTTTTTGGCAACATTACCGGCGCGAACCGCCTGGGCAACATTAAGGTTGTAATCCTGAATAGCTCGGTTTTGATCGGTGAGGGCGTCCTGATCGAAGCGGGCGAGATCAATCCCAAAGTCCTGCTCCTTGTCGTCCATCTTATCTTTTAGGTTTTCAAGGTCTTTGAGAAGGTCTTTTAGTTCTTCTTGCGCTTTGGCGGTATCTATTTCTTGGAAGGCACTTGCCAAAGACTCGCCCGTTGCGGTGGCTGTGTCCTGTATGGTTACAAGGGATTCAACAAGTTCTCTTGTAAATCTATCTTTTATAGCGGATGGGTCGGGGAATATTTTTAAAAGCTCATCTTCCGGAATCGAACTTAGGACTTCCTTAAGTCTTTCGTACTCTTTAACTGTAAGTTTTACACCTGTTCCTAGTTTATATATAACAGACGTATCAATCAGTTCTTGTTTCCCGCTAAACAAATTCTTAAGCCCGCCCACCTCTCCAGTGAATAGTTTTTGGATACCACCAAGTTCTAGAGATTTTGTGATCTTGTCGGTGACGCCAGATATGTCGGGAATTAGGTTAGCAACACCCTTGCCTATAGTTCCCCAAAGCTCCGCCCATGAAGCCTTGTTCTTTTGAAGTTTGGCGTCGTTTGTGTCCAGGTACTCGTTGATTGTACCAAGTTCGTCTGTAGTTTGCTCATACACAACTTGAAGTATTGCCTGTGCTTGATACTGCTCTTGCACCGTGTCATTAAGTGCCTTGAATTGCTCGTTAGTTTCAACGCCCGCTAATTTCATAGCCAAAAGACTTACGGCTCCGGCATTGATATTGATGCCTAGGTCTGTGATACCCCTAGTCGTACCTGTTAATAAACCTGTCTTAAGTTGATCGAACACTTGCTGAAATGAAAGTCCCGCCGCCCTGTTTTTTACCGCCAAAACTGCTGTTGCTTGTGACAACTGCTCAATTTGTTTTTTACTGAGTCCAAGACCCTTGGTAAAAATGGCAATCTGAGACACGGCATTGGTGGCGTCCAAACGTGAAAGAGTCGGTAAAAGTTTTTGAAGGTTGTCAATAATTTCCGTTAAGTCTTGTGGTGCAATTTCTGTTCCTTGTTTGGAAAGAATCCTTTCAGCATTGGTTAAGTTGTATAAAGCCAGTTCAAATTTTGTAGCGTATTCAACCCCCTTCGTAAAAGCCTGCGTGATTGCGCTTAATAAGTCTCGAATCAGCATGGATGCGACAATGCCAATGGCAAGGCGAACTACATTGAGTCCCGCCACCATGCCGTTTGTACCCTTTTTTACCTTTCTCTCGGCTTCTTCTGCGGAATTCCCGACTTTATTCCACGCATCTTGTCCCGCCCCTCCAAAAACCGTTGAAGATGTGGTTGTACCAGAAAGTTCAGCATCTAAACTCTGGAGTGTTTTCTTGGCTTTTTGAAAACTAACTCCCCATTCTTTTGCCGCAGAATTAACCGCCGATCTTGTATATTCTATCTTCTTACCAAATGATGCAGTGGCATTGGTTAAATCTGCCAATGCTTTTAACGCCAATGTCGCTTGTATTATTATTTGGGTGGTTACGGTTTCATCTGCCATTATTTACCATTATTTACTTAAACTTTTTATAAAGTGAGCGTAAGAGAAAAATCCAACATTTTTTAGGCCCCTTGTAAATAGAGCAACAAGTTCTCCTGGGTTTTTCTTGAAATCAAATTTTTCGCCATATAAAATTTTCATAGATTCTGTGAAGTCTTTCGGGGTTATCTTTTCCATGATCTTTATGATTTCATAAACAAGATAAGTCTCTTCCTGCTCTGGCAGGCAATCTTTCAAGAGGATGTATAGCGCATGAATTTCTCTGAGGGTTAACTTATTTTTGAA
>Ga0137421_1000083_pt1 | contig 14609 bp, 21 predicted proteins | sample EasRivERMZT534_2_FD_104648 | JGI IMG/M metagenome (GOLD analysis project Ga0137421, IMG submission 104648) | Soil microbial communities from meander-bound floodplain in the East River, Colorado, USA - East River MetaG ERMZT534_2 | ecosystem: Environmental > Terrestrial > Soil > Floodplain ...
TCAGAAAAAGCTTCCCCGAATGTGCTGGGCTCACGACTGGAGCAAACCAATCGGCAAGACACTCGAGGCGTATGAGACAGCCGAGGGCCTGGTGGTCAAGGCCAAGCTCAATCTCGAGACGCAAGCAGGAAAAGAAGCTTACTCAAATTTGAAATTCATGCCGCTGGACTTCTCTATCGGCTACTCGGTCGTCAAGGATTCATTCGACGAGAAGGGCGTGCGCAATCTCGTGGAGCTCTCTTGCCATGAATTTTCGCCAGTACTCGTGGGGATGAACCCGAACACACAGCTTTTATCAATCAAATCAAATGAGGTGCGTATGCAGGTAGATGAGGTGACGAGGGCGAATCGCCCGAACTTTGGTGGCAACCCGGATCCAAAGGGAGAGCATGGCGGCAGCAATTACGGGAACGTATTCGACTTCCCGCGCAAAGGTGTCGGGCAGCAGTTCATTGAATCGAAACAGTATCAGGATTTTCTGCGTGGCAGATGTCACGGTGAGTCCGATGCGGTGACGATTGATGTCTCCGTCAAGACGCTGATGACGACCACAACGGGTTGGCCAGTCGAGAACACGCGCACCAGCCTGGTTGTGCCATATCCCACGAGGCCGATTCAGCTGGTCGACATCCTTCCAACGATTCAGACTCGGCAAAATGCATTCGTCTATATGTCTGAAACCCTATATGACAACACGGCAACGGAGGTCGCCGAGGGAAATTTGAAGCCTGAAGCAGCGCTCGCGCTTGAGCAGGTGACAATGCCGATCAGGAAGGTCGCCGTTCACGTGCCAGTGACGGACGAACAACTCGAGGATGTGCCCGAAATTCAAACGTACATCGAGAACCGACTTTCGCTGATGGCGCGACAAAGAGTGGATTCTCAATTGCTGGTAGGCACAGGCACGACGCCCGAAATTCAGGGGCTTCTGACTTTGCCTGGCGTGCAGTCTTATCCGAAAGGCGCCGGCGAACCGATACCTGACGCGGTCTATTACGCCAAAACAATGGCTGAAACAATCGGCCAGGCATTCCCTAACTATGTGCTGCTGAATCCCCTCGATTTCGCCAAGGTCAGGCTCTTGAGAACAAGTGACGGAATGTACATCTGGGGGAATCCGTCAGAAAAAGGCCCGGAAACAATGTGGGACATACCTGTCATAAAATGTCAGGCGCTGCCACAAGGTGTCGGAATCGTGGGCGATTTCGCGAACTACAGCCTTCTCGTAGAACGCAAGGGCCTGTCAATAAAAGTAGGCTACAGCGGGACTCAGTTCATTGAAAATACTCGCACCGTGCTCGCAGAGTTGCGTATCGCGGCAGTGTGGACGAGACCTCAGGCATTTTGCCTCGTAACTAATCTCTGATGCCGGCATCATCGCAGAACACCGACGCACCAGATCTTCGTGGTCGAATCCTCCATGCACTGCGGCTCCAGCCTATGAGTATCGAGGAACTCTCGAGATCACTCATTGTCGAGCGCGACCAGGTTGGCGCGCTCGTAGATGAGCTCAAGTATCAGCGCCGGATATATGAGTTCTATCGCGACCACGAAGGATGCCTTTATGCGCTCACCTTTAAACGTGAATGGACGGACCACACCGACATCATCACGAGATGCGACTTCGCTCACAGATATGAGGGAAACTGATGGCCACTCGAAAAAGCAATTACAAGTCAGTCTTGAAGAAGGTTGAGCGCGAGACAAAGGGGCGGCTTGATAAGGCGCTTCAGGCAACTGCGGTTGAAGCGATCAATCGACTGGTGGATCGCACTCCAGTAGATACAGGCGCAGCGAAGTTCCATTGGTTTGTAAGGCTGGTGCCTGATGAGCTCTTCGAAGAGGAACACACTGATCCGAGCGGCGCGCAGCCAAAGGCACGCGCAAAGCGCGATGTGAAACTGTTTCGAATCGGACAGACAGTGTGGCTTGTGAACTCGGCGCCATACTTCAAGTATCTCGAGACCGGGTCATCGCAGCAGGCGCCGCAGGGCGTGGTTGCAATCACGCTTGCAGAGATGGGGCTGCTCTGGAAGCAAAAGATCAAGGCGGCATTCAGCCGCGATCCGAGGCAATCGTGAAATGGCTGATATAGCACTCGTCACACTCGAGCTTGATTCGACAGGCGTGGTGAGCGGTGAGAAGAAAGCAACTGCATCACTGCGCCTGGTGGAATCTCAGATGCAGCGCACTGAGAAGCAGGCGCAGCAGCTCAATACAAGTCTCAATACAAACGTCAGGAAGAGTGGTGAGGCGTTCAAAGGCCTCAGTGACAGCGCACATCGTGCTGGCGTGGATTTGCAGGCGCTTGGCGGCCCGATTGGAAATGTTGCGGGGCAATTGACGGGCGCCGTTGCGCAGGTGCAGGACTTCACGGCCTCGCTTGGGCTTATCGGTGGAATCGCAGCGGGAGCTATTGCAGGCGTCACGGCTCTTGCCAGTGCATTTGTGAGATTGACACTCGAGGGGGTCGCAGTCAGCGATCAGCTGGGTGACATTGCCGAATCTACTGGCCTCACGATTGATCAGGTGCAGCGGCTTGGGGCAGCAGCCAAACTCTCCGGTGAAGATGTAGGTTTGATTGAGCGCGCATTTCGTACTTTTGAAGGTGCCGTGGCCGAAGCGCAAGACCCGGCTTCTAAAGCTGCGGCTAATTTTCGTGCGCTTGGAATTGATGCAAAGGCAGCGGGCAAGGATACAGGCGCGGCGTTTATAGATGCGGTAGCTAACCTGAAGGCATATAGAAGCACTACTGAAGGAGCGGCAGCGAGCACTGAATTACTCGGACGAGGTGTAGGCGCCCTGATAAGAAGTTCGGGCAACTTAACCGAGATTCTAAAAGCCAACAGGACCCAGCTCGAGGCTGCAGGGGTAATTGCCACGCTTGAAGCGGTTGAGGCAGGACAGCGCCTTGATACGCAAATCAATAACCTCAGCAATTCGTGGACAGTATTCACTCAGAATCTAGCTGCATCATCTACCGGCGGATTTATGACCGCTGCGGTTGATGATCTCAATTCAAGGCTCAGAGAGAGCGAAGGATTATTGGACGGAATTGTCAGGTTGCTTGGCTTTGTGTCTACCAGCAATGTGAGCCAATTAATCCTGAATGCGGGGGCAGCAGAAGCAGCACGAGCGCGAGGTTCGCGACCACAGTCTTTCTTTGACGAGTGGCGCGGTGGGCAACAGACTGCCACTGCTGCTGCTGCAGCTGCGCCGCGACCACCGGGTCGCCCTGGTGGGGGGCGGTCCGCCGCACAGGATGATGCCCTACGCGCTGAGGAACAATTTCAACGCGAGCGGTTAAGGCTCGCGCAGGACTTTGGTGCTGTGAATGCCCGCTTTTGGGAGCAGCAGCTTGATGAGATGAACGCAAACTCAAAAGCGCTGATTAAAGCAATTGTGGATGCACCTGCTGCAGCTGCTCTCCAGCGAATCGCGGAGCTGCAGCAACAGATAAGTGGCGGGGGGTTGCAGGGCGACATTGAGACGATTACCGCAGAACAAGCGGGGCTGACTAGCGGGGTTACAGATCGGCGCATATTACGCACAGAAGAACAAGCGCGGCTCGATGAGCAGTTCTCGGTGATCTTCGATGACATGCTCGTCAGCATCCTGACCGCACAGAAAACACTGGGCGGCGCATTCGCGGGGCTTGCGTTCGGCATCGTTGATACCTTCGCAGTTGAGTTCACCAAGGAACTGCGCAGGTCATTCATAGATCCAATCATTCGCGATCTGACTGACATGCTGCAAAGCGCAGTCAAGGACATATTCGGGGGCTTGAGTGCGGGCGGGCTGAAGGGCGTATTCGGCGGCATCGCGAAGGGGATTGGAACTATCTTCGGGGGATTCTTTGGTGCGGGAGGGACCCTGGGCGCGAATAAGTTTGGCGTGGTTGGAGAACGTGGCGCTGAATTGATCTACAGCGGCGCCTCACCATTGCACGTTGCGCCAATGGCAACGAATACGAGCGGCATGAACTTCACGCTGGTGCAGAATATTCACGCACCAGACGGATCGGTGAGTAAGCGCACGCAGGACCAGATGGCTGACAGTATGCTCAGAGCTGTTGAGCGAGCCAACCGCAACCGCGGCGCAAGGTAATTTCGATTTATTTCCGCAGACGGAGTGCTAGAAGCTTCAACCGCCGGGAGCAGGCAAGCTAACCCGGCGGTTGTTTTTTGCGATACACTGCTACTGCTAGATAAGTTTTTAGGAACTCTCAAACCGCCGGGGAAAAAGTGATCAAGCACTCCCGGCGGTTGTTTTGTTTGAAATGTGAATACCGTGGCCAGGGGTCGCTTCGAAAAATTCAGCCACGGCCTTGTATGCGCAAATGGGCATGCCTACCGGCTCTCGTCGTCATCGTCCGGGCCACAGCATTCCATTGCCGAGATCAGCATGCTCGGCACGATTGCGCGTGTCCTCGCAGGATCCGCATGTATCTGCAGATGGTTTGTAAGCTCGACTACCGTATCGCAGACTGCGTCAGCCAGGATCGAGTCTATCTCTGCGGGCAGCCGGTCACGATACTCTTCGATGGTGGCGAATGCATCAGCAAGTCTGGCGGCTATTTCAGGTGTGGTCATGCCGTGCCTCCTTCCGCTCCGCGAATCTGCTGCGCGCGAGCTGGCGTGTCATCAGGGTTGTCTTCCGGATCGCCTTTCTTAACGTCTTCAAGGAAGCTCTCGATCGTCTTGATATATTCTTCCGTGAACTCGAAGGCAGCGAGCACTGCCGCTGATGCAGCCGCATGCCGCGCGGCCAGATCCTTCTTGATGAACTCAGGATCATTAGCGGGCACCATGGGAGTGTTGTCCCCGTAATCGTAGGGAGCGATGCCGAGGATCAGCTTAATCAGGAGCGGCGCTCTGAAAAACTTGTCGTCTGACTCTTCCATCCAGTCGAAGAGCTCAAAGATGATGTTGTGAGCTTCCTCGCGCGTCAGAGGTGTGACCGAGAACGGGAACAAGTGATCCATCAATTTCACCTGGGCAGGTGGCTCGGGTTGCTTCGCCTTTGCGGCTTTTGCCATCGCGTCTCCTTTTCGAAAAGTGAAGGAGTTAATAACGCGTGAGGAGTTTCGTTGATGCGGGGGGTGGGGATTCTACGACAGGCTGCCAGGTTACGCAGGACTTTTTTTCAACATGCCCAGGTTCATCGAATTTACTAAACCAATGGTACGCTCCAGCGCTTCCAGGTCAGACTCGAGGCTGGCTAATGTTTTGCGCGCCTCTTTTACCGCTGCCTCTTTTTCCTTCTTCAATGCAGATAAGCGTCTGTACGTTTCTTCGTTTTGAGAACGCTTTATACTGAAATCATTAAGTTCGGTGAGCTTGCGTTTCTTTAAGGCTTCCAGATCGGCGGGATCGTAGAAGGATGTAGTGCTGCCACCAGCATCGCGGTAACTGACCTTCAGTCTGCCAGCTGCGACGTAGCGGTTGATTGCTCGTGTCGAGACTCCCAAAAATGCGGCAGCCTCACGCTTGTTAAGCAGGTTGCTTGCAGGTTGCCTTTGCAGCCTGTTCATCATGTCATCAATCCTTGATTCGCTCATTTCTGTCATGTCCACCTCGTCGAGTTTTAAGCGTTCTGATGTTGTTCGCTTCAATCCTGCGACTTGTTATACAAACTTCGGCCGAGTCCGAAAAGAGCTGCGCACCTTTTCAGACACATTGCACTCGCATTCGAAACGGGATCTCCGTAGCCCTTACTCGAGACATCCTCGACGCCAGTGGCCTCGCGCACGAATGTTCCGTCGCTGGCTGTGATCGTCAATCGCCCGTGAACACAGACCATTCCGCTGATCTCGCTCACTGAGAGAATTGACCATTGCCAACCGGGGGCAAAATGATCGAGGTAATTACAAGCGCAAGTCCAGGTGATGTAGCTCAAGGATGCGCCACCTTGCTTACGTGTGAGGATGTGCCGCGGTGCTATCGGCTTCGAGAGATCTGCAGTGATCTCAGCAATGGTGCGCCGGCCCTCCTGTGAGGGCGCGGCGTGTTGTTCGATGTCGTGAATCCTCGTGAATCCTCGTGAATCGTCGTGTTTGAGTACGGTACTCATGCTGCTACTCCTATGAGGTCGGTGCATCGCCATTTCAGCCCGAGTTGAAATCGCTGTCTGCAGATTGCTTCGAACGCTGCGACGGACTGCGGCGGCTCTGCGAGAGGCACCCTGTAAGGCTTGGTGCTGTTGTAACGCTTGATGATCTCGCCATTCTCCCAGCTGATAACGAACGTTGACTTCGAATCGTAACTTCTGAATCTCAAAGCGAGTGTCATGACTTCACCTCCTGGCGATCGAGCGCAGCCCTGAAGCGATCGACGGCCCTGTAATATTCCATGGTGCCTACATCGCCGCGTGGCTGGTAAGCGTCAATCCATTTGCCGAGGCCCATACGCTCGGCGCGCTGTGCAATGCGCTGAAATTCCCATTTCGCTTTCGAGACGTTTGGCATTCCGTGCGGATGCATTTTCATGAGGCTCATATCGCCACCTCCTGATCACGGTACATGGCACTCATCTCAGCGACGATCGCAGCCTCGCGACGGGTGAGCTGGTCGAGGCCCTGATAGTGGAGGTCGATCGTTCGCTGAATCGTCTCACGCTCACGCTTGAGGGCAACGCGGCGAGCTTCGTTCTCGTCCTCGAGCTCGGCGATGCGCTCCTCAGCGCGGTTGGCCTCTTCGAAGAAGCCTTTCATCATCCATTCGAGCAGCACGCGATCGGTGGGAACGCCGGTGAAGTCGCTGAGTTCGTTATTGAGCAGGCGACGGATCGCAACAGCTTTGCGGTTTGCCATGTGTACGCTGTCTGAGAGCTGGCCGATCTCGGCCTCGCGCTCCAGGTCGGGTGAGAGCTGGCGGGGTTCGTAGTCTTCGTAATCAGGGATGCGCTGTGATATACATTCCATTGCCGAATATCCTTTCCTGTAGAGGGAAGCGGGTTTTTGGTTTAGAGAGCCTCGAGCGTTCACGCGCTCGGGGCTCTCGTCGTTTCAGCCGCATTGACTGACAAAAGAGAGTATACATACCTATGCAGAAAATAGCAAGTATTCTTTTGCATACTAGTGTAAGAAACTTATTGCCTTTTCTTACATAGGCGTGTATCTTCAGGTCATGAGCAGAAAAGGTTCCGGAGCGATGACGGCGAAGCAGTTCGCCGCGAAGATGGGAGTTCACTACCGGACTGCGCTCAACTGGCTCGAGGCGGGGCTGATCCCTGGCGCTGAGAGAAAGACATCCTTGATTGGGGAGTATTGGGAAGTCCCGGAATCGGCTCTCAAGATGGAACGGCCAAAGACAGGACCGAAGCCGCGAAAGGCAGGAACGAAGTGAAGCATCCACGGCGCAGCGGCCAGGTAATTACTCGAGGCGAACGCAAGCACCTGGTGCGCATCTATCTCGGTCGCGATGGGGACGGCGGCCGGCACTACTTCAACCATACCGTTCACGGATCGAAGAGGGATGCTGAGCAGTATCTGAGAGAAGCGCTGACCAGAAAGGATCTCGGGCTGCCGCTTGAGTTCTCCTACGATACGCTCGCCGCATTCCTCAAGCGCTGGCTCGATGGCGCTGCAGCTCAGCGGCTGCGGCCGCACAGTCTCAACCTGTACAGGGAGACAATCGACAGGTACATCATTCCGAAGATTGGTAACAGGCAGCTCTCACTCATCGGACCTGGCGATCTGCAGGACTTCTGTCACTGGCTCGTTTCGAAGGTAGGCCTGGGACCGAGAACAGTGCGCACTGTCTTCACCATTCTCTCAGGCGCGTTCAGCCAGGCAACGAAATGGAACTACATCAGAAAGAATCCGGTCGCGGATGTGCAGCTGCCACAGATTAGACGAAGAGAGATGCTTGCCATGAGCGGTGAGGAAGCCGGCCGCTTCCTCGAGGCAGCAATCCTTGATCCGTACTATGTGTTCTTTGCGTTTCTGCTCGAGACAGGGTCGAGGCCATCAGAAGCGCTCGGGCTGAAGTGGGCTGATGTTGATCGCGTCGCGTCAACTGTCACCATCCAGCGGGGCCTCCACTGGTCGCGTGATCGCACCGCGTGGCACTTGTCACCGCCAAAGACTCCCAAGAGCGTGCGCACGATACCGCTCAGACCTACCGGGATGCTGCTCCTGGCTGAATGCCGGCGTGTGCAGAATGCCGAACGGCTCAAGGCAGAGGAATGGAAGAACCACGGATTCGTGTTTACGCAACCGGATGGCAGGCCGCTCAGTCCGCAGGTTGTCCGATTGCATTTCAAGCGTGCGCTCAAGGCAGCGGGACTGAAGGCAGAGTACCGGCTGTATGATCTCAGGCACTCGATGGCGACGTTGCTCGCTGGTAGCGGAATCAATCCAAAGGTGGTGGCTGAACGGCTCGGACATTCGAACATCAACACGACGCTCGAGGTCTACACGCACGTCACGCCAGGCATGCAGAGAGAGGCCTCCGAGCTGCTCGAAAAGGTGCTTTACGGGGAGACAGGCACACCATAGGCGCACAATGAAGGAACGGACCGCCTAGAGGCGGTCTATATGTCATTGAAACATAAATACTTAACGTTATGACGGTTGGAATAGTGGTGCAACAAATAGTTTTGTTAAAGCGTGGTTACGCGTTCTTTCGCGCAGTCTCGTATCAGTTCCAATTTGTGCACTTATGCCAGCCTCGAAACTCAGTTAAGTGCTGGGTTGTTTCGTATTGTTTCGTATTGTTGGCACATCGTTGGCACACATGTCTTTTGTTCTTGACAGTAAAAAGAGACAGGCGTAGTTTCGGCACACATTCGGTCGTGCATTCGGTTTTCTCACGGATCATTCAAAAGTTCGCCCTGATTTGCGGGGAGGAGTGTTTTCATGAGACGACTGGTCGCGGTCGATACAATTGCCGAGCTGCTCAGCCTGCCCATAGCAACCGTTTACGACTTAGCAAGACGCGGAGATCTTCCATCGGTGCGCCTTGCTCGGAAGATTCTCAGATTTGATCTTGATGAAATCGAAGCGGTGATTGATTCGCGCCGGAATCGTCCAGCTCCAGTGTCACGCGCTCGCAAAGCACGAGCAGCTTAGGGAGGCGTGTCATGAAAAGACGAAAGCCTGGCTCCGCTACTACGGAGCCAGGCTCCCGATTTACTTGCAGACTCTAACAGGTGATGCGGTGGATACTAGCCTAAGTTTCGAAAAGTCGCAAACTCCCGATTTCATCCTGGCACTGCGCGGCCGCTGGTTTGATCTGGCCTGCTTGATTGTCGAGCAGCTCGAGGATCACCGCTCGCCTGGCGATGCCGCCCTTTTCCTGAAGGAATTTGACGCGATAGCGCAGTCTCTCGAAACGGTCACGGTGCAGGTGCGCCGGCGCACGATGAGGGCTGCTTGATGTCATCGACCAATGGGGCACAGCCTGAAATGGACGTTGAGCGCGCGCAATCGCTTCCAGTCGAACGAGCGGTGCTTGGCGGAATCATCAAGCAGGAGCTGAGCCCGCCATTTCATGGCGTCTTGCGTGATGACTTCATAAGGAAGACGTGTAACTACGATCTGTTCGTGTTGATGGAAGGCATGCCGGTTGTTACAGGGCCTCTTCTTCACGATGCCATCAGCCAGGCCGGGCTAGTCAATCGCCTCATGCGTGAAGCCACGGAATGCCTGGATGATGCGCCAAGAACCGAGAGTGCGCTTCTTGCGGAGATTGCAACACTGAAACGCTGGGCGCGACGTCGTGAGTATCAGAACAAGGCAAATCTCATCATAGAGCTGGCTGCTGCTGGCGACGATCGCGAGATACTCAAGCTATGTGAATACCTCGTCGAAGAGCTTCAGAACCCATCTTCAGAAGATACCGAGCCGCTGATTACTGATGTTTGTGTTGAAGGTGTGGAACAGAAGCCTATTGAGTGGCTGTGGCATGGCCGCATGCCGCGTGGCGCTTTGACGATATATGAAGGGATCGAGGGTGAAGGCAAGTCGATGCTGCTCTGTGAAGTCGCTGCGCGAGTCACACGAGGGCAGGCGCTGCCAGGTGACAGACCGAGAGAGCCAGGCTCAGTGCTTTGGTTTGCAGCTGAGGATGATATAGCGCGTGTGCTCAAGCCACGGCTTATGGCAGCTGGCGCTGACAACCGGATGATATGGGCGGTCAGTGATCCGATACCTTTTGACAGGTTCGGGATTGATGCTCTTCGAGAACGGATCGAAGAGCGACAGCCCACGCTTGTGGTGATTGATCCGATCTTTGCTTTCACGCCAGGGGATGCAACCAAAGGCGCAGAGTCGCGGCGAATCACGAACCAGCTGAAACTGGTAGCCGAAGAGTTCAACCTGGCAATGGCGCTCGTAAGGCACGTTGGCAAGGCTAAGGGATTTGGCGATCCACGCGCAGCCGGGCTCTATTCGATTGAGTGGCGCGCTGCAGCTCGCAGTGTGCTCCTGGCTGGAAGCGATCCTGACGAGCCTGAAGTGCGTGCGCTCACGCAGACCAAGACCAATTACGGGAAGCTGGCCGAGCCGATTGGCTACAAGATTCTGAGCGACGATACCTCGCCCTCTGGAGCTCGCTTCGTCTGGCAGAAATTCACCTCGCTTACAGCTCGAAGAATCCTGGCTGCCATCGGGGATGATGACGAGCGATCCGAACGCCAGCAGGCGGAGGACTTCCTGAAAGAAATTCTCGCGAATGGACGCATGCCGGCAAAGCAGGTGCGACATGAGGCAAATCAGGCCGGAGTCGCTGAGCGGACCCTGAAACGAGCCAAGGCGTCACTCGGTGTTGTTTCCGTGCATGAGGGTGGCCAGTTCAAGGGTGGGGACCAGGTCTGGTACTGGGTCTTGCCTGAAGGGGGCCAACCTTCTCAAGAGGGCCCTGAAGAGGGCCATACTGTAGAAATTGGCCCCCTTGAGCAAAATAGTACCAATAAAACAACTTATGACAGGGACTTAACTGAAGAGGGCCAAGTTTTAGCATATGGCACCCTTCAGCAAGAGGTTGGCCCCCTTGGCCCCCTTGAGGCGGATGAGCTGAGCTGGGAGGCGAGCAACGAGGCGAACGAATGAAAGATTAGAGAGGTTCACTTGAACGAAAAGATTATCGAAAAACTCCAGAAGCTGATGGCGCACGAGAAGTCGGCGCGGGAGATCGGATCTGCGGCTGAGGCGGACGCATTCGCGGCGAAGGTCAGCGAGCTGCTGCTGGAGCACAAGCTCTCGATGAGTGAGGTTGAGATAGCGAATGTCGACCAGGACGATCCGATCGTTGACGAGTCATTCTGGCCGCATGAACACGGCGCTAACTTCACCCTCCGTCACGTCAGCTGGCAGCTGCATATCGCCGTCCACGTCAGCAAGCTCAATTTCTGCGAGATCATGTCTCACTGGCGCTCAAACGGCATCAGCATTGTCGGAAGAAAGCAGGACGTGGCTGTCACGAAAGCTCTGCTCGGCTGGCTGATCGAGAAAGCGATGCGCGAATCGCCGCGCAGGGACAGGCGCGACTGGCTCGCCGGTTATACGCGTGCGCTCATAAACCGATGCACCGAGATGTTGATAGCGAGGCATGCAGCGGAAGATGCAGCCGAGCCGAACGCTGTTTACGCTTTGATCAGGACTGACCAGCTGGCCATCCAGGAGGTGATTGACAAGCAGGCAGGCCCGAGGACGAAGCTCGGAGCGAATTATGCGTATATCAATTCCTCCCGCGAGGCTTTCGATGCTGGCCACAGTACCGGCTCGAACGTTTCACTCAGCGGAGACGGACTCGAGGCGAAGCCGCCAAAGGAGCTGACGACATGACTGACCCGTTACGGAGAGATTTCTGGCAGCCGACTGAGATTGAACCAAACGTGTTTCTCGAAAGTCTGCGCGAGTGCGTCATGGATGGACCTGAGCCAGCCAGGCACAGCCCAAAATGGCGGTTCAGACTGGCTCCTGACCTGGCTATCGAAATCCAGCCGAAGGATAGCTCGCGTCTGCTCTTCCAGGGGCTTGCGCTCCTGGGTGATGGCATTACGGTCGAGACCTTCAAAGAACCAAAGAAATCCCGAAGGGGACTAACGTCTGAGATGTCCTTCCACATCCTCAAAACTGAAGACCAACGATGGGCGCTTAAGCCGCAAGGTAGGGTCTACAGAACCGCGGGCAGTCTGAAAGAACGAGTGATCGACTGTCTGGAAAACTTAACGTTCAAGGATCGTGCTGTCCTGCTTTCGTTTCACTGTCTGATTTGCGGTAAGGGGCTGACTGACCCTGTGTCGCGAGCTCGTCTTATCGGACCTGAATGCGCCGGCAGAGCAAGTATCGTCGTGCCATTGCACCTCATACCAGTTGACACTCCAAGCTCCGAGAATGGAATTGTTCGAAACGACAAGAAGCAAGCGGATGATCTGGATGAAATGATTGGTTGCGCGCTCGAGCTGATCTACGAGGATCTTGAGCTCTTTGAGAAGGCATATCAGGAATTTCGCGCCGGAGAGCAGACACAGGAGGCTTTTATGAAAACGCTAACAGAGTTCTCTGACTCCTACGCTTACGAAATTTCTGAATATCTTGACAAGTCCAAGGCGCTCGATGACGGGCTCGAGGACGCGGCTGTAAGCCTGACAGATCCGGTGCCCGTCAACATCGAAGAGAAAAGCGAACCACACGCTATGCCGAGCTCCAAAGAGAAAAGCAAATCACCAACCAGGGCGATTCCCTGCCAGGAAACATTGTTTTAGCAGGCAATCTTCGAAGCGAAAGGAGAAGCAGATGAGAAGAGAAGTGTCCGAGAGAAAGTTTGACATGTGGGCTGGCAGGGCCCTGGTCGAGGAGAGTGACAAGCTCAGAAAACTTGGAGAGAGGGTGGCTGCTGGTGAATCTGTAAGCACAGAAGAGATAGAAGAGCTGGAGAAGATCAGCGTGCTGGTTCACCGTCTCTGCGTAACTCTTCTTAGGGAGGAAGACGATGAGGAAGACGAAGAACTCGTTGGGACCAGGCGTTATTCCCCGTTTCTCATCAGGTCCAGCGATGAGGCGAACAAATGAAGGATTGGCTAAGAATTGTTTTGCCGGTAGTTCCTGACGGATTCGGAGGCCGCCTTGAGGTTAACTCGAATAGTCCGCTCTCGCACCATAAGGCGGTTGAGGCTTTAGGCCGCTATTTTCGCCAGGAGTTTCATTATGACTCTCCGCCCTATTTCGCTGGTGAAGCTCGTTTAGATTCGCCTGATAAGCGGCGATCCTTCCTATGGTGTCACCCGAAACCTGGAAGCATTAAGTTTCGAGCTATTGGAGCGTGTTCGTTCGAGGTGATTAAACAGAATAGTGGGACGACTGGCTGGGCGCTCACCTGGGCCTGGTTTCATCCATTCCAGCGCCATTGCGGCTCTCTCTCTCACTCGTGGGACTTCTTTCTCGAGGAGTTTGGAGAGTTTCATTGTGTCCGGCCGCTCTCAGCTGACATGGAACGATTTCTTTCAACCAGAGAACCTGATTTTGTACGTAAGCAATTCCAGCTGTTTAGAGAAAAGCTCAGACTGGAGAGGTACTGCAAAAAGGTAGCGGACGCATGGGCAGAGGAAGGATGGAATGCGGAGATGCAAAAAGAAGAGGAGGCCTTGAATCGCAATGAATCACGAATTGCCGCTGACTGAACTATCCGACGAAGAATTCGATGCATACGTCTCAGAAACGTTGGACATGTACGAAGACCTGGTACTCGATCACAGAGCGCTGTGGAGGACCTTCTTATCCCTTTCGAGTACGGAGCGTCTCGCTAACGCGCCGCTGATGACAAAGGTCGATGATGTAATGCGCGAGAGAGCAGATGAGCTGCGTGAACTCTTTGAGTACGTGAACTGAGCGCGAAGGTTTAACCAGTCTTTAAGGTTGTGTATGCTGTACGGCAATGCCAGATTCGCGCATTGAAGTCAGGCTCTCGAGCACTCGCCTGAAGGCTGAATATCGCAGGTCGTGCCAGCTCTTAGGCATAAGCATGGCCAGGCATGTTCAGCAGGCGGTACAAGCCACAATCCGCAGAGCAAAGAACCAGTATCCACAGGCATTCACAATGCTTAGCGATGATCAGCTGCTCATCCTCGAAGCCATCGAAGAACATCACTCGACTGTGCTCGATATGCAGATGTATGCGCGAATGCAAAAGGTCCGCGTGATTGAACTGCTCGAGGGGCTCATTGCAGCCGGCCACGTGCGCGAGACAAACGGGCCCGAAGGCCGCGCATACTCGAGCATCCGAAAATAAACTCCCGCGAAATTCCCCGTCCCAAAATAGACGACGATCGTGTGCTAGTATCCCGCAGATATTGGAACTCGAGTTGTTTTTCGAAAAACGTAATCCCGCCGAAGTAAGGAAGGAAAATGGAATACGAACACAAAGCTTTCAAGGCAAGTGTGCAGCCGGGTGGTGAAGGTGAGATCACGGCCTTGGTTTCATGTTTTGGAAACACCGACCATGCCAACGAAAGGGTAATACCTGGCGCGTTCAAGGCATCACTTCAGAAAAAGCTTCCCCGAATGTGCTGGGCTCACGACTGGAGCAAACCAATCGGCAAGACACTCGAGGCGTATGAGACAGCCGAGGGCCTGGTGGTCAAGGCCAAGCTCAATCTCGAGACGCA
>Ga0137421_1000088_pt1 | contig 14326 bp, 9 predicted proteins | sample EasRivERMZT534_2_FD_104648 | JGI IMG/M metagenome (GOLD analysis project Ga0137421, IMG submission 104648) | Soil microbial communities from meander-bound floodplain in the East River, Colorado, USA - East River MetaG ERMZT534_2 | ecosystem: Environmental > Terrestrial > Soil > Floodplain ...
AGGCTTTTCCTGCTAGTCAGTCACTTCTCTTTTGGTGTTGGGAAGACCAGCAAATCAAGTTCAATCCAAACGGCGCGTTGTCTGATCGTGATATCCAATTGAGGTATATCAGACAAGCCATTAGTCAGGCGGCAGATGACGCGTCGGTCATAGGGGCAATTAATGCGCGGTCTTACTTGGCGTATAAGACTGCTAGTCTCTGCGCCATGTACATTGGAGAGAATGAAACAAGGGCGGGGATTTTGGCTACAGAGGCAGAGAGAGCATTGGAGCGATTGACGGGCATTAACAACAAGGGAAAACAGCAGATTATGACGCGTCATCGTCCCTTTAGAGCGGGATGGAAGTCTAGGGGGTATTGATGCCTGGTGTTAGAGATCACGAGCCATTAGTCATTGAACAATTTGAGGGGTGGTGGAAACGTGGAGATCCAGAATCGGCTCCTAGTGACCACTTTACTGTAGCTGACAACGTACAATACTTTCACTCGGGAGTAGAGACTCGTAGTGCAATTGACACGTATCAGAATGAGGCTACGCACTTAGTCTCGATTCTACGGGTCTATAACTATGTGACGCAGACTGGTCAAACTCTGCTAGTCCTGACTACGGGAGGAAAGATTTATCACGTAGTCAGTGCAACGGTGGTGCATGGGCCAATATTAGAAATAGCTACGATGGAAGACTTTGGATTCGTGGCTATTGCTGGATATGCGTACATTACCCCATTCAAGTCCTACGTGAACGCGCAAGGAATCAATTACGAACTTGGATTAGCCAATGAGTTTGTATACGTCTATAAAGGAGATGGTACTCCAGCTAGGAAAGCTGCTGGCAATCCTCCTATTAATAGCGGTAAGCTACCTTTTCTTGCTTATAATGCTAAGAATGATGGGGAAGTTACTAAGGGCCTTCATGTAGTTGCCGTGTCGTTTAACGACGGGATTTTGGGTACAGAAGTCTTTCCGATTGTAGACGCGCCGGGAGACAAGCAGATAGAACTTCACAATATTCCTATCGGTCCTGTGGGGACGGTGAGCCGAACTATCGTGATGACGAAAGTCATTCCGTACGAGGAATGGAAGATTGATCAGACTACGTACACATACTACTTTGTAGAGACTATTCCAGATAATACGACGAAAGACAAGAAAATCAACAAGGCTGATGATAATCTAGTCACTGCATACGTGCCAGGTGGTACAGCTGCTCCTGTGACTGATGGATTACTAGTACAGCAGGTAGAGACTGACCCACCAGGATTCTGTGACTTTGGATTTCATCTTGTGGGAGTTGTATACGAGACTGATACTGGCTATCTTAGTGCTCCGGGACCGGAGAATTTTGGTGGACAGACGTACGTAGATACGCGTAAGTCAATCAAAGTATCGAATATTCCAGTCAGTCCAGACGCGCACGTCAAGAAGCGTCACTTGGTGAGTACGAAGTGGATTCCTGAGTACAATGGAGATCAAAAAGGATATCAGTTCTTCTTCATTCCGAAGGGGACTCTTGAAGATAACACAACTACCTTCAAGATTGTCGATTATTACGATTCTGATCTTTTATCTGATGCTAGTCATCTTACTGACAATTTTAGTCAGATTCCAGCTGGTGTAAATCTCAACACGTACCATAGTAGGATGGTTCTTGTGGGTGATCCTACGTATCCTGAGAAGGATGATGGTACGCCAGACACTACGAAGCCTGATAATCGTTCAGTGGCTAGAGTGTCGTTTCCTGGTGAACCGGAGGCGTTTAGTAAAGTAGACGGACTGCTGATAGCGCCTCTAGATGGCAATCCATTGACTAATTGCCAAGAATTTAGGGACGTGTTATACCTGTTTAAGAAGACTAGAACGTACGCGTATTCGGATAATAGCGATGAACCGGCTACTTGGACTTCTGAGACATTGGATCAAGGAGTTGGTGCTCCTGTTCATGGAATCGCTACAGTTCTGGACTCAGGTGGAGTGAATACTGACTTTCTGTTAGTCGCGGATTGGTCAGGTTTGATGATTTTCAATGGTACATATGCGCGTCCAGAGTTGAGTTGGAAGATTGAAGACTACTGGATGGGTATGACTAGGAATGACTTTCGTTATATCCAACTGGTGAATGATAGCCTATCGAAGAAAATCTGGATGACGCTTCCCCCACCTGTAAGGCATCATATGTTGCATTGTGACTATGCAAATGGATTGGATGCAAAGAATGTTAGATGGGCCAGGTGGATATTTGATGCGAAGATGAGTGCTGCGACGTTAATTGAAACGAATAAGCTAGTACTTGGTGCGTTAGAAGCTGCTTCCCTACCATGACTGATGTACCTTTTCTGACTGCTGCGTGGGCTTTTAGTTACCATTACACTTTGACATGGACTCATAGTGGTAGTGATATTTTCGGTTGGTATATTCAACTTTGGGAAACTGACAATCCGACTCATTTTCTGGTTAGTAACCAGTATTACAACACTGCTCTACGTGAATTTCTTGTGCCGCAGAATATAATGGGAGCAGAAGATTTACAAGATGATACGGACTACACAGCACAAGTAACTGCATTATCATTGTCAGGTCATGTAGCAAGTAGGAAGGCTTATTTTTCAACTGGACATACAGTTTCTCATACATTCTTTGATGGAACAGAGTATACTTGGGCGAAGCATGATTTACCGATAGATGGATCACATCATTTCTTGTGCGAACAGGAAATTAGTCATATTGGTGATTTTACTTTACCCTCAGATTTCTTACCAGCAACAGCTATTCCAACGGCATTAAACACAGCTATACGATATAGAGTTATTGCTCATACAGATGGTGAGGGATGGGATGCTAAACGTCAACCAAGTATTCATCTATTTGGACGACCGGTAGGACATACACCAGATTGGAGTGTTGGCGTTAAATTTTCATCAATTACAGTTAATGGTGGTCATGCGAGTGGAGAATGGAATTCTTTGATTGGACCGCCAGATGGGTGGGTCGGTGATACCTATAACAATGATTTCATAGATGATGAAATTACATGGCGACAGGCTAGTGCTGGTTTAGATCCTGATACGGGAACATATCCTGATCAAACAGCTTGGACACGCGCTAATTTGTTGGCTTATAAGTGGGGATTTGCTTGGTGGGCATCAGTAAATGATGATACGTCAGACTTAATACCTGTATATGGTGTATATTCGAGAACTATCATTAATGAAGGTCGGATTAATAAATTCAAGGTATTCGTAAATTACGTATATCCACCGTGGTATGAGGGTGATCCACCTCCTGATCCACCTCCTGATCCTGAACCAGATCCAGATATACCAAATTTGCCAGGAATATTTGTAGTACCAGGTGTGGGCATTGCGGCTCCACCTACTGGGCCACCGAGACATGATACGTATTATGGACTAGTGACAAAGAAGATACCGAATCCGACGATTAAGACTGCATTGTTTGGAGAGTAAACATGCCGAAGGGTGCAGCATTAAGTGAAGTTAGTTCAGGCGAGAATATCAGTCATTTCGCGGCTATACGCGTGCGTGTGACTGGTTCTGGTAATTTGAAGATGGCTGTCTCGTCATTGGATGATTTGAAGACTAAAACTCTCGTGCCATTTTCCATGATTGCTGCGAACAGGATTATACAGACTAGACTCGTGAATTTCATGGAACAGAGAGCGAGTTTCGAGTTGAAGACGACTGAAATAGATGAACACTTCAGAATCAATCGAATTGTAGTGTTTATGAAGGAAACTTTCACGTCGTATCCGGGGTCGTAAGATGGCATTTCGTCCTCCTAAGAAACAGCCAGAATTTGCGGATCTGAAGGGGATTCTAGCTCAGACTAGAGACACTGAGAATCCTCTGTATCAGACTGTTCAGGTGTTAATTGAGCGATTGACACAGTTTCAGACTGTTACACTCGAAACAGTAGCAGATATCAACAATAGCATCAATAATTCTGAAACTATCCTGAATATTGCAGCAGATAAGACGGCTACATATCACACAAAGAATGACGAAAGGGCTAAATTACCTAATTCCTGGCAATTGTTGGCAGGTGAAGGAATAGAATTCGATGATACGATTCCAAATAAGAGGACAATCAATAGCTTGGGAAATTGCAGGTACTACGATGCGCCGTTGACTGATGGAAACGTACTCGACACGGGATTCATATTCGGATTGGGCGAATGTATTATAGTTCAGGTGCCTAATGCCTAGTAGTCGCTTACAGGACGTAATTCTTCGGGGATTATCTGCAAGTAAACCTCTACCGGGGGACGTACCTCCTGGTACATTGTATTACTCAACTGATACGCTAGTTACAGAACGATGTTCGAATGATGGAACTGCGTGGGAAGATTTTAGTGACGCGGGCTTGGGTAGCGGAGGCGGGGGTACAGGGAGTGGAAACTTTCTGATTAGTGGTGGTGTAGTCACTTGGATTGTTGATTACGACTTTCTTGTCTCTGCGGCTACTTACAGAATTCAGAATATCCTGTATTCTAGTGCAGAACAGACTATTACTCTCGACGCCGCGCATCCTACGAATCCACGCCTAGATTTGATTGGAGTAGACAATACAGGGACAGTATTCAAGGTTACTGGTGTCCCAAACGTCAATCCATCTGAGCCAGATATAGACCCTGGGACGCAGCTAAAGTTAGGAATAGTGCTGGTTCAGGCTGCATCTACTGAACCAACGATAGACACTGAAGTATTGTATGCAGACAATGCAGGAAGTCCTGCGGAGTGGAATTGGAGTACGTCAGGGAGTGGATTTAACGTCAATTCAACCACTAATCCTAAGGCTCCGTCTACGAAGGATATCGAGGCTACGGCAGTTACGAATGGCAGTTATGCACAAGGACAGCATGGAACAACAACTATTATCCCTTATAACTTCAACAATCTTATCTTGTATATCCGATCCAAAGCTACTTGGTCAAGTGGCAGAGGATTGTCAATCACCCTTAGAAATGCAGGAGTTCAAATTGGCAATCCAGTCACTATCAATAGAACTGGTACGTTCGGGTTTGATTCGTCAATCACCGCAGATTATCAGTTAGTTGCAATTCCTGTTACGACTTTTGCTATTCCTTCGGGAAGTACGGTCAATCAGATTCGGATTGCAGCGTTTGGCGCGGGTCATGGATTCTATCTTGATGCGATAGAGTTTCAGGGTGGTAACATTAGTCAGTCTGGTGTAACACAGGATCAGGCTGATGCACGTTATGCGCAAAGAGCCAACAATCTTTCGGATCTTACTTCTATACCTACTGCTCGTACCAATTTGGGTCTTGGTGCTCTTGCTACTCTCTCTACTGTGGGGCCAGCAGAATTAGCTTCGACTGCAGTAACTCCTGGTTCGTATACGAATACTGACCTGACAGTTGATGCTGATGGTAGGATAACTTTAGCTGCTAATGGGAGCGCGGGTGGAAGTGGATTAGATCAATTAACTGGTGATGTAACTGCTGGTCCTGGCTCTGGTAGTCAAGCTGCAACTATTGCAAATGATGCAGTTACATATGCAAAGATGCAGAATGTGTCTGCTGCGTCTAAATTGCTTGGTCGCGGTGACAGCGGCAGTGGAGATACTCAGGAGATTACGTTAGGTACTGGACTATCAATGTCTGGTACTACTCTTAACGGTACATCAGCAACTAGAACTGGAACTATCACCATGATAGTTGATGGTGGTGGTTCTGCTGTGACTACTGGACTGAAGGGATATTTAGAGATTCCTTTTGCTTGTACGATTACTGCATGGACTTTGCTTGCAGATGTTAGCGGTTCGATAGTTGTTGATATTTGGAAGGATACGTATGCTAACTATCCTCCAGTAGTGGGTGATGTGATTACTGCTTCAGCCAAGCCAACCATTACTACAGCATTGAAGAATCAAAGCACCACTTTAACTGGTTGGACGACTTCAATTACGGCTGGTGATATTCTAGCATTCAATGTGAACTCTGTGACTACGATTACGAAGGTCACCATAAGTCTGACAGTACAAGCCTAGTTTCAGTTTCGTTAGGGTGAATTATGGCTCTATTGTTCATGGATGGATTTGATCACTACGGTACTAGTGGTATTATATACACTCTTGGTAAATGGGCAAGTGGCGCAGCTGATGCCATTGCAGCTACATCACCTGTTCGTACCGGATCACATTCACTTCGATTATATGGAAATAATCCAGGTCATGCAATTTCCAAACCATTATCACCAGCTAGTACTGGTTTTGTAGTTGGGTTAGCCTTTAATCCTACTATTGCATTTACTGGAACGAATGATCTCATCCAAATTCGTGAAGGTACAACTGTTCATCTTACTTTATCTGTAAGTGCTGCTGGAGTTTTTCTTGTTAGACGTGGTACTACTACGTTGGCTACTGGTACTACAGCAATTGTTCTTAATTCTTGGACTTATTTAGAATTTAAGGGTATTATTCATGACACGACTGGTTCATATGAAGTGAAGATTGATACTGTAACTGAAGCTGCATTAACTAATGCTGGACCAACAGATACGCGAAATGGAGGAACAACTGGACAATGGGATCGTGTATGTCTTATCAATCCTTATCTTGCTAATACTGTTGCATATGTAGAAGATTTTTATATATGTGACACAAGTGGATCTGCTCCACGTAATGACTTTCTTGGCGCAGTGAAAATCGAAACACTCTATCCTCAGACTGATGCTGTCGCTGCTGGATCAAATGCTGGATTAACTTGTTCTACTGGAACTGATCATGGTGCATTGGTTGATGAGACAACTCCAAACACATCAGATTATAACTCTGGTTCAACTGTAGGAGTAAAGGATACATACAACTATCCAGCAATGGCATTAGCTGGAACTGTACTTGGTGTTCAAGCTAATTTGTACATGCAGAAAACTGATGCAACTGCTAGAACTGTATGTACAGTAACTAGATCAGCTAGTACTGATAGTGATGGAGCTAATGTTAGTCCATTGACTAGTTGGGCTTATTTTAGTGAAGTGCGTGCGCAAGATCCGAATGCAGGAAGTCCTATTGAATGGACTGTTGCTGCGGTTAATGCTGCTCAATTCGGGATGAAAGTGACTTCGTAGTGGCTATTGCTTTAGTTGCATCGACTGGTAAATCAGTTGGAATCAATGGCGGATCATTAGATGCCATTAATACTACTGGTGCAACAGCTATTATCGTTGGGGTGGGAGGATTTGGTACTGTAACTATTTCTGATAATAAGGGAAATAGTTATACACCATTAACGGGATATACACAAGCAGATTCAGCTACTTTCAGATTTCATTATGTTCTAACACCTGTTGTTGGATCTGGACACGTAATAACGCTTAGTGGATCTGGTATTTATTGTGCTGCTACTGCATATGCATTTTCAGGTGCAATTAATTATGATTCACGGCAAAATGGGGCGTCTGGAACATCATCCCCCTTAAATGCTGGAAGTGTAACGCCATCAGTTAATGGTGCATTAGTTATTACTGGTACAACTGCTGGAGGAATAGCAGCTACTTTCAGTACTCCATCTGGATTTACTGGATTAATACAAGTTACAGGTATTGGTGCAGTTTCGGTATATGCGGTTGGGGCATACCAAATTCAAACTACTGCTGCTGCGATTAATCCACAATGGACATGGACTGGATCTACAAATGTAGCGGCGGCAGTAGCAGTATTTGCTGAGATACCTGGAACAGCAATAGCCAGACTATCGCAACTACCTGTTGAAGTTGGAATATTAGACAGTGTTCCAGTTAGTTTTAGGTTATCTCAGCTTGCAATTGAAGTTCTGATAAATACGAGTATAGTTCCACCAACTGTGACTGAGAAGACGCAGTTCATGATTATCATGCCTTGAGGTGATGTATGCCAGCCTATAATCCCTATCAGCAGACTTCTGGGGGAGATCCACGCGGACGCGCTCAGAATCAGGGTGGATACCAACAGCAAAGGTATGAGAGTCAACAGGGTCCAATGGTCAATGCGTTCGCGCATAACTATGGACGTGGTTCAGAGATGGATTTCGGCGATAGAGCCGACATAATGAACCAATATCGAAACATTGCGTCAGGCGCGGGTGGACCGGGTGGGGGAGGTGGTGGGGGAGGCTTTGCAGCGTCACATATTGGCTATAATGACCCCTTTAAGTCTTATGGAGGATACGAAGAATTCTCTAAGACAGGGGGTTATTCGAGAGATGACATAGCTAATATGAGGTCGCGTGGAGTCAGTCCTATACGCGCTTCATACGCCAATGCTGAACGTGAAATGGGTCGTCAGAGGTCACTTCAGGGTGGATACAGTCCTAACGCCTTTGCAGCGCAAGCAAAGATGGCTAGAGAACAGGGTCAATTGGGTGCAGATGCCACTCAAAACGTCGAGGCAGGACTTGCAGAGGCCCGGAATAAGGGGAGACTCAGCGGTCTAGGTGGAATGTCTGACATTGAGAAGCAGAGACTCGCAGCGGACCTTGAAGTAGCCAAATTCAATGCCTCTGCGAACATGTCGGCGGGCGCGTCTGCATCTGCTGCTGGAGCAGCAAGTAGAACTGATCAACTTAGAGCATTACAGGGCATGACTAGTCTGTATGGAACGACTCCTGGCATGTCTAATATGTTTGGAAATCAACTTCTTCAGGGAGTCGGTCAGGGTGGTACTTTTGGCCTTGGATTGATGGGTAGACAGAACGAAGGTCAACAGTTGCCAGGTGCATACGAGCAGAATATGGGTAGATTCAAGGATATCTACAATACTGGTGCCCAAGTAGCCTATCCATTCATTGATGCTTGGAAAAAGAGACAAGGTGGGGGCGGACAGGTTCAAGCTAACACTATGAATCCGGACGAAATGTAACATGGCATACGACATTCAGCGACTCCGCCAGCAGCAGATATTCCAACCTCAGCCCTACGAGGATATGTCGGGTATGGGGGAACAGTATGGGATGGGTATGGGTGGGGGAGGGATGAATTACACGCCCGTGCCCTCCATACGTCCTGAGGAAGCTGCACTTCCACCACGCTCACAGGGTCCATTGGAGCAGATAGGACAACAACCAGCCACTAGTCCTACGTTCCAAGAGGAAACTATTCTGCCGAATCAGATACCTGCAGATCCTACACGCACGCCAGCAGGAGCCTCTCCATTGAGAACTAGTGGGACTACTGCGCAAGAGATAATTGACCTTATAAACAAGCAATATACGCCTGAGACTATAGATAGGGATAGACTACGTAAATTGATGGATGCGGCTCCTGAGCGTGAAGAACCTAGTATCATGCGTCGGATTGTTGCTGGAGGCATAGGAATAGGGTCCAAGACGCCCATTGAAGACATGGAAAAGGTGATGTATGCGCTACATCACCGTGCAATGGACGACTGGAAAACTAAGGCCGAGCCATTCAGTAAGACCGCAGATTTAGAGGGTCGAGCTAATGTCAATGAGCGTACTTTGGCGGGTAATGTAGCCTCCGCAGCAGTCCAAATAGATAGGACAGAGGCTCAAAGAATACGCGACGAAGGGAAACAGGCTGTAGCAGAGAAAAACGCTGAAAGTACGCGTGTCCGGTCAGCCGCGTATGCAGCCAAAAATAGCGGTTGGATCGTCAAAGTTGCAGGTGACAGAATCGTAGCAGTTAATCCCAATCCTCCAGGTCAAATGATTGATTTGGGTGATTCTGGGATGATGGATCAGAGAGAATTGGAACTTCTACGGAATACAGGTAAAGTAGAGACTGCTAAGGCTACCGGAGAAGCAGCATTAAATCGATTGGAAGCAGGTGGAACTGGAATTTTCCAAAGAGATGGAAAACAGTACAGATTTGATCCTGCTACAAATTCGATGGTCGAGGTTCCGGGTGCGGGAGGTTCAATACAGAGGCCAGGAACACCCGGAGCAGCATCAAGAACTAATACATTAGAGGATATACGTCAGGAACAGGCAAGATATGAAGACCTGTACACGTATGACAAGACAGCTAGGAAGTGGATTAGAAGGAAAACTGATGGTAAGTTCGAGATGAAGAATAGGCCAGAGGTAGGAACAGGTAAGACCTTTGGTATTTGGGGTGAAGGGGTAACTGAAGAAGACGTAAAGGAATGGGATGCTGTAAAGGCTAAAATAGACCCAACCTATAAGCCTGGATCAGCAGGTATTGGACCTACGGGTACTACGAAGCCAGTAGAGGCTAAACCACAGGGAATTGGGCCTTCTAATACTCCTGCTGCTGCGGGTACTGGACCGGGTGGATTTACGCCTGCAGGAAAGCCCAAATACGGCCCCCTATTGCCTGAAAAGTTCAAGGCGAAAGAAGCTGCTCCGACTGCCGTTGGATCGGGTGAAGTTGTAGTTAGAGACAAGAAGACTGGTAAAGAATTCGCAATGCGTAAGGAAAATCTGAAGAAGGCACTTGATACTGGATTGTATGAACAGGTGAAGTGATGCCACAAAATCCTGATGATCCTTACGGATTGGGCCTACGTCCTCTAGATTCTGGTACGAATGATGATCCATACAATCTAGGATTACGTCCTCTAGACCAAGACGAGGAAGAAGAACAGCCTGGATTCCTTGGGAGTATGTTTACCGCACCTAATGCGGTTAGGTTCGGTCTATCTACCATAGGCGACCTTGCTGCACCGTTTACCTTTGGAACTAGCCCATTCATTGGTGGGGCTGTGGGTGAGGGTATAGGCCGTTGGATGGAGGGAAAGGAATTTGACCCCTCTATTATGGCTCTAGAGGGTGGGTTAAACTACCTTCCTGGTGCGGGTAAATTAGAGCGGACGGGCTTGGGAGAAATAGCTAAATACGCGGCTCGGTCTGCGGGTCATGGTGCGGTCCAAGGGGCCGTCGGCGCGTTCCCACGTCATCAGGCTGACAAAGGAAATCTGTGGAGTCCATCTAAGTACGAGATGCCCTCATTAGAGGAAGTCGCTGGTCAGACGGCTGGTGGCGGTCTAATGGGTGGCATATTGGGTGGTGCGTTTGGAGGATATCAAGGGTATAAGGGTAGGAGTAAGCCTCTAAACGTAGGGGATATGGGAGGGGCTACACAACAGGACTTGCCATATGCGGGCTTACGTGAGCCTGAATGGTATCAGCCTCCGTCTGGATTAGAGCACGAAGGGCCAATGCACGGTCCGGAAATTGGACCATACGGTATACCTAACGAAAATCAAGGAAAACTACCTTTCAATATTGATCCCCAAGGACAGGGGATGTTGTTTGACGACGCGGGTCCAACGCCTCCTCCGCCCAAGCCTCCACCTCCTCCTGCTGGTCCTCTAGGTACACCTCCATCTCCCTCTGGAGGTATCAATATAGATATGACAAATCCCAATGTCATACCTCCAGGGACGCATTTATCTGATAATCAGCAAGTAGTTACAATAACAGCCCCCGATCAAAATAACGTGGCATTTTGGCGTGCTAGGGGATACGTGTCTGTGCAGGGTCTAGTTGACTCTGAAGGTCATCCACAGATGGTGCGTGGTGATGTAGCTCCTTTGTTTGTAACGGGGGATAAAAGACCTACTGCACCTCCTCCACAACCTCCAACACCAGCACCCGGACCCATTAGTCAGGGTCAAACAGGTATTGCTCCGGGTGAAGATCATGTAGTTCCTAATCAGGTAGCAGACCAAGCAGGTTATAGGGAAAACATGGAGAGGGGTGGATATGGAGTAGCTGGTAGGACTGCTACCCACACTACCTTTAGAGAAGTTCCTTTAGCTCATGCTGATGACGGTAGTGGCGGAGCTATGAGTCCAGAGGAAGTACGTGCTAACTTTACAAGGATGTTAGGACGTGAGCCTACTGAAGAAGAAATGGCGTTAGTCCTATCTCGTCAGGTTAGGCCAGGAGAACAGACTGGTAGAGTAGCCCAATTTGATAGAGGATTTGAACCAGAAGAAAACCAAAATCCTGCTGGTTTACCACCCGTAGATCCTGCTAAATTACAGCAATTTGCTACGGGATTACGTGCGTCTACAGAAAACAGACTAGGAATGGGAGAAGATGATCCAAACGCGCCGCTGACGCCCCTCCCTCCACCACGCGCTCCATATGGTGAGCCTCGAATTGGTGGTGAAGAAACAGGAGAACGTATAGCGGGCGCATTTCCTGCACCGTTGGGACCACGTAGTCCGGTAGAGGGATACGATATACCTGCTCCACCTCCACCAGAGGGACAGGGAAATCTACTTCCTGGAGTAGTGGAGAGGAATAGACTAGAGAATATTGCTAACGCAGGAAATCAAGATATTTCGACTAACGTAGGTATGCTTCGACAAGAGCCTACTCAGCCCTCCATGATAGATGATTTAATTGACGCTGAGATACAGGATAGGACTAGGGAAGGCCCAGTACCTCCTGAGATGAGAGACTTATCTGAATATGGGCCTGATGATTTATTGCCTATGAGGGGTAGACCATTAAATATTAAAGATGCACTTACCACTAAAGGAATGGATGATCCTGTTGCAGTAGCTATTAATGAAGCAAGATTACTTGGATTGAATCCTGAAGATTTCGACAATCTAGGTGAATTGCAATGGGCTATTGCACGTAGGGTTGCGCAAGAAGCAGTACGTACAGGTAAGAATCCTTTAACTGATCCCACCTATAATTCAGGTGATGCACCTGGATATCATCATATTGGTATAGGTGAATCCAAAGTACGTGTACCTCCCGAAGAACCCCTAGCGATGGGTCGTAATGCATTGACGGGTAAGGCGGTCTTTACCGTCAATCCCTTGAACTCTATCAAAGAGTTGACGGGTGGATATAGCAAACCACTTCCATTTGTAATGGTGCGTGAGGGGATGCAGAATGCCCTTGATGCAATCAATACTCTTGGTATGAGTGGTGAGATTAAAGTAACTATTACAGATGCTAATTCTACTACAAAGAAACCCGCTTCTATTATAATAGAAGACAATGGTAAGGGAATGACTGAAGACGATCTTTACACAGTCTTCACGACTCTACATGAATCTGGGAAAGTTTCTGATACCAGCGCGACGGGTGGTAAGGGTGTAGGCAGTGTTACGTACATCTTGGGTGGTCAGCACTTCAAGATAGAGACTGTAGCGTTAATGCCTGATGGAACTAAGGTTAAATCTAGTTTTGCGGGTAAACCTGAAGACATACTGAATCCAGAGGGATTTGATATTAAACCTGAAGTGGTTCCAGATGACACGCCCACGGGGACTAAATTTGAAACTCTACTTAAAGAAGATCAAGATGCATGGGATGGAAAAAATTCCATGACAAGTATTCTTGACTATAGCAGAAATAGAACTGGTAAGATTTCTTACAAAAGAAATCCATGGGAATCAGTTAAAGAACATACGTTGACAGGAAATCCAAATGACAAAATAGTAGCTACTGATATAACACTTGATAATGGAAATGTTAAAGCAGATATAATTATACCTGAAAAGGCTAGAACGGGTACATTTACTGGAACTACTATTCAAGTACTAAATAATGGCATGTGGCAGTTCGAGCAGTGGCACAGTTATGGAGAGGAGAAAAATGGAGTACCAAGTGAGGTAGTAGTAGATTTGAAGCCACAAGTCGAAGAACTGTCTCCTGAATATCCATTTCCTGTACAACGTGAGTCCGTAAAGGATCATATCTGGAGTCAAGTAACACAAGGTGTCAATCAGTATGTAGCCGATCCTATGGCTAGTAATAAGCAGAAGGATTTGGCTAAGTTGTGGGGTCAGATGGGTACTGTTTCAGCTCCGCGTGGTGGAACCATGCGAGAGACAGTATTCTTTGACAATGGAGATAGACTACTTCCTCATGAATTGGATTTCATCAAGAATAGTCCTGCTATTCGTTCTGTTCAGCAAATCATCGACAAACTTCTTGATGATGTTCTAGTTGCACGGGGTATCTCATATGACCAGATGAAACTAGTCAGGTCAGGCATCTATATGCCTGATGACAGGTATCTGTATGGGCATCACATACCTAATCCTAGCGCGCCCAAAGCTGAATCTGGGATTCTGTTAAATCTCTTTGCACATATATTGGATAATCCGAATGACCCCAAAACTGCTGCGTTGTCAGCCGTAGAGACTCTACTCCACGAGGCTGCGCATATTGGAAAGGATAGTCCAACTTCGTATGATATCGTCATTAGTCCAAAGGACATGAATGACCCGCGTGTAGGACGTTATCTAGCGACGTATCTGCGTCAGGTATCCGGTCAACTGGGACTCGTGGGTCATGGTACAGACTGGATTAAGAGACTAGGTGATATATATGCCAAAACAGGGACAGGAACCGCCTTC
>Ga0137421_1000089_pt1 | contig 14319 bp, 22 predicted proteins | sample EasRivERMZT534_2_FD_104648 | JGI IMG/M metagenome (GOLD analysis project Ga0137421, IMG submission 104648) | Soil microbial communities from meander-bound floodplain in the East River, Colorado, USA - East River MetaG ERMZT534_2 | ecosystem: Environmental > Terrestrial > Soil > Floodplain ...
AACACGAGCGCGGACACCGAGAAGAACGCGGACAACCCGGCGGACTTCACGCTCCTCGACGAGTGCGACGGCCCGAACTACGCGCGCGTCGACCTCGCCGGGGTGAGCCTGACGCGCGACGACCCGAACGCGATCGTGTACATGGACGCGAACGACGCGGTGTTCACGAACCTCGGCGCCGGCACCCGTCAGAACCAGGGGGCGGTCCTCTTCATCTTCGTGACGGCCGACGCCGACCACATCAACGTCGCATGGATCGACTCGGGCGGCTTCCCGTTCGACGGCACCGGCTCGAACAACACGATTCAGTGGAACGCGCTCGGGATCGTGCAGCTCACCGGATGACGAACACGGACCGCGCGGCCGTCCTCGGGTCCTCGTCGGGGAGGGGCCCGGAGGCCGCGCGGGCCGACTTCCTCGAGGACACACCATGAGCCAGCTCGACTTCGCGGCCTGGACGGCGACGATCGGGGCGACCGGCCTCGACGCGCGGCCGATCCCGCAGAGCGGGCGACTCATCGAGTGGGAGACCCAGGTCGTGCGCGACCCGAACTATTCCCTCGTCTCGAGCACGAAGGCGAAGGTCTCCGAGGGCGGCTTCTACCTCGTGCGCTACGATCTCGGACTCGACCTGAACACGTTCATCATCGCGACGAAGACGCGCGCAGAGGTCCTCGGCACGTTGCGCCTGAACACGGTCGAGATGATCGAGGGAAGATCGGCCGGCTACTGGCGCAACCTCGAGGGCTGCACGAAGGGCCACCTCTCGGCAGGCGCGATCCTCGACCTTGCGGCAAACGACGAGGTCGAGGTGCATGCGAAGCGCGTGGACACGGAGACCGCGAACGCCGGCGCGACGATGATCTCGCGCGGGTTCGAGGGGCAGTTCTCGCTCTGGCGCCTGAAGAGCTCCTGGCGAACCATGCAGGCATGGCTCGTCGGCGCCGACGGCGCGGACTCGACGACCTCCCCGCAAGCCCTCGTCTTCGATTCGGCCATCCTCGCCTCGGGCTGGTCGACGTCCGGGAACGGGTTCCAGTTCGACCCCTCGGCCGCCGGCCCGTCCTACGAAGCGAACTCCCATGTCTTCCTCGTGGCCGTCACGATCGACGGTCTCGCGAGCAGCGCTACCGCGATGGCGCAGCTCCAGGTCGACGTCAAGTTCGACGATGGCGCGGGGACGATGCTCGAGCTCGCTCGCGTGACGAGCTTCGCCGAAGGGCCGGGAGGATGCACGCGGGCCGTCTGTGGGTGGGTGGGTCTCGTGGAGGGTCTGCCCGATGGCGCGCTCGAGAAGATCGAGGTCCACTACCGGCACCTGAACACGGGCGGCTTCTCGCACGTGAACCCGAAGGCGAACAAGTGTTCCCTCCAGGTTGTCGCGATCCCGCGCGCCGAGATCGAGTACGTGAACGTGGGGAAGGACGTCGGCGGTCAGGCCGCGGACGTCGACGTCGCGGTCACCTTCGACGACACGGTGCATGAGGACGCGCCCTTCGATCACAACCCGACCGGCGACCCGAGTCAGATCCGAGGCAAGGCGCTCGGCTCCTGGGCCCTCGTCATGGCGAGCGCCTACACGAGCCCGCTCGGCGGCACGCGCACGACCGTCCGCCTGAACCACCGCCTCGAGCTCCAGGACGGCGGGGTTTCCCTGCAGCAGGGCGGGGGCATGGCTCTGAACCGCGGTTCCTCCGGCTGCATCCACGCCGGCATGAACGCGCACGCGATCGTGAAGCTCGGGGCCGAGAAGGACCTCTCGGCCTTCCACGACCAGACCGGCACGGCAACCGACGCGGTGGTCGACTTCGCCGGCCGGACCGCCGGGGTGACGGGCGAGCTCTGCAAGCTCCAGGCGATCCGCCTCCGGGCGCTCGGGCAGACGCCGGGCCCGGTTCTCTGCCAGGTCGCGGTTCCGAGTGTCATCAGGACCGTGCAGCTCAAGCCCACGGCGGGACAGGTCGTGGTCTCGCCACCGCTCGTGACGCGGTCGATCACCCTGAAGCCATCCGCGGTCCTGCTCGGTCTCACGTCGCCGGCGGTCGCGCGGCTCATCGACCTGACGCCCTCGCCGGCGCTCCTCGGCATCGTCGCGCCGGCGATTGCGCGGCTCGTGACCCTGACACCGGAGCCGGCCTCGATCCCGCTGATCGTCCCGAACGTGGCACGCCTGCTCGACCTGACGCCCTCACCGGCCGAGGTCGCCGTCGTGGCGCCGGACGTGTCGCGCCTCGGGGCCCAGACGCCGACGGCCGTCCACGTGGCGATCGCGGTCCCCGCGATCGCTCGGCTGGTGACCCTGACTCCGACACCCGCCGAGATCCAGCTGCTCGCGCCCGGCGTCGAGCGCCTGGTCGTGCTGGTCCCAGACGGGGTCGAGATCGGGATCGTGTCCCCTGCCGTGGCGCGGCTGGTGACCCTGACCCCGACCCCGGTCGAGATCCTGGTCCTCGTCCCCTCTCCCATCCTCGGGACGATCGTGGTCGTCGAGCTCGCGCTCGAGCTCGTGCGGACGGCGGTCCTGCCGGCGGGTCTCGGGCTCTCGGCCGACCTCGCGTCAGCGCTCGAGCGGGCCGTCGTGGCGCAGGCGGCACTCGTGCGGTCCCGGGTCCTCGGGGTGAACCTGCCGACAAGCGCCGAGCTGGCTCTGCTGCTCGCCATGGCTGCCGAGGCCCCGCTCCAAGCCAGCACGGGCCTCGCGGTGCCCGCGGAGGGCGGACTCGCGGCTCTGCTCGCGGCCTCCGTGAACCGTGCGGCGAGGGCCTACGCAGCGCTCGTGCGCGAGAGCCAGGTCGAGGCGGACTTCGCCCGGGTGCTCGCCCGGGTGGTGCGCCTGGAATAGGATCCCGTGCCCCGTGCCGCTCCTCGAGATCCCCCACCTGCAGCTTGGAGCGCGCGGCGCCGCGATCGACTTCCTGTTCTACTCGCAGGCGACGGACGGGACGCGGACCCCCCAGGACCTCTCGACGGCCGTCCCCTCGGAGTGCTTCGCGCTCTACAGGAAGCCCCAGAACCAGGCCGACGGCGCGCCCTTCATCGTCAGGACGCCGCTCGCGATCGTCGACGCGCCGGCCGGGCGCGCGCGCTACGTGACCGAGGACGGCTTCCTCGACCAGGCAGGCGACTGGTTCGCGCAGGGCTTCGTCGTCTTCGCCGGCACGCCTACCTCGTTCATCCCGAGCGAGGTCGTGGCGCTCAGGATCAAGGCGAACCTACGGCCGTTCTCGGTCGTGCCGCTCCTCTCCCCGTCCTCAGTCCCGATTGCGGTCGGTGCGCCGGCCGTCACCCGCTCATGAACCTGACCCGCTCTATCCTCGTTCTGCTCGTGCTCGACTGCCTCGCGATCGCGGCCCTCTCGCTCTGCCAGTCCTGCGCCTCGGGCGGCTCGCGCATGGTCGCCTACGCCTCGACCTCGGGCGCCGGCGACGTGCGCTCGGACGGGGACTCGACGATCGTCGTCGGCGACATCGGGGCCGACTTCGGCCTGCGGTCCGCGGACGGCTCGCCCGTGTTCGTCGTACCCGTGATCGCGGTCGGGCGCGATCAGTGGTTCGCGAAGTCGAGGTCGAGGGACTACGAACGGCGCGCGCCGCTGACGGAGCCCATGCCCTATTGGGCCTCCGCCTACTTCACGCAGGGCGACCTCGAACGGCTGGCGGCGCGCGGGATGCACCTCGTCTTCGAGCCCGCCCCTCCTCCCGTCGATCCCTGAAAGACCCGGGGCCGGCCCTCTTCACCACAAGAGGAACCGGCCCCGGAACGCCTCGACGCCAAGCGTCTGAAGACCCTTACCGCTGCTCGAGGTGTTCGATCCGCGCGCCGTGGTCGGCGACCGTCTGCTGCAGGCTCTTCACCGTGGCGATGGCCCACGAGAGGCCGAGGACGAGGAGGGCGGCCACCACCACCAGCGAGAGCGCGCGCGTCTTCATGCACTCTCTTTCGGCTCGCGCGCGGGTTCGGCTGGAGTGGAATCCAGCGGTTCAGGAGCACGGCAGGACGCTCTCGGCGGCGGGTCCTGGACGAACGTCGCGCCGCAGTCCTGGCAGGAAAGGACTGCGTGGGGGCACGAGTCGCGCGCCCGTCGTGGTGCGTCGAGGCCGAGCTTCTGCCGGCACTCCCGTAGTGCCGCGTTCAGGCCCCTATCCGCCTCGTGCGCCCAGACGGCGAGGCCGTTTCGCACGGTAGAGCGCTCGCGCCCGAGTTCGCGGCCGACCTCGACCGGTGTCAGTCCGGACTCACAGAGCAGGACCATGCAGGCTTGCCGCGCGCGGCACCACGGCAGGAGCCCGCGGGTGCCATGCAGGATCTTCTCCTCGGGCACTCCGAAGACCTCGGAGACGACGCGGATCACGAGATCGGTGGGGAGCTTCAAGGCAGGTCGATCGAAGATACCCGTGGCTTCCTTCCTCACGAGGACGCCGACGCGGTCCGAGCTGGCTGGGCCATCCTTAGTACGGCCCGTCCTCCGCCGGCCGCCGGAGCCGCCCCCGCCCCCGCCGCCGCCGAGCGAGGGGCCTTCCGTCGCCAGCAGGCTTCATGAGGGGAAGCCTACCCCGGCCGCCGCGGTCGAGCCGAGCCCGGAACGCGCCGCGAAGTGTCACCACTACAGCCTTAACCAAGAATGAAAGCTCTTCAGAGCGCACGGGCCGTGCCACTGTGGATAACTTTCCGAGCGTCCGCACGAGCGGTCCCCGAGCCCTTCCGGAATAGTCTTCTGGACCCCTTGCGGAAAACGCGGGGTCGCCCGTAGGCTCAGGCTCGGGATGACGCCTACACCTACCCGCTTCCGAAACGAAGCGGGTCCGGCACCGAGGACCGATGCCGGACCCAAGACGTCGTCCGACGTGAACCGCAAAGCAAACGCCGGCGACGCTCTCCACGGAGCGTAACCGAACGCGCCCGCTTGCGGGAATCGTCCTGGTCTCTTCCCTCTCTCGGAACCACGGATGTCCGCCCTCCCCGCACGCGCCCTACCGGCGCCCGACCAAGACCTGCAGCGCCTCGCCGCGCGGAGCGCGCGGCTCGCGCTGCTCGTCGAGGCCTCGAGCGCGCGCGCTGACGCGCGCCGCGCTCGCGCCCGCCTCCTGCTCCTTCTGCTCGGCCTCGCGTGCCCCCGCACCGCCGTGCCACGGCGCCCGTGGTACGTTCCTGGTGCGGTCGTGCGCCTCGGCCCCGCCGCGCTCCTGCGCGCTTGGGGGAGCCTCTGGGAGGAGGTCCCCTGTGTGCGCACGGTGCGCCGTCACCTCGCGGCCCTCGAGGAGGTGCTCGCCATCGTCCGCGAGCCTGGAGCGAGGATCGCGAGCCTCAGGAGGCCCATGCGGGCGCCGAGGTACGCCGACACGATCCACCTCCTCGAGGACGAGGACGAGGCCCGCTGGTGGGAGAAGACCGGGGCCGAGGTCGTGCGCCGGCATCCCGAGCTCCGGACGTCGCCCGAGGCATGGGCACGGCGCCTCGGGTCCTGGCGCGCGCTCGCGCACTCGCGGCAGCTCGAGCTCTTCGAGAGCCCGCGCGCGCCGTTCCCGATGCGCGGGTTCGAGGCGCCGCCGGCGGACCTCGAGGCGGGGCGCGCGGCGGCCCGCCTCGTAGCGCAGGGCCTGCGCAGTGGCGCGTTCGAGTTGCTCGGGGCCCTGGAGGCCGTCGGTGCGCACGTGCCCGCCAAGGCGCAGCTAGACGCCTTGCGGTCGCCGGCGAGGTTTCAGCGGGCCGCGGCGCTCTATGCCCTCGCGCTCGCGCGCGGCGACCAGGTCCGGGACGGATGGGCCTGGATCCGCTCAGCGCTGCGCTGGAGCGCGGCGGAGGGCTACCGCGCGCTCGAGCGCGTCGGTGGCGGGAGGATCGAACCGCCCGCGGCGGGGGGGAGGCCTGGCGACAACCGAGGAGGGAACCTCACCCTCGAAGCGCCGACCCGTACCCGGGTTCCCGCCGCGGGTTCTTCAACGGGGAGGCGGGTGTGAGCGAGAAGAAAGTCGCGTTCTACAGGTGGCCTCTCGACACGAAGGAAGGGCCCGACTTCCTCTGGTCGCTGCACATCGACGAGCTCGTGCGCCTGCCCACGGCCGGCGAGGCCGTGCATCGAGACGGTCACGAATGGACGGTGCAGCACGTCACGCACAACGTCGGCGGCAAAGGGCACCGCGCGCACGTGTTCATGATCGGGCTACCGTTAGAGCTTCAGGATCTCCATGCCGAGTCCCCGGTGCAGGACCGATGAACCTCGAGCTCTTCTCCTGCTCGGGCGGCATGGCCGAGGGCTTCCGGCGCGCCGGCCTCACCTTCGACCTCGCCTTCGACCACGACGAGGACGCCTGTCGCTCCTACGAACAGAACCTCGGCCACGCACCCGTGCGCATGGACGTCCACGACCTCCTGAGGATGGTCCGGGGAGGATGGAGGCCGGCCGACGGGGTCAACCTCCTGGTGGCCGATCCGCCGTGCACGCCGTGGTCGCGCGCGGGCCTTCGCCGAGGGCTCGAGGACGAGGCCGACATGCTGCGCGAGACCGCCGAGCTAATCACGCTCCTACGTCCCGCCGAGTACCTGATCGGGAACTTGCCGGGGCTGCAGGACGCCCCGTCCTGGGGTGTCGTTCAGGAAGTGATCGGCGGCCTCGCGAGGCACGGCTACTGCGTAGACGACTACGCCCAGCTCGACGCGGCCGACTTCGGAGTGCCGCAGCATCGCGTCCGGCCGTTCTGGTTCGGACATCTCTTTGGCGATTGTGTGCGCTGGCCAACGCGCAGGTACTGCTCGCCAGAAGAGGCGCGCGAGAGTCAGTTCCCCGGACTCGAGAAGCTCCTGCCATGGGTCACGTGTCGCGCGGCCCTCTCGCACCTCTCGCTCGCGGATCTCGGGAGGCCCGTGCATCTGCGATGGACCGAGGCAGATCGCCACAACGGGTCGCGGCTCTCCGGACACGTCACGGTCGAGAGCGACGCGCAAGCTCCCGCCGTGACGCGGAGGAGTGTGCCGGCGCTGGTGCCCGAGGCCCACGAGTCCCCACTGCAGGAGCTCCTCCCGAACGCGAAGCACCCGGTAAACTCACCCGACGCCCCGAGCATGACGGTGTGTGCGAAAGACCGTGGAGGCGCGCAGGGCGCGAAGGTGTTGACGTGGCCGTGGGATCGGCCGAGCACAACGGTGTGCGCAGACGAACGCCAGCCCCCGCCCGGGCGCAACGGCCGCAAGCGCGGTCAGTCGGCGCGCGGTCACCCGAACGCGATCGTTCTCTCCGAGCCCGCGGCGAAGATCCTGCAGGGGTTCCCAGAGAGCTGGGTTCTCTCTGGCAAGACGAAGCGATCACGCTGGGCGCAACTCGGCATGGCTATGCCGCCACCGCTCGCCGAGGTGGTCGCGCGCGCGATCATGGCGAGGGGGCGCTCGTGAGCTACGCCGAGGGAACGAGCGTGCCCGTCGAGCGCTCGATGGCCGAGCTACGCGCGCTCGTGCAGAAGCACGGCGCCGATGGCTTCGGATGTGCCGAGGAGAAAAGCCCCCCACGCGCCATGATCATGTTTCGGATAGGTGGCGCTGCCGTGCGGCTCGTCATCATGTTCCCGACCGAGCGCGACCATGAGGTGAACCGCACCCCGACCGGCCGTGCGCGCTCGAGAGAAAGTTCCCAGGTCGCGGCGCTCGCGGAGCGCCGGCGTCGCTGGCGCGCGCTCGTGCTCGTCACGAAGGCGAAGCTCGAGGCCATCGCCTCCGGGATCTCGACCCTCGAGCGCGAGTTCCTGGCGGACCTCGTCCTTCCGAATGGCCGGGTGGTGCACGAGGAGCTCGCGCCGCGCCTCGCGCGCTGGCGAGAGACCGAGACTTCCGTCCCGCTGATCCCGGAGACCACGAGCCCGTGAACGAAGACCTTCGGACATCGATCGCGGCCGAGATCCTCGAGGCCGTCGCCCGCGGAAGCGAGCCGATCCCGGACGCCCAGGCGCTTGCAGACGAGTTCGAGCGCCGCCTCGTCCTTCAGGGGCTCTTCGCGGTAGGGCTCGTCGAGCGACACCCGAAGCGCGGGATCGAGCTCACCGATCGCGGCTGGCGGGCGCTCGACTGCCGCCGGGACCTCGCTCTGATCCGCTCCGAGCTCGACCAGGATCTAGACGCCTCCGATCGCGTTCACCTCGCGCGTGCACACGAGCGCCCCGCCCTGCTCGGGTTCGTGCTCGGGGTCCTCGCCCTGGTCGTGCTCGCCGTGCTCGCGGCACTTTCCTTCCGAGCCTTCGCCTGGGCATGGAGCTCCACCCGATGACGCGCAAGCCCGCTTCTCAAGTCTGGAACAGGGGACCCCGCGACGCCGACCGGCAACGCCTGGCCGGGTACACCCGGCAGAGAGAATCCCGAAAGCGGGACGCGATCGACATGAAGCGGGTGCTCGAGCTGCTCGAGGAGAGCAGCGAACCAAAGTGCGCAAGCTCCCTCTGGAACCTGCTCTCCGAACAGGGGCACCACATCTCGCTTCACCGCCTACGAGAGATCCTGCGGCACCTCGTTCTCTCCCGGCGCGTCGTCGCCATCAGGAACGCCGTGGCGGGCCGCAGAACCGTATTGTTTCACCTCGTGAGGAGCGCCTGACACCATGGCGAACTCGAAGGCCTTCTGGTGCGCGTCGTGCAGGCGGACGTTCGCGAACCTCGAGCAGGCGGCCGAATGCACGTGCGGTCTCGCCGTCGGCGCGCGGCGCGGCGAGTACCTCCTGACGATCCACCAGGTGGAGCGCATGGAGCGCCGAGCCTGCTCGTGCGGCGCGGTCCTGATCTTCATCCCGAGCCCGTCTGGCTCGGGGATCCCTATCGCCCTGAACAAGGTGCACGCGGCGCGCTGCCCGTGCGTCGAGGCGCCCCTGCAGGAGCTCCTCCCGAACGCGAAGCATCCGGTCTGTGCAGTGTGTTCCGGGCGTGGCACGATCCACCTCGGTCAGGCGCACTTCATCGACTGCCCGGACGCCGCGCTGCACCGGAAGAAACGCGAGAAGGCCACGCCCACCACGGGAGCGACGAAGGAGCTTGGGGCCACCCTCGACGCGCACACCCTCGCGATCCTCACGTGCCTTCGCTCCTATCCCGACGAGCCGCTGGGCGTTGCAGACCTCGTCCGGATCCTCGGCCTCGACCCGCGCATCGTCGAGCCGGCGCTCGCGCTCCTCCGGCGCGAGGGCCTCGTTCGACCGGTGCCGAAGAACCAAGCCGCGGGCGAGGAGCGCAACGCGTGGGAGACGACGCCGCGCGGAGACCGCTGGTGCACGCCGTGATCCTCTCCGCCGTCGTCTCGCTCGCGTGCTTCGGCCTGCGCTGGATCGTCGACCTCGGCGACGTCTCGAACGTGCAGGGACTCGACATCGATCGCGCCACGCCCGGACTGTCCGTGATCGTGCTCTCCGTCACCGACGGCCGAGGCCGCGTGGTTCACCCGCGGTACTTCCGCCAGTTCCTCGAGCACGGCGGAGCGCGCGACCTCTTCCATGCCGGTTGCGTGAGCGCGCTCGCGCGCGGATCGCGCCGCATCTCGCGGCCAGCAACGGGCGATGTGGTCGCCGAACCCGAGCTCGAGGACGACGTGCACGCGGCCTTGGATCGCTACCTACCCCGCCCAGAATGAGCACGATGCCGAGGCTCTGTTACATCGCTGGCCCGATGACGGGTCTCCCCGAGTTCAACGCACCGGCCTTCGACGAGAAGGCGCGCGAGCTGCGCGCGAGCGGGGCCGTCGTCCACAATCCCGCGGAGATCGCGCGCGCACACGGGCTCGATCTCGCCGACCCGGACTGCTTGGCGAGGGCGGGCCTCGGGCTCGAGGTGCTCGTCCGCTCTGACATCGCGGCACTCGCTCAGTGCCGAGAGCTGCACCTGTTGCCAGGCTGGGAGCTATCCAAAGGCACGGCCCTGGAACTCGTGGTCGCAAGAGCGATGGGTCTTCTGATCGTCGACGAGGAGGCGTGAGCGCGTGAAACACCACCTCCCCAGCACATCCCTGCTGCTCGTGCTCCTGCTGGCGTTCGTCGCCGGCCGCCCCTACTGCCGTAGGCGGATTGAAAAGTCGGGCTCCGGCCCTGCCGGCGTCACTCCCATGAACTCCCGCGCTAGCGGCCCCCGCTTCCTCGAGGGCCAAGCCGGAGCCCGACCCTCTCCACCATCGATGCCCGCGCTCGAGCGCGCCAACTGGACGGATCACCAGCTCAGAGACGACGCCCGCGCGATCGAGGCTCTCGCCTTGGCGTTCATGGACCCGACCGTCCTCGAGGACATGGAAGAGACCACGCTCCCGACCGAGGAGGGTCTCTACCTGCGCACGGCGGACTGGTGGAACCAGGCGGGCTTCCTCGCGCTCACGGGCGACGAACTCGCGGGGATGCTTCCCTCCGAGCGCGGCTACGTGCTCGGCGGTCCCGAGACGCTCGAGCGCCTGGTCGGCGGGCTCCCCACGCGCGCCGACTGCGCGCGCGCGTTCTCCGACGAGCGCGTGCGCGCCTGGCTCGTCCGCGTCTGCTCGCTCGAGATCCCGCTCCTCGCACTCGACCTCGAAACCTATGCGCCCGGCTCGCCCGGGATGCTCGCCCGCGAGTCGATGCGCGAGGCGTTCACCGCCGCCGAGTACGAGCTCATGGCCGAGCTCGAGCGCGCGAGCGGGTACGCCCACTGGCGCCTGCTGCACGGAGCCTTCCGCGCCTGGTGTCAGTGAAAAACCGCAACCCGTGATCGGAGAAAACCCATGATCCGCACCAGACGCTACGCCCTGCTAGTCCTCGCCATGCTCGGCCTCGCCGCCGCCGCACTCGCTCAGGGGGTCTCGTCGGGGGGCGGATCAGGGGGTGGGGGCGGTTCCGGCGGGTCCGGCTGCCCCGACGATTCCTACTGGTCCGATGGTCAGGGCGGCCTCGTCCACATCGACGTCACCCCGAACCCGACCCCTCCGCCCGACGTCTGGACGACCGCGACCGACGCCTCCGGGTTCTCGAACCCGGCCAACGGCTCGGCCGGCCCGACGCTGCCGTCCGGGACCGCCACGTGTCGGAACTCCGGCCGGATGCTGACGCCGCTCGAGGAGTACGCGATCCTCGAAGGTCAGGTGTGCACGAAGAAGCCCGGCCGCGGCTGGCAGCGAGGGAAGAAGGTCTCACCCCCGAAACCCACCACCAGGCGTCGATCCGCCGGCCGATTGGTGGGGGCATCCGTCGCGCGGACCGTGTAGGATCGGAAACGCGAGTGGTGGGCCTTTCCCGGGCCTCCCGACCCCGACCGCCCCAGGGGGGACGGTCGGGGTTTCTCGCTGGAGAGCATAGAATCCGCCCGCTCCTTTGGGCCCGGCCCCGCACGCGGTCCTCTCGTCCATGGGATCACGGCGGGGTCGGGCATTCCCCGACAACCCGTAGAACCAGACGAGGACACCCATGAGCGACGAGAAGCCCGAGGGAGCGCCCGAGAAAGCCCCGTTCTTCAAGCCCACGGCCGGGACCCTCGAGCCCACGGCCGGAACCGTCAACCCGCCCACGAAGACGAGAGGGACGGGTCGCCTCCCACGCGTCGGGGACTTGGTTGTCGTGCACTGCTCGATCGCGCCCGGTCCGATCGCGGCGGCCCTCGAGGCGCACGTAGTGAAGATCCACCCGGGGCTGCTGCTCGACCTCGTCGTGGAGCCGGCCCCACGGCGCGCGCGGCAGATTTCGCTCGAGCGAGTGCCGCACGGCGCGCGCCCTCTGAACCTCGGCCCTTGGTGGGAGCACGTGAAGTGAAGAGACCGGCCCGGCATCTGACCTTGGCGCGGCGCTTTGGATTCACTGGGCGGGCGCGCTAGTCTCGCGGCAGAACGGAAGCGCCCCCTAACCACGCCCCCAGGAGGGGCGACGAGCCATGTCGACCGAGAACCCGAGCCCGCGGACCTCGACCATCCCCCCGAAGCACGCCCTCTTCCGGAAGCCGAAGATCGGCGACCGCGTCCAGGTGACCTACTCACAGTCGCCCGGCCCCTCGAGCGTCACGCGCGAGGCGACGGTCACCGCGGTATACCCGCCACGCGCGATGCCCGAGGTCCTGACGGAGAGGAGCACCGCCCGCCAGCGCGCGGCAGTCGTGCCGGCCGTGAACTCGCTCGATCCGCACCAGCTCGTTCAGGACGTACGCGAGGTGGACGAGGGCGAGCGCGATTCCTACGTCGCGCTCGAGGACGACGTCGTCGCGACGCTGCTCATGCTCGACCCGCCCGCGCGCGCCGAGTGGCTCAAGGCGAACCGTCCCGACGCCGAGCGCGTCGACGTCACCATCGAGCGCGATCCGGCCGTGCAGGGGAGCCGCGAGGTGCGCCTCGAGCGTGTGCCGCACGGCGCGCGGAGTCTCGTGCACGGTCCGTTCTGGTCCTGGGATGCGCCCGACGGAACTCCCGTGCTGCAGAAGCGCCCGCCGCCGCTCGCCGCGCCGAAGTAGGTGGCGGAGGGGACCCACGAGCTCGCGGCGATCCACGTCGACACGCGCGGGCTCGTGAAGTTCGCCCGCGAGCTCGAGGCCCTCGCCGACCGCCAGCTACCGTTCGCGCTCGCGGCGAGCCTGACCGACACCGCGCGTCAAGCCCGCGACGAGGTGCGATCGCGGATGCCGAAGCACTTCAAGGTGCGAAACGAGAGCGTCCGGAACGCGGTCCAGTTCATGCCGGCCGACAAGCGCGACCCGGAGCCGACGGCGCTCGTGCATACCCAGCCGTGGGCAGGGTTCCTGACACTGCAAGTGACGGGCGGCACGAAACGCGCGCATCTGGGCCGCGTCGCCGTCCCGACGAGGATCGTCCGGCGTAGCGCACGCGGGCGCATCCTGAAGAGCCTGAAGCCACGACCCCTGCGCCTGCGCCGAGGCCTCGAGGCGGGGAAGGTCGCCGAGGGGGTGATCGTGGTCCGCGGGGTGCGGATGGCGCCGCCCGGCCTCTCGATCTTCTATCACCTGGTGCGCGGGGCGCGCATCAAGGCGCGATGGCCGCTCGAGGCCGAGGTGCGCGCGGTCGTCGTCGCGAGGTTCCCGGGCAACTTCACCACGCGGCTCGAGCAGGCGATCCGGACGGCGCGCTAGCCCGGCACGGCCGGGTTCTCGGTTCGAGCGCGCACGATCGCCTTGAGGCCGGCCGAGCGCGCGCGGTCGACGGCGACCTCCTCGAGGAGCTCGAGGACCTGCTCGTCCGTCGCGTCCTCGAGAACCCACGCGGCCTCAGGGCCGCTCCAGACGCGCAGCTTCTCGCCGTCCGGCTCTTCGGGATCTTGGGGGTAGACCTGCAGGAAGCTCACGAGGGCGATGATCCTATGTCGAGCCCGTCTTCGCAATCCTCGCGCACATGGCTCCACCAGTTCGCGAGCTTGCGCTCCCGCGCCACCGAGGCGTGCTCGATCAACCCTCGGAACCCCACCACCCCGAACCCGCTGGCCCAGCGCTCGCGCGCCTCGAACGAGCGGCCCTGACAGAAGACGACCAGGTCGACCGGGCCGCCGGCGTTGTCCACGTTCGCGATCAAGGCCGCGCGCGGGCGCACCGCTGGCGAGTGGTAGAACACGTGCTCGCCGACGTGGCCAACCGCGTTCGTGTCCTGCACGTGCTTCGATCTGTCCCCGGCCGCGTCCCCGCGAACCCGCACGCCAGTCGGATGCTCCATGTCCGGGATTGTAGGGGGGTGCTACCGTGGGCGCCAAGGACGACACCCCTTGTTCACCCCCAGGCACCTCGAGGATGCGCGCGACGCCGAGCGCGGGCTACCCATTGGCATGCTGCAGCGCGTCATGCGGAGCATCGTGCGGGTGAGGGTGCGGCATCGCTTCGGGGCGACGGCCTTCGCGCTCAGGGTCAGGAATCCAGCAACGGAGGGCCTCCGCTACGTCGTTGGCGCGGCCGATCCCCAGCCGTTCTACGGCGCAGGGAACACGTGGCGGGCCGCGCTCGAGGACGCGGCGAGAGAGCTCAAGGACCTGGTCGACCCCGCAGGCGCCAATGCGCGATGGACCGAGGACGAGGACGACGACGACGGGCTCGATCCGTACGAGACCGCCCCCTGACCACAAGGGCACGGTGCATCCTCTTCCCACCACCACAAGCCATTGCTTCGCTGCCGGCGAGGCAGGAAAGGCCTTCCCACCAGGAAGACCTTTCCATGAAGGATTTGCCGCGGGTCCCCTTTTCAGGGTGAAAATGGGGGGTGACGCGATACCCCGCAAGAAAAATAGTCAGGGTGCACCCTGAATGCGTTGCACCCCCCCACAAGAACGAACTTCCGGGCACAATCTCGGCCCCAGCCGTGGAAACATCGCGCCGACAGTTCCTCGCCGCTCTCGGCATGCCCCTCTCCCCGATGCTC
>Ga0137421_1000090_pt1 | contig 14220 bp, 23 predicted proteins | sample EasRivERMZT534_2_FD_104648 | JGI IMG/M metagenome (GOLD analysis project Ga0137421, IMG submission 104648) | Soil microbial communities from meander-bound floodplain in the East River, Colorado, USA - East River MetaG ERMZT534_2 | ecosystem: Environmental > Terrestrial > Soil > Floodplain ...
AGATGATAACACGGCTGAAGCCGAGCAAGGCGGTGCAAAATGATCGCCGCCCACAATACCAGCGCCCTCTACAGCCTGCGCGCGGCTTGTGTTGCCCGGCGCTGCAAGAGACAAGCGGCGCGCTGCTTGCGCCCTCGCCACCAGGTCAATACGGATGCGCCATGCCCGCCACCGCTTCCGGCGCAGGTGTGGGATTGTCACCCAACCGAAAGACTCGTTTACAACGCCCTGGCTGAATTCTCCTATGGTACACATTCGCCGATCATGCCCAAAGTGATCGCTGATTTCACCGGGCTTTCCCATACGACGGTGACCAAGTATTTAAAAATCTTAAAACGGAGGCGACTCGTGAAGCAGTATGACGGCGAGTATCGAGGCTGGAAGGTGACAACGAAAGGGCGTGTGGCATGATGACTTTAACCGAAGCCCTGAATTTTTACCTACTGGAAGATCGTGCTGAGACAACCAGTAGGAACTATAAGCGTTTGTTGGGTGACTTGTTTGAATGGCTCGGTTCTGAGCGGGACATTGGAGAGATTCAGTATATTGATTTGCTGAAATACACGGCACTGCTGCGAGAGAAGGTATCGGCGGAATCAGCCTTCTCGTACATACTCATTATCAAATGTTTTTTCAATTGGGCGGTGAAGGCGCAGCTCATCATGTCATCGCCAGCGGCGGCGCTGAAAAACAATAAACCGCCCAAAGACTTATCTATAGACCGTGCGATGCCTCTGGAAATATTCCGCGAGATGCTACTCATGTCTTACGGGAACGAGCGGGATTACGCGGTGATTGCATTCATGGGAGCCACCGGTTGCAGAGTCAGCAGTATTGTAAGCCTGAGCTTGAAGAATTTGAATCTGGACGAAAAAACGGCTTATCTCTGGCAGAAAAAGAATCGGTATTACACGGTCTATTTTGACGACGAGACTGCCGAGGCGCTGAAACGCTGGATCGCTATTCGCCCGCACGTCCCGCACGATTATATCTTTACGGCCAGTGAGGGATTAATTAGAAAACGTCTCACCGTTGCGGGCATCACTGAGATTGTGCGGCGCTGGTCGGCTAAGGCGGGCGGACTACGCGGGAAAGAATATGGCCCGCATAGTATCAGGCATTTGGTCGGGCATACCTACGCAAATGCTGGCGTCCCGATTTCGGCTGTGGCCTCAAAACTAGGCCATAGTGATCCCAAGATCACGCTGAGCCATTACAGCCCCAGAGACGGCAGTGCGGTACGCGAAGCGACTGATCGAGTGTCATTGACCAAGAGCAAAGCGCCGCCGCCGCCACCGGCTGCACCGCCAGCAGTACAAGAGCAAAGCCCGGAGCCGGAACCCAAGAATATCACCCACGTCGATTGGCGCAGCGCCGGTTGATTCCAATAATTTAACCTTATCGGAAGGGATTTGAGGGAGCGCGCCCGCCTCCCTCATGTGAATGAATTCGTGAACTATCCAGGGCAGCCAATCAAGCTGCCCTTCAAAAACATGAGCCAAAGAACATACGTGTGAGGTGGGAGGATACATTGAAGAAGAAAGCAAAACCGGCAGGAACACAAACAACCATGATGGAATTGCTGCGCGGCCTTGAGAATGCCGATGCGTTGGCCTATCAGGTGAATGCAGGCCGCGGGGCCTGGCATGTTCGCGCCAACGCAGACCTGAATTATATTTTGCTGGACGATCTCGCTGTGTATTTCAGTCAATTTAACAATGATGAATTACTGCTGCCTGTTCAGACCTTTGATTTATCGAGTGAAGTTGTTGTGATCGTTATGAATGATCCTTTTCCGCCAAACCTTGTAACCCTGCCTCTGGGGCAACTCGGTGCGAAAATTGAAGCATCGTTACCTCATGCCGTCGCCGAAGTTAATGCGGCATTGATTGAAAGGGTAATGGTCGATGAGCAATGGCGCGCCGACATTCTGTTATGGAAAGCCTATCGAAAGAGTATTCGCCCTGCGCCTGTGGCGCTTCGAACGAAGGTCGCAAACCACGTTAGGGCATCTGCAAAGGCCGCCAACATCCGACTGGATTCCGCTGACGAGATCAATCTGGCCGCCGACATTTTGGGCGATAGTCTTTGGAACGCACTTGACGAGGCGGCGCAGCGAGAATGGTTGGTTCGTGTTGAGAACTGACCTTCTCATAACCAACGAAATGGAAAGGTAAATGTGAATATGAGTTTCAATTATGGACGCATGGTAAAGTCGCTCGATTCTTTAAGCCCTAACCAGTTGACGACTTTGCGCGCCGAAATTGATAAGCGCTTATCCGGGCAACCCAAACAACCACAAAGCGAGCCGATCAAAGTCTTGATAAATGTTGCCCAGCAAGACGGTTATAGAAAAGGTGTAGAAGCTACAAATTACTTCTGGCAAGAATTTAAGGAGCCGCTTTATTTCGAAGCTCAAAATATGCTGATGCACACAGCTTATGCCATCGGGATTGCGACTGCTGGATTTGGCAAAATACCCAATGTCATGCTCAAAGATTTGGGCGGGAAATTAAGTGAAGCCCAGACGCGCTATAAGTTTGACGTGAGTCGGACGGAAAATTACACAGGCGCGGAATATGACCGCTCTGGGATGAAATGGATCGACAAGGTGTTAGACGCCCTTGAATCTGCTTACAGTGGCGGCGATGGTGGCGAGGAATTAAGGAAGCTGGCGGCGATGGTTGGTGGCGATTTGATGGCACATAACGTGATTGAAATACGCCCGCTTGTTGGGCCGGGGCATGGAAAAGAGAAAGAGAAAGTGATTGACCGACTGTGTACGAGGATAGAAGCATGTCTTAATGAGGGGCGATCCGTTTCTTTTGGCGATGCATACGATCTAATGGTAGAAGACCTGGCTGCTATACCAAACCCCACGCCTGATGAGATTGAAGAATATACATACACCGTCTCGTGGACGGCAAGCGCAGCGGAAAAAGCCGTTCGCTATCGCAGGAGTAAGATTACTTGACAAAAGGCGAAAACATTTTCTCCTTTTGTGTAATTAAGGATTGTGCTAATCTCTAGGCTGTAGAAGGTATTTTCTGAAGCAGCAAATGAAATGCCCGGCCTGACCGCAAAATCAACCGGGCATCATCAGTAATTACCGAAGCGCGCGCGCCTGCCGGGGCATTGCGTTTTCGGTGACATGCACAAGGGACTGTACATGCTCATTGTTAGTTTATCGTACAACGCTACCAGCGGTCAAGATGGTCAAACAAAGACCGCCCCCAGCATTGTCGATTTTCTTCCATCGTCCAGTTCCCGTGCATTCGCCGCCTACGCCCTCCGGCAAATTAAGGGCGTAGGCATCAGGCGATGCCGCCAAAAGGGAACTATTTATGGACAACATTGGGCAATCCTCACGGCCAACAACTGAACAATCAAAGCACCAGGCGGCGCTGGTTGAAGCGATTCTTGCCTCATTCGGCTATGTTTACGGCCCAATGCGCATTAAGGGCGTTCTATGCCTGCGCGTACTGGTGAAGGGGGCAAGATCGTGAATTACGACCTGCTGCCCAGCGCTGGCGTCTACAACGCCAAACGGATGATTTCCGATGCCCATAAAGTGAGCGCATTGGGACGCAAACACGCGGCTCGTGATGTGCTGGCCGCCATTGCCGGACTCGCCAACGAGCGCGGCTGCGTGACCACTGCGATGGGACGGCTGGCCGATATTGCCGGATGTTCCCTTTCCAGTGTCCGGCGGGCGCTGGTGATCCTGGAAGATCACCGGCTGCTATTGGTCATTGGCCGTAAGAAGCGGGTGAATCCCCTGCAATACGCCATGCTGACTTATCAACTGGCCGGTGATGCACTGCAAGCCTTTTTCGCCGCCGAAAATTCACATGCAAGCAACCGTGTTCATTTTGAACACGAGACCCCTTACGAATTAGTTAGTTTAAAAGACGGAAAAGAAAAATCAATTCCCTCCCTGAAAAGGGAAGAAATTCCAGCAGAGGTTCGCTTGGGATTGACACGGTTGGGACTCGTCGAGCCGACGGCAGATGACGAGCAGTTCCACACGCAACTGTGGCAGCAGTACGGCGAAAAATACACCCTTTGGACATGCGAAGTTGAGCGGCAAGAGTCCCGCAACCCTGGCAAAATCCAAAATATAAGAGGCTACATATGCAAGGCGCTAACTGGGGGCTGGGAATTGCCCAGCGAAAAGGCGCGATCTGCCGTAATTGAAACCTACGAGCCGCCGCGCGAAGACAAGCTCGCTTATCTTCGCAACGCGCAGCGGGATATGACGGGTAAAAAATGGCTGCCGATGACGCCCCAGCAGCGCGCGTCATTCTGCCATTTCGCGCCTAAACTGTCTAAAGATCATCAATTGGCGCTGCTTGCTGAGAGTATCGAGGAAGGTGCATTTGCCTGGGGTTATGTCCTGGGCAAATTCAAACTCGCTCTGAGGGTGAAATCGCAGGCCGCCGGTCACGCGCCGGGCGATTACAGCGCCATCTGGACAGAAGCCCAGCAAGAGGCCGCCAACATCAAGGCAGGTTACTCGCCTGAAGAAAAAGCCGCCCTAGAGGCCGCCAACACCGAAACCCTTGCCACGACCAGAGCGCGCAAGGCAGACGCCAGCCCGCCGCCTTCCTCGCCGGAAACAAACCGGAAAATAGGCCATTTCAAAAGAATTTTTGAAGGCACTGATATTGGCGCGGCGCTGGGCAATACCAAGATCGACGTGGAGGGAAATACCTGGATATATAGGCCATACAATCCAGTCGCCGCCGGTATGCTGGCGCAGCCGCACGTCCGCGCCACTATTGAAAAGCAACTTAGGGCTTTGGATCCGTCGGTCAAAATTGAGTTTCCGAAAGCAGGTGAAGCATGTTAAAGCGCGTTGTTTTATGCCCGGACTGCGGTTCTCAGGATGTTGCCATCAAAGGTTATGAGGACGGCGGCGGCGATGAGCGAGATGAATTGTCGCCAGTCTATGAATGCTCCGACTGCAGCAATCATTTTGGCCTCGACGAGACCGATAAGCTGTACGAGGATGACGAGGAATGATCGGTCAAATCCCGGCTTACAAAGACTTGAAAACGGCTGCCCCTCAAACACCGATTGAATCCTTGCCGCCGGATATACAAAGGCTGATCGCCAATCTGCGGCGGGAAGCTAAAAAGTATCGGCAGCTCTACCAGGATTTGAAGGGCAAAAAGCCCGCTCAGAAATAACTCCAGGGTTCTACCCTCGTCCGGGCGACGTTAAACAGCACCACGAGCCAGGCGCTCAAACAGTCCAGGCGACTTAAAACCAATCCGAGCCAGGCGCTCACTACACGTAATCGGTGTAATGCCTATGGCGACACAAGTTGCCTCGCTTTTTGCCTTATTGGACCTGAAAGATAATTTGACCCCCGGCCTGGAAAGTGCGAAGGGCGGGTTATCAGGCTTTGGGTCAACACTGGATAACATCGGCGGCAAGGTCACGAACCTGGGCGTGAACATCACGGCGATGGCCGCACCGGCTGCGGCAGCTATCGCGGTGGCGACCTCGCAGGCCGTCGATTTTGATGAAGCCATGACTAACATCCAGGCGGTTTCCGGGCGTTCCAGTGAAGAGATGGCGACACTGCGCCAACAGATTATGGCGATGGGCAGCGCCAGCCGTTTCGGGCCGCAGGCCGCATCCGAAGCCTTCTATGATATTGTGGGTGGCGTGGGTGATGCCAGCGTTCAGATGGCGATTTTCAAGCAGGCCATCTCCACCGCGCAGGCCGGTAATGCCGACCTGGGATCGACGACGCAGGCGCTGATCGCGGTCATGAATTCATATAAATTTGGCGCTGATGATGCCGGATTCGCCAGCGATGTGCTGACCCAGACCGTCAATAAGGGCGTGGGTTCGATGGGGGGATTTGCCTCTGCCCTGCCGAGTGTCACAGGCCGCGCCCATGCGCTGGGCATCGGTTTCGATACATTGGCCGCCAACGCGGCTTATCTGACCACGCAAGGCAACACGGCCAGCGAAGCCACAACGCAGCTCGGTCAGATGATGCAGCAGCTCCAATCGCCCAATGAAACCATGCGGGCGGGTCTTAATCAGCTTGGGTTCTCATCGGGCGAGGCCGCTGTTGCTGCATTGGGGTTGGTTGGCACATATCAGGCGCTTTCCGGGACGCAAGCCGCCAGCGAAAAGGGCTATGCAACGTTGGTCGGCAGTTCTGAGGCCATGCGCGGCGCGACGGCGTTGCTCAGTACGGATGTCGCCGCATTTACTTCAAACTTCCAAACGAGTATGACCGGCGCGACGGCTGCTGCCGAACAGGTGCAGATGAGCAGCGCGGCGGCGCAGGTGGATTTGCTGAAAGCCAGCGTCAGCGAGCTGGGCATTGAAGTCGGCACGGCCATGATTCCGGTGCTGAAAGACCTGACGCGGCAAGTAATGCCGGTGATTACGCAGGTGGTCGGCTGGGTGAAACAGAACCCGGAACTTATTAAACAGGTCGGCACGATTGCGACGGTGGCACTGGCCGCAGGTATCGCGATCACCGGCGCGGGGACGGCGATCAGCGCAGTCGGGAATATTGTGAAGGCGGCGGCGACGCCCTGGGGCGCGCTGCTGCTGGCAATCACGGCAGTCATCGCAGCCTATAAGGAATGGCAGACCTTTCAGGGAACCGTTTCGACGGGACAGAAGGCAGTCACGGCGGCGCATGGCGGAGCGATTGCATCCGGGCAGATCACGAAGGTGAATTATGAGGATGTGGCGTTCAAAGCGGCGGTGGCGCAGTTCGGCGACCTGGGGGCGCGCGCCATGTGGAGCGACCCCAACGCAAGAATGATCTTCATGAAACCGTACTATGAAGGCGTTCTATCGGGTATCGGATCACACGCTGGCGGACTGGACTATGTACCCTTCGACAACTATCCGGCGCTGCTGCATGAGGGCGAACGGGTGATGACCAGAGGCCAGAATGAAGGCGGCGGCGGCGAGACGATCAATATTTACGTGACCGCCGACACCTATGACGGCGGCAAGGCGGCGGGGCAGGGCGCGATGGACGCCATTATGGAACGACGACGGAGCCGGGGCGGGTAGCGAGAACCTGCCTTCTGATAAGCAAAATTGAGCCATTCAAGGAGTGAATGATGCCCGATAAAGATGAGCGAGATGAATACATTGCCGGGCAACTGGCGAAACGAACGGCAGGGTTGCCCACGCCTCTCCTTCAGGCGCTGGCTGATCTGCCACCGGCCCGCGCGCTGCAATTCATGGAAGAACACGGCGAAAAGTTTGCCAGCCTGAAACAGACGCCGGAGCAGCAGGCCATCAGCCAGGCCGTCGCCGCATTGACTCCAGCGGAAAAGAACATGGCGCAGGCTGCCGGATGGACGCTTGAGAAGATGGCCGAAGTGAAGGCCAAGCATAAGAAAGGCCGATGACATGACCAAACGACAAAGCGTGATTGATCCGGGGGCTGACATTGGGCAGCCGGTGTCCGTCGTCGATGCACCTGATTCGATTGAGGTCGATTTGCCATCCGAGCCAGTAGCGCCCCAGCCGGTGGCCGCCCTGCCCTCCGAGCAGATCGCCGCCGAAATCGTGGCTTTAGAAGACGAGCTGGCTGAATTGGCAAATGACCAGGCTACCACCTCTCAGCAAATCGCCGAACGTTGGCACGGCGATGCCAGCAATTTAGCTTCCGAGTATTCGCAGCGCGCTGCCCGGATTGTAGGTGGTAAGGCGCGATTGGGGCTATTGAAGCAGCAGCACCAGGAAGCCCAAAAAGCGGAGGCACTGGCGAAATACGACAACGCCATTCACAACCAGGCCGAGTATTATGTTCAGGTGGCCGTCCTGGAGGATGTGCAGGCTGCTTTGCGCGCGCAAATCAACGACCTCACCGAGCAGTTCAATGAACTTGCTGAGCAGGGCCAGCTCATCAGAGGCCGCGCGGAAAAGGCCCACAAACAGGCGATTGCTTTAGGTATCTCGCCGTCGGAACTGATGGGTATCTACAAGCAGCACGTTGGCCGCTCACGGCATATGTAGCGGCGGTTGTTGTTCGTGGCTAAGGCAACCCGCGCCGAAACGCAGCAGCGCATTCAGCAGGTTTACAGGCAACTGCTGGCCGGTTCGTCGCGCGTCCAGATTATGCAATTTGCTGCAAAAAAAGAGTGGGCTGTCAAGAATCGGCAGATTGATACTTATATTCGCCGTGCCACTGACATGATGGTTGTCGATTCGGAGTTTCACCGTAAGGCGGAGTTTGGCAAGGCGCTAGCACGGCTGAATCTCCAGTACAGGACGTGCCTTAAAGACAAGGATCAAAAGACCCTCCTGGCCGTCCAAAAAGAGATCAATGCCCTGCTGTCGCTCTACCTGCCGCCACCGGTTCAGACGCTTCAACTGCTGGGCATCGACCAGGGCGCTATCAATCTGTTGAATGCCGATTTGGCGTCTCGTGGTGTATCGCTGGCACAGGTTATTCAATCGATGCTCAAGGAGATCGACGCTGATGGACTCTGATGAATTCGCCCGACGGGTACTCAAACGGGCATTTCGTGAAAATGCCCGTGAGCCTATGCTGGAAATCGCCGGGAAGCGTTTCACTGTCCCGCAACTTGAAGCGATGCAGGCAGCCGGACAGCTCGACCAGTGGGGGCCGCACAGCCAGCACTTTATTGAGCAGTTTATTCGCTGCGCGCGTGAGCATCACACCTCTATGATTTTGCTCAACTGGCCTGGTGCTGAGGTCGAGATAGAAGAATTCTGGCCTGCGGGCAGCGAGGCGGCTGTTATCAATTTGAAGCGTATTCCTGGGCGGCTGATTATCAACGGCGTAATGGCCGATGAGGATTCCGATAAACTGTCCGAACTCAATTGGATAAACAAGAACCATGATCTCCTTAATTGAGCCGGACGCCATTTACTCCGCACCTTCACGCCAGGCTGAATTAGAGGATATTCGACAGGGACTTGAACGGGTCGATCAGCTTGTGGAAGCTGCGATGGCTGACGTTCGCGCCCTGTACGATTACATCGAAACCCTTGAGCGGCAATTGGGCAACCGTCGGTCAGCACCGGCGCGCCGGGGTGAGGGTTCTAAAATTATGCTCGTACCCAAACACGGCGACGGTGGTTACATTCGCAGCCAGCCTTTGATTATCGTCGAATGGGTGTGCGCGATATGCCAGCAGCATCACCAGCGTTCACAGGTTCCCGGCATAACCCCCAAATACTGCCTACCCCTGCCCGGTGAAAAGTTGTCTGAGTGTCAGCGCGCCGCCCGCCGCAAGTCACGCGCACTGTACCAGAATAAACACAAGGTTATAAAAGATGCATCTTTTATAACGGATGAAAACACCGCCACGCCGACCTCGGAATAAAGACACGCGCCCGATTGTGAATTCTGCCTGAATATCGCCCTGCCCTCCCCTTTTTCGTGGGGTTGCGGGGGGGCGATTTGTGCTATAATAGGTTATGAGAATGTATCTTCTCAACCTGAACCTATCGAAAGGAATCGAACATGACAAACGGGATCGCTCCTACCGACCAAAACCGCGACCTCGCCATTACTGCCCCGCTGCCCCTGTCGCACCATCCGGCGGTTGTGTACCTCTCTGGTCTCACATCCGAAAACAGTCGGCGCACCATGCGCGCCGCTCTCAATAACGTCGCCTCGATTTTGCAGCCCGGCAATGTCAGCCCGGATCGCTGTCTTTCGGTGGATTGGGCGGCGCTGCGCTTCCAGCATACGGCTGCCATCCGGGCGCGCCTGGTCGAGACCTACCAACCGGCGACGGTCAATAAGACGCTTTCGGCTTTGCGCGGCGTGTTGAAAGCATCCTGGAAGCTGGGCTTATTGGGCGCTGAGGAATATCACCAGGCGCGCGCGGTAGAGGATGTGAAGAATACTACCCTGCCGGCAGGTCGCGACGTGGATACGGGCGAAATTGTAGCGCTGGGCCGGGCCTGCAAAGCCGATAAGAATCGGATGCTCGGCCACCGTGATTTGGCGATTCTGGCAATCCTGTACACCTGCGGCCTGCGGCGCGCCGAAATTGTTTCTTTAGAGATGGCTGATATTGAGATTAATGAGTCACGCGCGCTCATCCGGGTGCAGCATGGTAAGGGCCGCAAAGCCCGGACGGTGTACGGCAAGAATGGCGCGCTGGCCGCCTTGAAAGCGTGGTTGGCGATCCGGGGCGATCAACCTGGCGCGGTGTTCAATCCGGTGCTAAAAAGCGGGAAGCTGGAGTCGCGTCATATGAGCGCCCAGGCGATCTATAACATGCTGAAATCGCGCGCGGTGGAATCGGGTGTAGCGGACTTCTCGCCCCACGATATGCGCCGTACCTTTGTGGGCAACCTGCTCGACGCCGGGGCCGACATCGTGACCGTACAAAAGCTGGCTGGTCATGCCAGTGTCAACACCACTGGCCGCTATGATCGCCGTCCGGAGGAGACCAAAGAAAAGGCCGCTGCGCTGATTCATTTTCCGGTATGAAGTTAAAAATGAGGTCGGGCGATTGTTCACCGACCTCATTTTTGTTTTAGAAGGCTATCGTAATCGGCGTGGGAACCAATCCAGAACCAAACCCAACTTGCTTCTGTGCGAATACAGACCGCGCGATAGTTGATTCCGATGCGCGCTGAAAACCAGAGAGGCATCCCGCTCACAGGTTTAAAGTTTAGTGCGGGGTATGTATGATCTTTCCGAAATTGGGCAAATGCCTTGTCTGCCTGCTGTCGAACTCGTAAGGGTAAAGCGTCGTATAATTCGCGGAATTCGCGTGTTCGCTTAGATTTCACGGTTTATGTATCAAAGTCCTCAGTAAGCCCCGCTTTATCGGCCTCATGGGCTTCAAATGCTTTTTTATCAAGCGGTGCTGTTGATTCGGCAAACTGCGCATCCCATAATTGATCGTGCAGTTTTACCAGTTCGTGAATCATCGCCGGAATCGCCTGTTCTAAATCGTCAATTTCTTGCTCAGTGGCGAAGGCTTCCAGCAAATAAAGTTCTTCGTCAGTCAACGTAATCGTCATTAGATTATGTTGCGCGGCCACTTTATCTTTAGGCATAATGCATCTCCGTAACTCGTGATTTGGATTATAGCACGAGTCCCTATTTGTCCCTGCTGCCAGAAAATCATTGACATTAATTCGAGTCTTGTGTTATATTTGCCATGTGTTACATATATGCATCTAAAAAGGACTCGTATGCTGATGATCCAACCCCGGCCAAAGCGTGTTACTGAACATGGGGAGAAGCTGCTGGTCGCGCTCCAGGCAGCCGACGGGCAATGGATTGGCCGAACCGAAATCGCGGCCAGCATCGGAAAGAAGCGGTTGACGCCCTACGATGTGGCGCTGCTGGATTTATTGGTGGAGCGAAAGTTGATTGAGGTTCGGCAGCTTCCAGGCAGATCGCGTGACGGTTTTGTGTGGCAATATCGCGCGGTGACAGGCAAGAAATAGCTTATCAGAAGACAAATTCTAACAACCCCATACCGGGTTTTATAATCGGCAATTCCGCCGATTAAAACCTGGGCCGCCCTCCTACCGACCAAAGTGATTGGGCAGCCCAGAACCGAAAGGAATCGGTAAAATGATTGTAGCACAATCGCCCCTGTATCATGGTGCTGACCATACGGCCATCACTACCATTTGGATGAACCGGATCAAGGCCGCCAATCCGATCCTGGCTGCCGTTGCGCTGGGCATCGCCACTCAATCCACCCTAGACCCTGCCTATAATGCCGATGATGCCATCCGGGCGAAGCTGGCCGAGTGGGAAGCAGACGCAGCCAGTCAGACCGGGCGCGCCCTGCGTTATGCGGTGATTTACTATCAAGAGGATGTTGCCGCGCTTGGGACTAGGATTCCTTCGGAGGGGTGATGTTCGCTTCGAGCCGTCCAATTTCACGGTTGAGTGATTTAATTTCTTGCTGGGCAGCTTCAAGCTGGCGAGTCAGCAGTTCAATCTGTGCCTGGTTGCGCTGGTCTGTTTCGCGCGCCGTTTGCAATTCTGCCTCAAGAAAATTCACCCGCGCCTGCAATTGGGTTGGCCGGGGCGTGTCCGTCGGGACGATTGCGCTGACATCGGCAGGGATTTCGCCGCGCTGGCCGTTGGCGAGAGCGGCATGTATATCAGCGTATAGTTTGCCCTGCCCTTTCATCTCCGAGATGAGCGCAAGTACCTCTAAATCCCTATCGGTGAATGATCGCTGGCGACCTTCGCCGGGGTTCGCATTGGGTTCGAGTTCGTCTTTAAACTCGATGGCCCAATTGCGTATGGTCTCGCGGGCGGTCTTAAACAGTTGGGCAACTTGGGAAGCTGAGTACATAATTCGAGTGTATCAGACGCTCACACTTAAAACCAAATGGCAGCCAGCCAGCGGCCTGCTTGCCCAAGTTGTGATGAAATGCTACACTGGCCGCCAAATTCGCATTAATGCGAAGCACATTATAGTGTGAAGGGATAGTCTCATGGTCGCCAAAGCCCGCTATCGCCCACGTCGCCAATTCAAATTCCTGTTGTATCAGGATGTTGATATGGAATTGGTACTCACTGATTTTATCGCCCGGTTGAAAAGTGAGCGTAAATATGTGACGGTGATTCGCAATGGCCTGCGCCTCATGGGATCGCTGATGCAAAACGATTTGTCTGTATTGGATGAGTTGTTCCCCTGGGTGCGCGAGTCGATCCTTGCCAGCGCGCCGAAAACGCCCCCAGCGCCGCCCAGCAATGGTAACCTGGAACACATCATCCAAAGCACGGTGCAGGCCAGCGTACAGCAAGCCTTTATGAACATGCCGAGCCTACCGGCCACAACGCCGGTGGCCGCGCCGCTCAAACAATCCGGTACGCTGGGCGCTGGCAAGGTCATGGCGCTGCCCACCTTCGATGACGATGAAGACGATACGCTGGTTTTGAAGGAAGCTGTTGGCACTTCATCATTCGATAACTTTATGGCGTCGATGCTTAAAGCCGATGAATATGCAGAGCGAAAGGCAGCCGAAAAGGAAACCGCGCAGGGTGATGCAAAGCAGGCCGACGCAGGCAGAACCCAACGAAAGCACAGCGACAATAGCAAACGAATTAGTCTTTGATTTAGGGCAGGGAGAATCATGCCAACACCGAAGGGTCTCGATAACCTGCGTGCGTTCACATGGCCGAATGCTGCGCAGCCGCCGCAAATACTGGAAGCCCGCGATGCCTACATGCACAACCTAACCACTTTCGACGCGCGTTACTATCGCGTGGACTGGTGGGACGATATGCCCGCCGGGTTCACACGCATCGCCTTCCTGGGCGAGACACCGGACGCATACCGCATCCGGGTACACACCGAGCCGCGCGACTTTGAAACCATGATGGCACGAGATGAAATTGTTTTAGTGTTCTCGGATTAGGGCAGGGAAGTCTATGAGCAGCGTGAAGCCCATCCAATCGTTGTATGTGTTCTATGCCAATTACACCGGTCATCCGGTATTTATTCAGTTGATGGACGAGGCCAAATACAAAGAGTTTAAGGGCTGGCAACCGAATGACCCGCGCATTCACAAGGCGACGATTAACAGCGACAGCACCCGTGAAAACGATCCGATCATTACGATTGTCGCCATAACGGAATATGAAAAATTAGGGCAGGGAAAAGCCAAAATTATCGACCAGCAGGTCATCAACTGGCTGATCGACAATGACCATATTGAACGGAGGTGACGAGAAGCGCCATTCCCATAAGTAAAAACCTATTGCCAGGCGGGCTGGGAGTGGTCTAAACACTCCCAACCCTGACTCCAAAATCGACGGTTAAGCACAAGATTGGAGCTACAACAAATTATGTTTGGAAATTTATTGCATTACAACCCGGAGCAGCGCCAGGACGCGGTTGACTTGGTGACGGCCTCCAAAGTGGTTCCCGTTGTCCGAGCGGCTATTCTGGAAGCAGCCAATGAGGTTGCCCAGCAGTTCGGCGAATCGGTTTCACCCTATGCCAAAGAAGTGGCCGCCGAAATGATTATCAAGTCGCTGGCCGAGTTTTTATCATTGGGCAGCTTCGATGATGAGGACTGCGCGCGCCCGGTCATGCTCAATCAGGAATTCGCCCTCTGGTGGTTTGGCCTCACAGATGATAACACGGCTGAAGCCGAGCAAGGCGGTGCAAAATGATCGCCGCCCACAATACCAGCGCCCTCTACAGCCTGCGCGCGGCTTGTGTTGCCCGGCGCTGCAAGAGACAAGCGGCGCGC
>Ga0137421_1000091_pt1 | contig 13718 bp, 11 predicted proteins | sample EasRivERMZT534_2_FD_104648 | JGI IMG/M metagenome (GOLD analysis project Ga0137421, IMG submission 104648) | Soil microbial communities from meander-bound floodplain in the East River, Colorado, USA - East River MetaG ERMZT534_2 | ecosystem: Environmental > Terrestrial > Soil > Floodplain ...
GTTTTGCTCGTATTCGTGTCGACGCTCCGCGCGTTCGCGCCTCTCGGTCACGATCTGGGTGAACATGGTTCCGTCATCCAACGGCTCTGCCGGCGGTTGATTCAGCGAGGCGAGGAACGCCGCGCGTCGTTCAGCGCGCGTCGTCACGGAATGACGTTCGCGGTACGCCGCTTGTCGACACGTGGCGTTGCAGTATTTGCGCGGACGCCCACCGATTTCGTCCGCTGATTGCAATTTGGCGTGACATTGAAGGCAAGAGGCTTCCATGACAAATTAGACGACAGAGATCGCGATTTATAACACGAAATTCAAAAAATAATCATGATAAATCAAGATACGCGCGACGTCTGCGCCGAATTTCACGAACTTGCATTTCTGGAAATCAATCGGCGCCGAGCAAAGAATCCCATGAGGTCGACGAAGAAAATCGACTGCCGGCGACGTTGAAAGTCGATTTCACGTCCTGCTGCTGCGTGTATGTCGATTTCTAGATATGATCGGCAGTCGATCGGAAAACACGAAAAACGCGAACCCCACGCGGAATCAACTGTTGGGGGAGTTTCGTCACACACACTGCTGAGTTAATTTATGATAGAGGAAACGATTTATAAAACTACCTAACAGGTCCCACAGAACATATTATATGCACCCCTTTCTGCGGGTTCTGTTAGGTAGCCGGGAGGGAGGGGATGCGTCTTTGAAATTAACTCGAAGTACTATGTGACGAAACCTATTGGCAGTCGATTTCCAGATTCCCCGGCAATCGATCAGCGGATCCCTGCGGCACATGTTCGAACGCGCGACTTTCCTATAAGACGCGATCACGTCGTTCCGATCTGGTCGAGTTAGTCGTCTAACGTCTAAGGGAACATCGAACATCGAAATGCCGCCACTCACCCAACCCGCCCAGCGCTCGCGGTACGCCGCCGCTCTCGAACAGGCGCCGGAACTCCTGTCGACGCTGAACCAACAGGCGCAGACGGAACTCGGCTTGCGTGACGAGGTCGGCCTCGCGCGTACGCTGCTCGAGCAGGTGCTCGGCCAGTTGGGCGAGTATCACGGCAAACACGGGCAGCTGCATCCTGCGGTGCTCGCCGGCGTGCAATCGTTGCTCAATCAAGTACAGAGCATGGTGCGGGACGCCGCCGCGATCGAGGCGAAACGCGACGATCAGAAAATCAGCGCCGCGCACATGCTGACGCTGCTCGTTTCGTTGCGCGACGATTTGAAACGACGGCTGAACATGGGCTTCGGTGAACACGCGGCGCAGCTCGTCGACGAGGTGTTCGGACGTGCCAAATGGACCGGCGGACTGCGCGACGAGGACGTGCACGACGCGTTGTTGGAACCGTCCGCGTTCGAGCTCAAGCTGCGCATCGTCGATCGCGAGGGCGACGCGTTGAAGGAAGCAGCGGTCGCGCGCGGACTGACGTCGCCGGAGCTGCTCGCGCTCGGCGGGACGGACGCCGCGGTCGTCGACGCGGATCCGCTCGCGTCGCCCCAGGAGAACGGATAGATAGATGGCGGTCGTCTCCTATCCATACCCCGCGCAGGGATGTTCGCAGGCCGGACCGATCCCGACGACGCGTCCGCGTCATTACGTCGCCACGAGTCCCTCGACGATCGCGGACGTCGACGGCGCCGCGTCCCCGGGCTCGACCGCGTCGGTCAACGGCGCGTTCTACGTGAAGGACGACGGCGGGAACTGGGACGCGATCACCGGCGGCGGATCGGCGCCCGACGCGGACGCGGCGACGAAGGGGATTCTAAAGCTCGCGCACGACATCGGCGGCACCGCCGCGCTGCCGACCGTCGTCGGGATCCACGAGATCGGATCGAACACGCAGCTGCTCATCGACACGATCGCCGACGGGCAGACGCTTCAACGCAGCGGCGGGAACGTCCTAGGCTACACGCCCGCGATCCTGTGGGAGCTCATCGAAAACAAGGAGTTCAGCGCGCACGCGACGTCGTACGATTTTAGCGGGCTCGACGGCGACGCGGCCGAAGAATACTTCTTCGTGTATCGGCTCGTGAAGGACGCGAGCGGCGCCCAGAACACGTACCTGCGACCGAACGCGATCACCACAAACCAGCGGTTCCGCGGTCGGTATACGGGAGCGTCGGTCGGCGAGCTCAACGACACGACCGGCGGGATCCTGCTGTCTAACAACGGCGGCGCCGCGAACGACGTCGACACCGGTGTCGGCTGGATTCACGCGGACAAGGTCGTCATCCGGACGGGGGAGACCTCGTGGACTCAGGCGACTTCCGCCGCTGAGCTTTTCAGGATCATGGGCGGCTGGGTCTGGAACGAAACTTCGACCAACATCACCAGCCTGCGATTGATCTCGACGGCGACGAACGGCATCGGCGTGAACAGCTATCTGCGTCTCTACCGACTGAGGAAGGCGGCGCCCTGATGACGAAGCTGCGCAATCTGTTTCTGTTCGTCGCGTGTCTCGGCGTCGTCGCCCTGGGCGCGTGCGCCGGTCTCGTGGTGTATACGTTGTTCAAGACGCTGTCCAACATCGCCGCTTGCGATCTCATGGTGCCGTAATGGATCACTACCTCGCCGAGGCGTGGTCGGAGGATTTCACGGGCGATACGTTCGTGGACGTCGGCGCTAACATCGGACGGTACACGTTGCGCTGCTCGCCGCGTTTCCGCAAGGTGCTCGCCCTGGAGCCGTGGCCCGCGACGTGCGCGGATCTGATGCGGAACGTCGCGGAGGCGAATGCGAAGAACGTCGTCGTGATGAACGTCGGCGCGGGCGACGTCAACGGGTCGCGGACGATGCATGGCTATTCAAGCGGCGAGGCGAACAGCCTCTATTCGTCGCATCCGGTCAACGGCATGGCGTGCGTCTCCGATCAACGGGCGAGCGTGCTGCTGATGCGCGTCGACGAGCTGCTGTTGGAGAACGACCGGCTGTCCTTCCTCAAGATCGACACCGAGGGGCACGACGTCGAGGCGCTGCGCGGGGCGATGGAGATCGTGCGACGCGACCGCCCGCGCGTGCAGGTCGAGATGCACCGCGAGCCGGACATCGCGACGACGATCGCGTTGCTGACGGAGGCGGGATACAAGGCGCTGCGCGTCGTGAGGTGGCCGCACAAGGGTCCGAACGTCGCGTGGGTGCTCGCGTGTCCGTAGCCAACTTCTCGCGCTCGGGCAAGGGCGACGTCGTCAAGCTGCGACCGCCGTCGAAGGTCGTCGAGACGACGGCGACGCCGACGCAGATCGCGGTGCTCACGCATCCCGCGCGGTTCAAGTCCGTCGTGGCGACGCGCAAGTGGGGCAAGAGCACGTGCGGCAAGCTGAAGGTGCTCGCGCGCGTGGGACGGCCGAAGCGCGGCGGGCTCTTTCAGTGGATCGCGCCGATCTATCGACAGTGCGACGCGGTCTATCGCGATCTGTTCTACACGTTCAAGTCGATGGGGCAGCTCGTCGCGCACGACAGCCAAAAGCTGCAGCTCGATCTCGCGACGGGATGGCGCGTCGACTTCCGGTCGATGGACGGCGCGGAGAACATCCGCGGCGACACGCCCGACGAGATCGTGATCGACGAGATCGGACAGATCCCCGACGACAAGTATGAGGAGGTCGTGCGTCCGTCGATCATGACGACGCAGGCGCCGGTCACGTTCCTCGGCACGCCGAAGGGACGACGCGGCGTCGGGTACAAAATGTGGACGCGCGGCCAGCCGGATCCCGTGACGGGACGGCCGCTCGATCCGCTGTACAAGTCGTGGCGATTCACGTGCTACGACGCGACGTTCATCCCTCGGTCGGAGATCGAGGAAGCCAAGCGGACGATGTCGCAGCGCGCGTTCGCTCAGGAGCTGCTCGCCGAGTTCCTCGACACGACGGGCGTCGTGTTTGAGAACGTGCGCGCGCGACGCTGCACGCCGCTCGACGACGAGCCGGTGGGGATCGGCGCCGACTGGGCGAAGGACGTGGACTTCACGTGGTTCGTGGCGACGGGTTGCGTGAGCGGGGCGATTCAAGCGGTGCAGCGGCTGCCGCATCGGATGTCGTACATCCAGCAGGTCGCGGCGCTCGTCGAGTTCTGCAAGCAGTTTCAGGGACGCGGCTACTTCGTGTGTCACGACAAGACCGGCGTCGGGAACGCGATCGACGACATCCTGTTGCAGACGTACGGGAATTTCTTCACGGCGGAGGAGAATCTCGAGTCGTTTCTGTTCACGGGGCAATCGAAGAACGAGCTCGTCGAGGAAGGCATCGTCGCGTTCGAGGCGGGACAGCTGGGCTTCGTGCGACAGGGCGAGCAGGAGCCGATCTACGAAACGTTGATCCGCGAACACGAGGAGTTCGCGCTCGAGGTGTCGTCGAAGGGGCGCATCAGCTACGGCGCGCCGGACGGGATGCACGACGACGCGGTGATCGCGACGCTGCTGAGCAATCGCGCTCGACGTCGCGTCGCGGCGGGACAGGGCGGCGGGAGCGCGGGCATGTTGATCTTGTAAGAGGGACGAGGAATGTTGAGCATCAAAATCTTCTGCGCGTGGGCGTGGCTGCGGATCAAGTGCGCGTTCGGCGGGCACGGACCGCGGACGTACGAAACGCGACGTCCGCGTTGGCCCGCGTGGTGCGAGGTCGTGATCCATTGTTCGGATTGCGGCACGGAATTGGAACGGAAAGCGATCGACCAATGAGCATCCAACAGAACGAACGTCGTCCCCTAGAGGCGAATCGTGACGCGCGCGACAGCGAGGAGCAATTCTCGGCGCTGGGGCATTGTCACGACGGCGACAAGTGCAATCGGGACACGTTCTGCGATTGTCCCTGTCGCAGCTGCACGCGATACAAGCGGGGCGAATACGAGAGGCGCGGATAGTGTTTGCGTGGGGCCTGTGGCTGGGGTTCGGGATCGGCGTCGCGGCCGGGATCGTCGCGATGAACGTCGTCAACTACCTTCGTTATAGGCTCGAACGGTAAACGATAGATGGCCTCCAACTCTCTTAGCGTTTCGATCCGCGATGGCGCGGCAGAAAAGGTCGAGCATCGGTTCAACCTCAATCCGCAGGCGACGCGCGAGTTCATGATGCCGTCGCGGCTTCGCAATCAGAGCGGCGACGTCCGCGATCCGTATCGGCAGCACGGGTTGACGTACGCGGCTTCGCGCGCGCTGGCGGTGAACATCGCGCAGGTGCCGTTTCTGCTGCACGTCGGCGCGTCCGAGGAGGACGAGGACGTGCTGCGCGACGGGCCCTGGGTCGAGCTGTTCGACCGGCCGAACCCGGAGATGATGACGCGCGCGACCTTCTGGGAGACGACGATCCTGAAGCTGCTCGAACCGTGCGGCATGGCCGTGTGGGTGAAGGAGAGCGGCAACGACGAGGCCGTCGGCCCGCAGGACGTCCCCGCCGAGCTGTGGCCGATCTCGGGCCGGTTCTTCAAGCCGGTCGTGAACAAGGTCACGAAGTTGATCGAGGCGTGGATGTACACGCCGCCGGACAGCGCGAAGCCCGTGTTCTACGACCCGAGCGAGCTCGTCATCCATCGATTCACCGATCCGGAGAACAGCGCGGGCGGTCTCGGCCCCTACGCGCCCGCGCATCTCGCCATCCAGTCCGACTACCAGGCGGCGCGTTACAACGTCGCGTTCTTCGTGAACGACGCGACGCCGAGCGGGCTGCTGTTGAAGGAAGCGGGCAACCTGACGCCTCAACAGCAGGATCAGATCCGCGAGGCGTGGAACGAGCATCATCAGGGCATCGACCGACGGCGTCGGATCGCGGTGCTCACCGGCGGGCTCAAGTATCAGGACACCGGCAGCACGCATCGCGAGATGGAGTTCGAAAAGGGACGCGCGTTCGCGTGGAAGGAGGAGCTCGCGATCATCGGCACGCCCGAGTACGAGATCGGGCTCACGCAGAACATCAACAAGGCGACCGCCGAGATGATCAGCAAGGACTGGGTCACCAAGCGGTGGCTGCCGATCATGCGGATGCTCGAGGACGGCATGTGGTCGCAGCTGTTCCGTCCCGTCGAGGGCGACGCGCGTTCGTTTCTGTTCGCCGACGCGCGGATGCTGCGACGTCGTCGCGAGGCGGGGCGGATGTCGTTCCCCGGCGCCGAACGACGTCTCGCGCAGGCGCGCAGCTTACGCGCGTACGACGAGTATCGTTCCATGACGCGCGAGGGGATGTACAACCCGTCGCCCATGCGCGTGAATCCCGGCGTGTCCGTGTGGGGCGAGTTCGATCTAACCACGATCGAGGCGCTGCGCGAGGATTTCGCGGCGAAGATGACGCAAGCCCGCGAAGCGCAGAAGATGGGCGTGCCGTTCAACCAGATCAACGAACGTCTCGACCTCGGCTTCGAGAAGCTTGAGGGCGACGCGGGCGAAACGTCGTTCATCGATTCGTCGCTGACGCCGATCGACTTGAAGCTCAATCCGCCGGAACCGACGATGTCGGGCGGCGTTCCTCCGAAGAAGGACGACAGCCCCTCTTCACCGAAGCTCGCTTCGGCGGAGGAAAAGCCGCCCGCATCCAAGAAGGAGGAGAAGCCCGACGCGAAGGAGGAGCAGAAGAAGATGCTCCGCGCGAAGGTCGAGGCGTTCAACCAACGTCGTCCCCTGGATCGCGAGGTCCGCTGGACGCGGATGATCAAGGCGACGAAACCGATCGAGGACAAATTCCGGTCGAAATACAAGCGGTGGTTGAACGAGCTGCGCGAGCAGATGATGAAGAAGCTCGCCGCCCCAGTTCGTGCGTCGAAGTCGCTGTCGAAGGACGAGATCGAGCGGATCCTGTTCGACGCCACCGCGGCAAAGCGTCGACTGACGTCGCTCGCTCATGGCGTGTACGTCGAGGCGTCGCAGAAGGGCGTCGAATCGGCGATGAACGATCTCGGCGGAAACTTCGCGTTCGACGTCGTCGATCCGAAGGTCGTCGACGCGATCGAGAAGCGCGAGCTCGTCCTGTCGAAGTCGACCGACACGCTGCGCAACCGCGTCAAGCGCGACCTCGAGAAGGGCGTCGAGGCGGGCGAGACGATTCATGAGTTGCAGGATCGGTTGCGACAGGACTTCAACTCGTTCAGCGGCGCGCGGTCGCTCATGATCGCGCGGACGGAGGTCGCCGCCGCGACGAACACCGCGCGGAACCTCGTGTACGCCGAGGAGGGCGTCGAACAGACCGAGTGGATCACCGCGCGCGACGAGGCCGTACGGGACACGCACGCCGACATCGACGGCGACAAGGCGACGATTGGCACGCCGTTCGACAACGGCCTCCTGCATCCCGGCGATCCCAACGGCGATCCCGGCGAGGTGATCAACTGTCGCTGCATCGCGATCCCCGTCGTGGGACGCGGGTTCACGCCGAGCAGCGTGCGCAAGGCGCGGGAGCAGGAGCTGCACGCGCGCGAGTGCGAGCTCGCGAAGGCGAAGCTGGAGACGGAGAAGGCCCGCGCGGAGAACGACAAGCGCGAGTACCGCGTGCCGGAGATTCGGGTCGTCGTCCCGCCGACGCCCGCGCCCGTGGTGAACGTTCCGCCCGCGATCGTCAACGTCGCGGCGCCGATCGTGAACGTACCGCCGGCCGTGGTGAACGTGGCCGCGCCGCCCGCGCCGATCGTCAACGTCGCGGCGCCGATCGTCAACGTCGAATCGGCGAAACCCGACGACGGGGAACGGGAGATCGAGTATCAGACCGACGACGCGGGCAACGTGATCGGATACACCGTCAAGAAGACGGACGGCATCACGCGCACGATCAAATACAAGATCGACGACGCGAGCAACGTGATCGGGTACGACATCTCGAAACCGAGTAAGGAATAACGTTATGGCAGCCGCCGGAAAATGGAAACTCTACGACAGCGCCAAGAAGTATCTGGGCGACGGCACGTTCGACATGGACAACGCGTCCCTGGGTCTCAAGTGCGCGCTGTTTCTGTCGACGTCGAACTGCAACACGCTGACGCACGACGTTTACGGCGACCTGACGAACGAGCACGCGACCGCGAGCGGATACACGCAGCTCGGGCAGGCGCTGACGAGCGAGACGTGGGTCGATTCGAGCGGCACGGTCACGTTTGACTGCGACAACGTCGTCTGGACCGCGTCGGCCGGTTCGATCGTGGCTCGTTTCGCGGTGCTGTACATCGACGCGACGGTCAACACCGTCGTCAAGCCGTTGATGGCCGTGTGTTTGCTGGACACCGCGCCGGCCGACAAGACCGCGACGGACGGGAACACGTTCACCATCACGATGAACGCCTCGGGCGTCTTCACGGTTTCCGGAGCGACGAGCGACTAATCCATGGCCGTCAACCTGCACGCCACGCATTTCCGATTCGGGAATGACGACGGCTCGACCGAGGCGAATCACACGTTCAAGGCGAACGAGGATGTAAACATCTCGCTTCGCAAGGACGTGACGTTTCTCCTGCGGATCATCGTGCAGGAGACGGGCAACACGGCCGCGGCGAACGTCGACAACCGTTTTCAGTGCGCGCGCAACGGCGGCGCGTTTCAAGACATCACGACGTCGTCGACGATCTGTAAGGCGGTCGTCGCGGCGTCCTACGTCGACGCGGCGAACACCACCAAGCGGCTGACCGGCACCGGCACGTTTGAATCGTCGAGCGCGGGTTGCACGGAGGACGGACTTTCCGGCGGCAATTCCAATGACATCGCCGCCCTAGGCTGCTCCGAAACGGTTTGTTCGCTGCAGATCGTGGGCGCGGACACCGCGGACGCCGATTCGATCACGTTTCGGCTGACGTCGCCGGACTTCACGATCACCAACGACGTCGTGCCGACGTTGACGGTGTTGCACAACGTTTCCGCAGCGCCGGGCGACGGGGTCGTGGACGTCGCGGGTCTGGCGCCGACGGTCGCGGTCACAAACAACGCGAACAGCGCGCCGGGCGTCGGGGTTGTGACCGTTACGGGCTTCGAGCCGACGGTGACTGCGGAATCGGGGGCGAGCGCGAACTCGGAGCCGGGGCTGGGCGAGCTGACGGTCGCCGGACTGGCGCCGACGATCCAGACGCCGGAGAGCGTCGCGCCGGGTCTGGGCGACGTGATCGCGACGGGATTCGCGCCGACGATCCAGACGCCGGAGAGCGTCGCGCCGGGCGTCGGCGCGCTCGTCGTCGACGGCTTCGCGCCGATCATCAACATCACGGTGGACGCGCGCCCCGCGCCGGGGGAGGTCGTCGTCGACGGGTTCGCGCCGACGATCGACGCCGGGCAGGGAACGACGACGAACGCGGGCGTGGGCGACGTGATCGCGACGGGATTCGCGCCGACGATCCAGACGCCGGAGAGCGCAGCGCCCGGATTCGGGGAATTGATCGTCGAGGGATTCGCGCCGGCCGTAAACATCGGCGCGAACGCGACGCCGGACGTGGGACAGCTGCTCGTCGAGGGATTCGCCCCGACGATCCAGACGCCGCTCGTGATCCTCCCGGGCACGGGCGAGCTCATCATCATCGGCTTCGAGCCGACGATCGATATCGCGGATCCGTCCGTCAACGCGACGCCGGGATGCGGCGAGCTTTTCATCATCGGTTATGAGCCGAGCGTCGCGATCAGCGAGATCGCCGCGCCGTCGACGGGACCGACGACGTCGCCTCGAAGCTACGGCGGCGGCATTTCGTTCGACTCGTTGACCGGACCGACGATCAACGAGCTGCTCAAGAAAAAGAAGAAAGCGAAACGGAAGACGCTTCATCCGTCGATGTCGCACGTCATCGCGCAGATCGAGAACTTGTTTTAACCGGAGACGATCATGGCCTTCGAATATCGGATCGTGGAGCAGGACCCCGCGTTCAAGGTTCTGTCGCGCAGCTATCTGTGGAAGGACGAAACGCGTCAGCCGGGCACGGCGGGTTACGACGCTGCGCGCGTGGTCCAGATCTACGGCACCGACGAGTCCGTCGACAGCTACAACACGATCCTGCGCGTCGACGGGTGGGACTTCGCGCGCTTCGCGAAGAATCCCGCGTTCCTGTGGTCGCATAACATGGATCCCGCCGTGCCGACGATGCCCGTCGGGCACGTGACCGGGATCCAGCGCGAGGAGTTCGCGCGCGCGGAAGGCGGCGCGGCGAACAAGCGCTTGCTGTTCGACGTCGAGTTCCCGAAGCGCGGCACGTACGCGTGGGCGGATCTCGTCTGCGACATGTACAAGCAGGGGCACCTCCGCGCGTCGAGCGTCGGCTTCTCCAACCTCGAACGGAAGGAGCTGAACGCGAAGCACGACAAGGAGGAGATGGAGAAGGCGGGCTTCGACCTGAAGAAGGGCTGGGCGGGCGATCTGCTGCGCAACTCGCTGAACGAGCTGAGCGCGGTGCCGATCGGCTCGAACCCGAACGCGCTCGTGAAGGCGATGCGCGCGGCGGTCCCCGACGAATTCCGTGGATTGATCGAGGGCGAGGGCGACGAGATCACCGACGCGTGGCTGACGCCGCGGCTCGAGGCGCTGCGCGACGCGCTCACGCCGAAGGAAGACGAGGACGACGATCAGGACTGGGTAGAAGAGGTCGTTCCGCCCGCGTGCGACGATTGCGCGACGCTGACGGTCGAGGCTCGGATCGCGGAACATCCGCGACACGACGACGCGTTCGAGCACGAGCTCGAGAAGGCCGTCGCTGCCCAGGAACAGGAGAGCCTGCCCCAGCCGTTTCCCGTTCTCATTCCCACTCCCCGTGAAACTTTTGAGACCGAGCTGCGGCAGCAGCTGAAGGAGATGCGCGACGAGCTGAAGGCGTTGCGCGACGAATTGAAACAGGTGACGCGTCCCGTCTCGGTTGAAGCCCTCGCGGCTTCCTCGATCGAGCCGACGCCCAGTCATCTCGATCTGCTCGTCGCGGAAAACGCCGACGCCTTCGAACGGATGTCCTCGCTCCTGCCGCGTCGATAACCCCTATTTCGGAGAATCAATAACATGTGTCCCAAATGTCACAAAGCCCACGCCGCCGACGCCCAGTGCGTCGTGCCCGCTCAGCGTAGCGCCGCCGAGGTGCTCGCGTCCCTGGAGGCCGGCATCCGCGCGATGACCGAGGCCAACACCGCCACCGCCTCCGATCTCGTCAAGATGCGCGAGCGGATGGACGCCATTGAAAAGGCGTCGAAGGTCCGGAAGACCGGCGCCGTCTCCCTGCCCGGCGTCGAGGACGAGAAGCGGGAGTTCTCCTTCCGCAAGCTCGTGATCGCGCTCGCGAACAAGCGCCCCGAGCTCGCCCCGTTCGAGATGGACGTCGTTCGCGAGACGAACAAGGCGTCCGGCAAGCAGCTCGACGAGGAAGGACGGATCCTGCACGAATCTCGCGACCTGTCGACCGACGTCGACACCGCCGGCGGCTACCTCGTGCCCAACCAGGTGTCGAGCCAGCTGATCGACCTGCTGCGCGCGCAGCTCGTGACCGGCGAGCTCGGCGTCACCCGCATGGACGGCATGACCGGCGGCGCGTTCGACATCAACGCCCAGACCGGGGGCGCCACGGCGTACGACGTCGCGGAAGGCGCGGCGATCACCTCCAGCCAGCTGACGCTCGGGCAGAAGGAAATGCGTCCGCGCGAACTCGCGGCCCTGACCAAGATGTCCAATCGGCTGCTACGGCAGTCCAACGCGGAACAGATCGTCCGCGCGGATCTCACCGCCGCGATCTCCCTCGCGCACGACGTCCGCATTCTCGCGGGCGGCGGCGGCCTCCAGGCGCTCGGCATCCTGAACACGCCGGGCATCTCCACCACGACCGTCGGCGCGGCCCTCACGATCGACAACCTGTACGCCATGATCTACAAGGTCGAAGCTGAGAACGCCGCCAAGGGTTCTCTGGGCTTCGCGATGCACCCGCGCACGTGGAATCAGCTCCGTCAGCTGAAGGACGCCGAAGGCCGGTATATCCTCACCCCGATGGGCGTCAGCGCCGCTCCCGGCAAGATGAGCGGACAGCGCGGCACGCTGCTCGGCTACCCGTTCGTGACCACGACCCAGATCCCGATCACGCTCGGCGCCGGAACCGCGTCCCGAATCTACTTCGGCAACTGGGCCGACGTCGTGCTCGCCACGTGGGAGAACATCGAGATCGCCGCGTCCAACGAGACGAGCGACGCGTTCGCCAAGCGGCAGACCCACGTTCGGATCACCACGGAATACGACTGCCTGCTCAAGCACGCCAAGTCGTTCTGCACGGATTCCACCATCCTGTAGACCCTCACAGCTAGGGCCGTCATATGTGGGAGCTAAAACCTCCCACATATGAACGGCGCGCTTGATGCGATAGCGCGCGCCGCTCGAACGTTTCGACGACCCACGGTTCGCAACGGAGATTTTTTCACATGTCGGCCAACGGTTTCGTTTCCACCGCGTCGACGGACATGGCGGCGCGGCCGTCCACGTCCTTCCAGCGGTTCAGCGCGTATTCGTCCGCGCGCGACAACACCCATCTGCTCTTCGGCGACGACGGCGACGTCGCGGCGCTCTTCAACACGACCCGGAACTGTCTCGTGATCGACGGACAGGGACAGGCGGTCGAGGTTCGCGGGCTGAACATGGCGCCCGACCGGTACGAACTCGTCGAACGCTTCCAGAAGGCGCCGAAGCTGAACGCGGACGTTCTGTCGGCGACCGAGGCGACGAACGAAATCTGCAATCGCGATTTCGAGATCCTCGGCACCAACGCGGTGTCGACCTGCACGGCGCTGTACGCCGAAGGCGGCATGGTCATGACGACCACGACCGCCGCGAACGATCAGGTCATCTGTCTGCCGCATCTCGACACGAGCGAATCCGCGTGGAACGTCACCACGTGGGGCACCGATCAGCTCACCCGCTGGGAAGCGGTCGTGCAGCCGGACGCGACGATCACGTCGATCCGGATCTGGGCCGGGCTCAAGCTGACGAACACCAGCGTGATCGCCACGGACGCCGAACAGGCGTTCTTCGTCTTCGACACCGGCGCCGGCTCCGAGGCCACCCTGTGGCACACGGTCTACAGCATCGGCGGCGTCGACATCGAGGACGGCGTCGGCAGCGCCTTCGCGGCCTCGACCACGTATCATCTCGTGATCGACATCGACTCGAGCCGCATCGCGCGATTCTACATCAACGGCACGTTGATGACCACGTCCACGGCGCTGACCACGACCACGGACCTGATCCCGTACATCGGCGTGCAGACGCTGACCACGGCCGCGCGCGCTCTGCGCGTGTTCAAGACCTGCATCAGCCGTAAGGCCGGCGCCTAGTAGCGTCGACGACGGGCTGATCCGAACTATCAACTGATGAAGGGAAACCTGTGAAGAACACCGCCTCCGAGAACTTCCTCGTCTTTCAGTCGCTGAAGCCGCAGTCGAGCTCCAGCGCGTCGAACGACGGAAGCGTTTTCGATTCCCAGGGGTACGACGAGCTGCTCGTGATCTCCGACATGGGCGCCGCGACCGGCGCCGCGTCGACCACGATCTCCGTCCGTTACTCCGCCGCGTCGGACGGGTCGAGCTCCAGCGCTCTGTCGGGCGCGTCCTTCGCCGCCGTCACCTCGAGCAACGACAACGAGATCTTCGTCGGCCGGATCGATCTGGCGAAGCTCGACCCGGACACCCAGCGTTATCTGTTCGCCCGCGCGGTGGGCGACGGCGCGAACGCGCAGGTGTACGGCGTGTCGTTCGTCGCGCTCAACGCGAAGTACAAGCCCGTGACCCAGGACAACACGGTCGCGTTCAGCGTCTA
>Ga0137421_1000092_pt1 | contig 13583 bp, 16 predicted proteins | sample EasRivERMZT534_2_FD_104648 | JGI IMG/M metagenome (GOLD analysis project Ga0137421, IMG submission 104648) | Soil microbial communities from meander-bound floodplain in the East River, Colorado, USA - East River MetaG ERMZT534_2 | ecosystem: Environmental > Terrestrial > Soil > Floodplain ...
CTAAAGGTAGGCTTACAAATGGCATGATACAATGTTATGGAAATATATCATTTAATGAAGAAACCAAACCTGGCATTCCCTTTTACTCTGATGGAGTATTTCTAAGATGCGTAAGCGAATCATCGCCGTCGGACACCATAAAAACACAGGAAAAGACACCTTTGTTAAATTCTGTATCGACATCCTCCGACCAGAAGTCAGAGGATTAAGAATCATGAAACGGGGATTCGCTTCAAAATTGTATGAATTCCTACACAGTGTATATGGCTGGGCAGGATTTAAAGATGCTCAATATTATGAACAATATCCTGATGAAAAGGAAAAAGTTTTACCAGCAATAGGCAAAAGTCCTAGAACATTATTAATAGAAGTTGGTACGCCTGTGATGCGTGCTTATGATAACGATGTTTGGATTAATGCGTGCCTAAAATCCCAAGACTTTGATATTCTATTTATTACTGATCTACGCTTTCCAAATGAATTTGAAGCCGTAGAAAAGGAAGGTGGCATCTTAATCAGGATCACTAGACCTAATTTACCTGTGCCTACTGATGTAGCAGATACTGCTTTGAATGATTGGTACAATAGATGGCACATGACTATTGAGAATAATTGGGACTTAAATTCTCTTCATAAAGAAGCGAACAAACTTGTGAGGACACACATATTGACCTAACAGCTTTACTCTTAGGTATGCACGATCATACAGAAGTTCGTGAAACTTACCTAAGATTACCATTTGGTTATCCAGGGTCAAAAGCAGATCAACTGGATAAAATATTGCCTAATCTGCCTTATAGGGGCGGATACGGTGAACCATTTGGTGGATCAGGAGTTGTGCATTTGAATAGATGGCCTAGTAAGCTGGAGGTATTTAATGATCGTTATTCTGGCGTCACATGCTTTTTCAGAGTTATCAGAGATAGAGACAAACTTGCCATTTTGGATGAACGATTGTCTTGTATACTTCACAGTAGAGAAGAATTTATTTGGAGCAAAGATACCTGGAGAAACTGTCAGGACGACATTGAGAGAGCTGCTAGATGGTATTATACCATTAGATACGCTGTTAATTCTAAGCCTAACTCAACTTTTGGTAGATCGTTGGACCCGAAAGTTCGTTTTGCTGATAAGCTCCCTAAATCTGTGCATCTCTTTCTTCCATTGTCTGAAAGACTTACCGGAGTACAAATCGAAAACCTCGACTGGCGACAATGTATTTCTGACTATGACAAAGCAGATTTTGTGTGGTATCTTGATCCGACGTATCTTGGAACATTTAAAAGTGCTTACGAGTTCGAATTATCGAGAGAAGATCATATAGAACTGTGCGAGCGTATACAAAAGATACAAGGTTTCGTTGTTCTAAGCGGAGCCTACAATCAAGAGACTAAGAGAGTATATGAAACATATCCGTGGGATGAAGTAATTACTTGGGAAAGAAAAACTACTGCACTGACTCAAGCTTTCAATGTTGAAAACAACTTAATAGATTATCAAGGAGACTCTTCTCGAAAGGCAGCTACATTCACGGAGGCTTTATGGGTACGCTACTAAGAATATATGAGCAACCCAAAGAACATGAAGACAATAGATTGACGATTTTCAAGCATTTTAAACAGGCTATTGAATCAGGTGAGATGTACAAATCTGGATTCCATCCAGGTGACAGTGTTATAATTACATCACAAATTCACAACTTAGTTGGCAAAACACCACTTAAAGTTCACTTTGTTTGTAGAAACTATTTGTTATTAATTGATAAAGATAAGATGTACGGAGTCACTGTTAAAGATGTTACCAAAGCTTGGTCCATTTTAAAGGATGTTATCAATGGAAAGGGAAGAACCATTCTGTCGAACGGTAAGCCTAAGAAAGGTACACTTTCTGGAGCCACGTCCTGATGAAATTGATATCAGGGATATTGCTTTCCACTTGGCAAAAATAGGACGATTTAATGGAGGAATCAGATTAGGCCATTATTCTGTTGCTGAACATTCTATATTGATGAGCTTAGAGCTTGATGATATTAAAGACAAAAAGTATGCTTTGCTTCACGATGCAGCAGAATATATCTTTGGTGATCTTCAAGCTCCAATTAAAAGAATGTGTCCAGATTACAATATGCTTATTGATACTTTTCAACGTTATATTTTTGCAAAATTTGGATTAAATCATTTAATGCCATCCTATATAGATACGCTTGATAAGCGTATTTGTAGTAGTGAAATGGTGCAACTTCGCGGACAAGATTTTGTTCCAGGAATTAAGGAACCACCATTAAATAATCCAGTAGCTTTTCAGCTTTTCACGCCCGAACAGGCTGAAGAATCATTCCTATTCCATTTCGCTCAATATTGGGGTAACGATGCCGAGCAATACCTTTTGGGGGATGCAGCACCTTAATGAAAACATTATGTGTGCTATGAAAGCAGTGTACACAGGACCGGACGTAGATTTACATGCCTTAATTGAATTATGTGTGCTGCCAGTTAACGTGATGCTAGAACCGCACACTGCGTTTCCACTATTTCATATGCGTTGCAGACCAGAGGATAATGAAATATGGGAAGTAAATAAATATTTAAGTAAACAAAAGATGTCATCGGCTATATTGAGAGGGACGCCTAGACAAAAGATGGCAGGTTACTTTGAAGAATGGTACAAAGAGATTGGTTTGAGGGAGAAGAAAAGAATAGTACCGTTGATATATGATTGGGCTACTAATAAAATGATGCTTGAAAGATGGCTAGGACATGAGCAATTAAAAGCTATATTTGCTGATAATGCTAGAGACGTGCTTACACTCGCAGTATGTATGAATGACATGTACGATATGCGTGCAGAACCACCATTCTTTAGGAAGACTAATTGGGAATATCTTATTTCTACTTATGATATAGAACATTTAGAAAGGAGAACAGCTGCATCTGATTGTCTGTCATTGATTAAGCTTTACAAAGCTATGTTACAAACATTTAAATGCTGATATCATGAATAATATAGGAAAACTATGGGCTGAACTTGTTGAATGGAAAAAGAAATCTGATATTAATATTCGAGCTGGAGCTACTTGGCTATTGCTTCCTCGAAGATTACTAATATTTTGTGTTAATGAACACGATTATTGGCTACCACCATTTCACCCATTCCCAATAAGTGGTCGTCAATCTCAGCCATGTGCTTTAGTTTGGTATAGATGTATTCCTGTATCCTTAGAATGCTAGGTGACTTATGACTCTTGGTGATGCGTTACCTAAAGAAATTGGGCCACCTGGAAATTTTGCTCTTATGCTAATGGAGCAAAGTCTAGATGCTGCAACAAAAGCAATGACTGAAGGTGATGTTATAAAAATGATTCATGCTTACAATGACCTAAAAGGCTACCATACTTAGGAGCATTAAAATGATTTTAAAGCTAGTTGAATTTACGCATCATGAATGGGACAAAACACCAATCTATATTAATCCAGTATTCATTACAGCTTTAGAGTCTATTAGTGATCGTGGATTAATAATAACTAAAATTCATTTACAAGGATCATTTGTATTAGTTAAAAATACTATCAAAGAGGTCTATGCTGAATTATACTGCAAACCAATTTAAGCCGTTCGATAAAAATTATCAATTTCTGGTAGGAAGAATTCTTTTCCTACCAGAGTCTGTATCTCACCCATCCATCTCCAACCAAAGTCTAACATCTCACCATTACAATCTTCTTCAATTTTAGCGAATGTAGCTTCCATAAGCTCAGTGAACTTTGGTGATTCAGACTTATTAATTATATCTCTATCACCATAAAACAATATTTCATTATGAGTCCACTTGTGATAATTATCTCTTACAAAAGTTTTATCTTCATCATAGACTGTCCAGTCTAAAACCCAACTCTGTCCACTACCTGTATGGCCATAATGATAACCTATAATGAATATAGTAAGAACTTTCGGCCCTATGAACTTAACTTGTTTCGGAGTTAAGTCAGCCATCAAATCTTTAAGATTTAAAGAATTACCGCCAAAATAGTAACCTGTAGGATAAGTAATTCTTACATAATCTTGTAGTTCCCCTGCGATAGTAGCCCAATGTTCAGCATTGCTAATTAACACCTTCCAGCTCCCCCACTAGGAGGACAACCATATCCGAATTCAGTTTGTTGAGCAGCACAAGGATTTGGATTAATAAAGCTTTGATGTACGTCAAAACCTATATTGCAATCAGGATGACAAGCACAAGATGATGGACCTTCTGTAGATCGACAATTAAATACATAAATACCAACTGGTAAGCCTACATCATCCAATGGCGGCAAGCCAGGATATGTCGCTTGACCAAATGGTAAGCATGGAGGTTCAATTCCACCAGTAGTGCTTTTTCTATAAAGAATCCAAGCTACTCTATAATCTATACAGCCACCTGGATTAATTCTAATAATAAATGACCAACAAAGCTTCCACAAAGATTGTACAGTGGGGCCAGGTGGTACTGGTGGTACAGGGTCTTCATAATCATCCGTGTCTATAGTTTGATTGTAGTAAAGTAGTCTACCAACTAGGGGAATGCTAAGCAAAGTAAAAGGATCAAATCCTGTTGGCGGAGTATAAAACATTTCTGTATTTTGATTCGGTCCCCAATACAACTGAATCTTGGTATCAAAGTTAGTATCAGCAATTACAATCCCCAACGAGTCCTCTGCTTTTGGCACCCTGAAAGTTTCGTTCAGCTTTTGGGACATTGCAATTCCTGCAATCTTTAATTGTAGTGATGAACTGCCTAATTATACACCACCATTTAAAATTTATAATCTTTGAATTAGGACATTGCTTACCTTGGAATGTTCTAACTTCACAAGGCTCATCAAACTTAGCTTCAAATTCTAATGGATTATCCGCAGTCGGTCGATATATAGTAAGCAATGGTATTCGTTCACCTGGCTCAAATACCAAATTACCATTAGGTCTAAGTAGCATATCATAATTCCTGTGGACTTAACCAGACAGCAACTTGCATAAAGAATTGTGAATTTTGACTACCATCGGCAAGTCGCCAAACCATTCTATGCACAGCCACTGGCGTACCTGGAGGTATTGTTTCATCTGTTCTTTGGAATAATTGAAAGGCTGGTATAGTTACCGGAGCTTCATTAGTTCCACGAATAAAAGCAGAAACAGTATAATTATTTCCACCAACTCTATTCAAAACAAATCCAGGAAACGTAGCTGGTGTGACGCTTTCAAGTGCAATCCTCGCAGCTTGTCTTACCTGGAAATTAGTAACATTATTAAAGTCTGTCAACCCATCAGGTCGAGTTCTATTAATTTCTCTAGGATCAAGAAATCTTGTCAAGTTTGGCGGCAAATCAGGGATGATATCAAATTGATCACCAATGGGACCATTCCTACCCCAATTCCAAGGTTTGCCTCTTGTCACTGGAATGAATGGTATTTCTTGAGGCACAAATTGCGGATCAAGAATTTCACCATTAGCATTCTCAAATGGATTCTGTGAACTAACTTTGGGATCATCCGGTACTGGATAAATCTTAGTTATATCCAAATCTTTAGGGAAAGCATAATCATAAGGAACCATTTCACCAAAGCGTACTGGTATCCAAACTTCCATATCTATATAATTAGTTTCAGAGTCGTACACTGCTTTCTGTACTATGCCTACAACAGGTACTTCACAAACTATATCTGAGGGTATATTAATCAATACATGATCGAATGTTTCTAACTTTAATTTATGTAAGGCAGTTTTGAACCGCATAATTTTAAAAGTATTAGCGAATCTAATTAACCAGAATTCTGCTGACTTTTGAACTAATAGTTCAGAGTTATAGATGTAGAAATCATAAGTCTCTTCTAGAGTACCATACTTCTGTACATTGTATTTATAAATTATCTTGTTTGGTTCAGCCTGATCCATACTAGAACGATAAGTAGCTACGAACTTAGTAATAAGTCTCTCTGTATCCGTAGAGCCTATTTCTAAAGTATTAATCACTACATCTTGCAATATTATGCTTTCGACTGGCGTTCCCATTTTAGGCAAATATCTAACATAGAATTTGCTATCATTAAGCCATATTGAGCATCTAGATTGGAAAGCAATTTCTTTCAAAAATTCTATTATATTTTTACGTTCTAAAAGTGCAAAGTTGGCAGGATAGTTTGTTACGAAAGCCTTGACTTCGTTGAAGGAGACAGTATCGAAAGTATAAGGAGTAAAAATTGTAATTGCCCATTCAAATATATCTATTATATTTGGCCCAATAGCATTATTTACATCTGCAAAAATTTCATCGTTATCCCAACCCTCTCCCCTAGCTGTCAATGGTGGATTGATAGTAACTTTAGTATAAGCTAAATTTCCTGCTATTAAAAGCTCTTTGACATAATAATCAAGAGGTAGGGTAACGGGAATCCCATCTTTAAATGCATAGAGCCTTAAGATGGTTACATGGCCAATCGATATTATGTATGTAAGCGGGTAGACAAGGAATTGTACTTCTTGACCGGCATCAATCCATACAAACTTTTCGCCCCTAGGCGATGACTTGTATGTAGTGAGTGTAAGCGTATCAGTGAAACTATTGTAAGCAATCTTTCTATTTGGATCAGTAACTCTAGTTCTATTTATGTTAATAACTTCAGTGCCTGTGAATTGGCCACTGAAGATATAATCACCAATTTGGAAAAACAAAGTTGGGCTGACAGGCAGATTTTTACCAAAAGCACGGAACCTGAATTTAGTAACATTATCAATAGCTTTCTGACGGTCAAACAATTCTAATTGTGCATTTAATTCGATTTGAATGTTTGTATAATCTTGGAAATACTGCGATGCCTGTGCGAAATATTGATCTGCTGCATCATTATGTTGCTCTCTTGCTTCGGGATCATCTATTAGACCGAAAGCAGGAAAGTCTACACTATAACGAGCAGCGATGTAAGCTTCACGTAGACCTTGGATGAAATTAAATTGCCATTGATTAAAAGCTTCTTGAGAACTTTGAGCTATTTTATCTAGCTCTTCATTCCATACATCCTCATCAACTATGCCTATGCCTTCTAAAGTCTTTAATACAGGTGCCTCATTAACTAATAATGCAGGGACACCACCAACTGTTCCAAACACCATTGGCCATGCTTTACCAATGAATGATTGTGGAACACCTGTCATCGTTCCTTCTTCAACCGAATAACCAACTTCTTTATCTTCCAATTTAGTAATTACCGAAAACGATAGTGTCCTATCAGATTCTTTCCATGTGATTGGACTACTGATTTCACCTTCAAAGATTATAAATGCTTCGCTTACTGGAAGCTCAGTGAACCATTGAAGAATCTGAACTCTAGTCTTATGTATATCATTAGTATTAAATATGGTTTTAAGGCTACCATCAGTATCATCGAGGATGATATCTACAGATGCAGATGAGGCAGAGTTATTAATATCTATTACATCTTCAATCCCACTTATTGCCTGAATCTTACCTTGGAACCCATATTGCTCAAATCTTCTATCACTGTACACAGTACCTTCGTCTACTATACCCCAATATACTTTAACTAATATTACTGGTTCGATATCAGAATTTTTCTGCAGAGTAGTTATTGAAGCCGGACTTATATTTCTCACTGTTCTGTAGCCTCTAATTCAAGAGCAACTTCGTATCCCATTCTTCCAGATTGCCTTATGGCTGTCTGTGGATTGGTTATGAAAGCATCCCACCATTTAGCATTATGGTCACGATATTCTAAAAAACTACCTAGACTAGCCTTGATTAAATTGCGGATTTTAAATATTTCTGCTTCAGTACATACATTGAAATTGATAAATAGTTTCTGTATAAATGGCCAGTTTGGATCACGAAATACTTGTCTATCACCACCGATGCTTTCTCTACTTATTCTAACATATTCCACAGTTTCTCTATTGCCCATTTCCGGAGCTTGGAATTCAAACTCTTTACCTTGATGTCTAAATACTACTAATGGTCCAGCAGAATACATTAATGATGGAACAGCAATCCAGAATTTATCGACCTTCCATGCTGTCGCCATACTTGCCATTACAAAGGTCTGACTAACTGGCAAGACTTTAATTACTTCTACATTCGCTTGTTGACTAAGCGATAGTATGTTTTTTCCTGACTTTGCCGCTATGCCTACTGCCGACTGATTAAATACCAAATTGTGGGTTGTCAAATGATGAAGTGGAATACCAACTTCTTGCCAAAAGATAAAGCCATTGTAAGCTTCTAAAACTATAGTTCTAGGATGGCAGCTTTGTGTAAGGGTTAATGTATTGGTAGCTTGAAGTCCTAAAACCTTAGTTACTCTTACTGTCTGTACAAACGAAATGCGGTCATTGACTATCTCAGAATGCAAATTAACATTTACGCTTTGCGTAAATTGCAACATACTTTCAGCAACACATCCTTTGATATTTGCTGAAGCAGTTTGCGTAAATGTTAATATGCTTCCTGTGAATAGTTCAATGACCGCCATTACTGCCTCAAATTGCCGGAGTAATATCAATATAAAACTCTGAACCAAGTTTGGCTACATCTAAGCCAAGTGATTTTTTAGCTGCTTCTGAAACAGTGAATTCGACACTTCCAGATGGAGTAGCAGCATAAAATCTTTTATTTTCTTCGCTTCCACTAGTAACAGGAATTAACTTTACAGTTATACCATTTGAGTAAGCTTCACTAATAGAAACTAACTTCATCTTGCATCGTGTGGGATTCATAATTTATCTCTTAAATTACGCAGCGACAGTGTAAGTGACCTTAAGCTGATCCCCGTTAGCAACAGGAACATCAGCACTAAACAATGCTGTTGCCCAAAGCTTACCAGTGGTGCCACCCTTGGTGCTTTGAGAAACAATGAATGGTCCTTTCACAGTACCAGTTGCATTGATGTCAAAGGTTGCTGGAGTAGCATTAGTAATGCTTTGTGCTGCAGGTTCACCTGGTCCCCATGCTACTCGGGTAGCCTGAGTATAACCAACGAACTCTGTCCAACCTGCGTGCGATGCCATTGTATCGGGTGCAGCCAAAGCAGAAAAACCAGAATTACTGATTAGACCAATGAACCATGAGGATGCTGCAATTTGTGTACCATCAGAGAACATTACATCAAAGATGGTATTTTTGCCTTCATTCGTTATATCATTATTAATTTCATACTTATTCTTTAAGTTGCCATCTTTGTCAAAATGCTCTACAACAAATTTGCCCTTTGGCTTAAAGTCTTCTTGTACTTCCTGCTTAAGGCGATCTTCTCTTTTTATTAGAACGGCAGAGGCTTCCTGTCGAAAGTTAAGCTGATCCATGATCATTTCCTTCTGTTAAGTCGAATATTGTTCCGCCTTAATTGACGCTCAAGATGCTTACCTGTAGCCAAGGCTGTTGCATTAGGTGAGCCAGAATCATTAACAGTAATGTTAATGTCGCCGATGCTTACAGTATCTCCAGTGATACCTCCCCTATTCATGTATTGTGGAGTTCTTTGATTATTTATCCACATGAGCACATCTTTAAATTGTGCTGTGCTTTCCGCATTAATAATCATTTCACCCTTGGCTGCCCAAATTGGATATCTGTCTTTACCTCTAGGACGGCCAGGGAATCCTACAATACCACCACTAGCAAAGAATTGTTCGCCACCCAAATCCGCTCCAATTTCCTGTCCGCCTCCGATTCCAGGAACTTGCTTTAAAAGATTGAAGAAGTTTTGTAATGCTGCCGAAGCTCCATTAATTGATGTACTAATTTCACTAAAGTTAGTCTTAAGTTTTTGCTTCGTTATTTCTGCAGCAGAATCAATAGTACCAAACTTTTCTGTAACTGCATCCAATCCAGGGAACAAGTTAATTAATGCATCTGCTTTCACTCTCTGTTGCTGATTGACATTCTTATTGATATCTGCCAAGTTGCCTTTAAGCTTATCAATAATTAGATTGATAGCCTTTTCATATTCCAATATTGTTACATTAGTTCCAGGGAAAGTTAATTGATTAACTGGTACTCCGAAACTCTGAGCTACAGGGGCATAAGCAATTCTAATATTTTTGATAACAGCTTGAATAGCAGATTCAACAGCACGAATATCTTCATCTCTAGGAACTAATACGCCACTGACATCTCTAGCATTATCTTTCAATAACTTCAATGATGCTTCATACTTCTTTAACGCAGCATCAATTTGACCTTCTGCCTTGAAAGCATCAGCTAACTTCTTAGGATCACCCTTAAAACCTTTTTGCAACTCATCATCTGGTAATTGTCGTTCTATAAATTTGGGTAGAATTTTTCTGAAATCTACAGTACCTGTAGCAATTGTGTCTGCTACATTTTTCAATCCAGAAAGGTCTGCTAATTGAGATTCTAACTTTTTCTGTATTTCTTTATTTAGTAAAGCTTTCTCTTCAAATTCTTTCCTTAATGCTGACAACTTTTCTTCTAACTCTCGCTTAGCCAAAGCAATCTTAGTCTTTGATAGTTCGATTGCATCTGCTCTTTCAGTTGCTGACAACTCTGCTAAAATATCTTTCTTCCTCTGAGCTAATAATTGTTCTAATCCAACTCTTGTAGTTATATCTTTACCTGCGGCATCAACAAGTGCAGCAGATAACTTTTCAAACTCTACTTTTACTTGCTCGACTTTTACTCTACCAGTAACAGTATCCTTGAACCTAGGATCAATTCCGCCACCAGCATCGAAAGCTGAAAACTTATTAAATTCTTTAAATGCCGACTCAACATCAAGAAGTCTCTTCTTCTCTAAGTCTACTTGCTTTTGTGTAAGTTCTATTTCCTTATTCTTCGATCGTTCGATCTGACCCTGCAAATCTTGACGGGTTCTAAGTATATCATTTAAATCTTGTTCCAATCTTCTAGTGCTTACTAATGGGTCTGCATTCAAATTTTGCTGAATAATAAATCTATCTTTAGTAAGCTTAGCTGCCTCTTCAAGGAATTGAATACCTTCTTGTATTTTAGCATTATCTTGAGAGCCAACAAATTCTTTAGACTTAGCAATAAGTTCTTGAATTCTATTCTGCAAAATGAAAGTCTTTTGCTCATCAGTAGCAAATTGTAATCGCGTGTCTAGAAGCAAAGAGTCTACAGTATCACGGAAACCCAACAAACTTTTGCGCGAAGATTCTATTATCTGTTGGGCATCAGTAATCTGACTTTTAAGACTATTGATTCCTCTATTAATAGAATCAGTATATATCTTGAACGTATTACCGATTTCTGTAGCAGTAGCAATATTTTGTTGTCTAATCTTTGCTAACTGCTTATCATTTTCTACTTGTGCTTTAGACAATGCCTGTAAAGCACCTTGGAATCTAGGTTGAGCAGCCTCAATAAATTTCTTATTGGGGTCTTCACTAACTACTGCACCTAGTGCCTGTGCCTCATTTCTAACTTTCTTTATTTCAGCTTCTATCTCACCAAATTTTTCTACACCTTTATCAAGGAAATCATTCTTTGATGCCAACTCTAAAGCTGCAAGAGCAGCGGCAACGCCTAATAATCCAGGTACTAAAGCACGAAGCCCTCCACCAACAACAGCAAGTCTTTGACCTAATGTAAGTGTACTTGTTCCAGCAGCAGTAGCAGCGGAAGAATAGGCAAGAGTGATAGCAGTATTTGCTGCCATTGCTGTTCTGAAAGCAATAACTGCAATCACACCATCACGGAACAATCTAACCATCAAATTCAAAGCAGGAATGAAATCAGAGCCACCACCAAATATCTTATTTATCTGTCCGAAACCTTGAATAATCTGTGCTACTAAGGCTACAACAGATTGTCCAACATCATTAACAAAGAAATTTCTAATTTTGTTAAATTCAATCTCAAGCTGTGCAGCAGGTGACTCAAGTCTGATCTTAATTGCTTCATTGAATGTAGTAGCAAGCTTCTTGACATCCTGGAATTCTCTTGTTACTCTCTTAAAGTCATCAAAGTTATTGCTGATAGCTTCGAATGGCTTTTCTGCTCGAATCTCTTTAAAGAAGTCAGTAGCAGCTGCATTGCCAGCTTTGACTTCTGATGTCAGTTTCTCTAATAGGCCAACGAAACCAAATGTAGCTATCGCCTGAATGCCATCCTTCGAACCGATACTCTTAAAGAAGGCTTGTAGTTCGCGGGAAGGCTTTTGTAATTGAGTGAATAAGTTAGTGACAAATGTAAAAGCGTCGGATGTTAAGACACCTTGCTTAGTTAAAAATGCCACAGTGGCTGACAAGTCATTGATGCTTACGCCAACTGCTCTACCTTGCACAGCAACACGTCCAAAGACGTTTGCCATTTCTCCCAACACTACCCTACCTTCGTCAATTGTCTTGAAGAATAAAGCAGAAAGATTTCTAGCTTCAGTTACTGGTTGACCATAAGCATTGATTGCCGAGCTTAGGAGGTTAACAGCATCAGTAACGGTACCGCCAGTAGTCTTCGCTAAGTTAGTAGCTTCATCGACAAATGCCTTGATATTTGCACCCTTAGCAATCTGATTGGATGCAGTATCAAAGAATGCTTTCCCTACATCTTCTATCGCCTGACCTGTTCGATTAGATACCTCTACTATATCTTTACCGAACAGTGAGAATGAACGTTGTGCGTCTTGAGATATAGTTCTGATTAGTGATATTTGAATCTGCAAATCTCTAGCAGCATTGAACCCATCTTTGATACCTTGAGTAAATAAAGCAAAAAAGTTATAAGTAGCAAAGAATTGAGCAGACCTAGTAATATCACTCAATCCACGATTCAAGTCATTAAGTGCTGCTTTGTATGCCTCAATCTTCTTTTTGGAATCAGTAAATGTAAAATTTAATCTTTCTGTTCCATTCCTAAGCAATTGAGTTGTGGCTACAAATTTCTGAGTATCAGTAGTCCAACCTTGAATCGTCGATCTAACCCTAACACCAGCTTGATTATATTGTGCAGACGTAACAGTAACATCTTTTAATCTTTGATTCTGTAAATCAAGGATATCATTAAATTTCTTAAATTCATTTACAGCTTGGTTGATATCGGCCGTGACATTGATACTGGCCATTTCATCTCAGTTGCGAACGAGTTAAAAATTTTGATAAGTCCGGTAATCTACGACCTATGTTTGTTCTAATGTAATCATCCACAGCCTTTTCGCCAGCAGCGAAAGCACCCCATACCGAACGATCAAGTAAATCTACATAAGTGATATCTATTTTAAATTTGAGATAAAAAGCATTCTTCCCACTGGCTACAGTAGCACCGCTGATAACCAATATATCTTCTGGCTTACTAGAAAATGCACGTCCAGCATTAGTGGTCTTAAGCACCCTGCCGCCGCCAGGCGGATAGTAATACTCACGATACCTGAGTATCCTATCTACTACACTTCCACCCCTAGTTCCACGAATTCTAAAGCCTGATGTTTTATCTACACTTACCTTTCCAAATACATCCTCTGCATTTCTGAAAGCAGACCTAGCAAATCCTGTTCTAATTGGAATTCGTGGAACGGCAGCCAACAAGAATTTACGCCCAGCTTCAATAAGTACATCTCTGACC
>Ga0137421_1000093_pt1 | contig 13518 bp, 28 predicted proteins | sample EasRivERMZT534_2_FD_104648 | JGI IMG/M metagenome (GOLD analysis project Ga0137421, IMG submission 104648) | Soil microbial communities from meander-bound floodplain in the East River, Colorado, USA - East River MetaG ERMZT534_2 | ecosystem: Environmental > Terrestrial > Soil > Floodplain ...
CTGCACTGGGGACACGATGGGCCACCGGACGGCACCAGGGAACCGTCGACGGTTTTGACGTGGAGCATCTCGGCACAGGCGACGCCGCTGATCCACTTCATACCTGGCACCAGGCGTAACAGCACGTCTTGCTCTGCGTGCACAGCGGTGACCCGGCAGGTCGATTTACAGGTGGCGGACCCGTCGCAGGTGAACCCCCGTGGTGGATGGTTGAATCCGGCCACGATGAGGCCGGCGTGGTCGAACACGGCCACGCCACGTTTACTGCGGCAGGGTGACTGCAGGGACGCGCGCACAGCGGCGGCGATGATGTCGCTTGGCGGAGGATTCGGCGGGAAGTGAATCATGGCTGCTATCACGCGTCGCTCATTGGGTCACCGCCCAGGTCGAGTGGCTGGTACTCCACGAACGCGGCGCTGACATCCGTGATGCGGACCGGCACCCCGTCGACGCGTGAGGTCCAGAGTTCTGTGATGCTCGGTCGGGTGGCGGTGCTGTCACGAAAGAAAGTGTGAAAATTAGCGCATTTGTGCGATCTGTTTGTCAAATTCGGCCTTGACATCTTCAATTTTAAGGCCGAGCTGCGCGAACCGCTCGCGTAATTCAATCGAGTCAGGATCGTTTGTGTTTGACAAGAGCCCGTCCGATATGATTGGCAACATTTCGCGCGGCGTGACCTTAATCATTTCACGAACGGCCAATTTTAATGCAAAGTTTTTTCGCATTGTCAATCCCTCGCGTCAGGACAGGGGCCGCCGTGCGAAAACGCGAGCGAACAGCCCGCCGTTCTCACACATCGTGGGAGAGGGCGATCTGTTGTCGTGTCGCTTTCGGGGGCGTATTTCACGAAATCTGCGACTAGTTGCACAGCGCGCTCTGTATTGGGGATTCTCATCGTGTGATTGTCCACGATATTTTTTGACTGGTCGGAAATCTCTACGACGCGCGTAATGTTTCCGCACAGTGCGAGAAAGTCTGTTTCTAATTGCGCGTGTCGCGCAACAAGGTCCGCGAATGCGTTTTCAAGTAGCGCGTGGCGGTGTGCGATGTTGGCAAGTCGGGCGCGGACCTGTTCTAGCGTCTCGGATTCGTCGGCGGGTCTAACCATTGGTGGCTCCTGGGTGTCATCGAACAAGATACGGAACGTGGCCGATTCAGGAACGCTCATTACTGGCCCCCGTCCATTATCGCGGTATAGGCTCCGATTTCTTTGGCCGCTTCCACCTGGGCGCGGATGGCAAAGCCCGCCGCGCTCCGTGATAGCTCATAGACGGCCCGTGCAAGGCCCGCCGCGTAACTATCGGAGCTGGCGGCGTCATAGGCCCGGCTCGCGCCCAGGCGTTGCACAGAGGTCAACAGGACGCGAATTTCCAGGCCCAGGGTTTCGGCCACGTCCGCGTATTGCGTGGCGCTCCAGTCGCGGTTACGGTCGGTCTGAATGTATGGCATGGCGGGCTCTAGTGCGTGAAACGTGCCAGCTAACAGCGGTCGATTTTGGCGTATGTTTCGTTCCGGTCCCACTTGTCCACGAGTAATCGATCACGTTCCTGTATTTCGTCTAACACTTGTTGTCTGAGGCGTCGCACGTCCTGATCCCGTCTCGAGCCCCATTTGAGCCGGGTTAGCTCGTTCTCAAAGGTGTTCAGACAGATCAAGAGCTGGGCGCGCGTGACGCCAGCGAATTTACTTGGACGCATAATCGGCCAGATGTTGCGCGCATACGTGCCCGACATCACAACCGCACGGTTGCGCGCTAGAGCTTACCGGCGTATAGCAGGTTCCAGCGGGCGCGCCAAAAGGGGTTGATAACCGGGCTTCGTCGCATTGCGAGCACGCGCATAAGATTAAGAGCTTCCCTCCGGGGGTCAGAGCCACAGCAAGCTTGAAAGGCGACAAGTTCGGCTGGCTCAAGTCGATCCTTGAAATAAATCCGGCAGTGCCATCCGTGCTGTGTGCGGTAACTTTCAATCCACACGGGGCAGAGCCCGACAATACGGCAGACGGCCCAGATTGGACGAAGGCGCGGAATAGCCCGACGATCAAAGTCGAGATATGCGCAGTGAAGATCGGTCGCATGTCTAACTCTTCCTATCCGTGTGAAGCGAAAGGTAAGCCCGTTCAATGGGCTTCCTGAGGTTGCCCCACGCTTGATCTTGATCGAACGCGCGCCCGTTGCGCCCTCTCCAGTCAACGATTTCGATTTCGATACCGGGGGTGTCTTCCAGCGTTTCGCACTTGTGCCGGATAGCTTCCTTGATGATATGGGCGGGCGTCCCTTTCGGGGCTTTAATTGAGAGCTGGACGCTAACAGCGCGCGCATGGGCCATAACCTTACCCTTCGTAGTCCGCAGAGACGGCAAATTCTTCGTATTCCCCGTCGTAGGTGTCCCAGTCGAATTCGATCCAGTCGTCCCAGGTCTGGGGCAGCTCGAAAGGCTCCGCGTCGCCCAGGAGCCAATCAAGCCCGGATTCTTCGGTGTCGTCGTCTTCGTCGTCCGTGTCGTCGTCGTCGTCATCGAAGTCACCGGGCTTGCGTGCCATGCGTCTCAGCTCCCTAGAACGGGATCGGCGGCTCCGCGACAACCGCGATCATTTTGTTGCCCTGGGCGCGACCGCGCGTCATCGTTTCAGCGCGCAACGTAACCCGACCTTGCCAACCGCTCTCGTCGCCCAGTTTACGAGCGAGAATCCTATGGTTGATTGAGCCGACGCCAATGGCGAAGTCAAATGTTTTGTGGTCACTTTCGCGGGTGACTTCCATAACAATCTGCTCGCCATACATGCCCGGCCGCCTGCGCGTGAATCCCGCCGTGATGCCAAACGTTTCCCCCTGTTCGGAGACATCAGCGGCTTTCAGGAACGGATTATATGCCGCCTGTTCGTCGCGTGAATCGTTGCCCGGATCGGTCGCGGGCATGTTGTCTGCGTTTCGCTTTGCCATGTGTCGTTATCCTTTTCCGTTGCCGTTACTGGTGAGTGACTTACACGTCGTGATCGAGACGAACGAATCGACCGCCCGCAGAAATTGGATATCTTCGGCGGTCACTTCTCGGCGTTGTTTCAGGAGCGCATGGGCTCGAATGAGCGCATGATAATTCTGGAGTAGTCGAATGCCATGTTGCCCCAGCGACAGCGCGCGAATATCTGAGAGACGACGAATGATTTTGGTGTGTTCAGATCGGACGTTGACGTGTATCGGTTTCGCGTTGGTGCGCGCGGGCATTTTTTCGTTGGCTTTCGCTCGCTTCACATGGTGCCCGTCGTCTATCGCGTCTTTGATTTCCGCGATTAGCTCCGCGTCATAGGCATACGCAAACGGGATCATGCGAGAGATGAACCCGATTTCCTTCCACTTGGCCCGATGGTCGGAAAATGTTTTGAACGTCAGGCATCCGATAATGCCTAAGGGGCGCTCGATCTTCTGGCTTTCCTTTCCGGCAAACGCGACAACCCCGCGCTCGTCCTGCGTGATCTGATTCAACATCAGAATCAAGAGCCCAACCGCTGCGTGACTCATGGCACGAATCGCGGTCAGGTCGTTAAAGAGTAAAAATTCTGTTTCGGGATGGTCCTTGGCTTCTCGCACGACGGACAAGCCCGACATAATCGCCACGGGTTGAACGTGGCGACACTGGGAGGCGCTGGCAATCGTGGTCTTGCCGGATTCTGGCCCGGCCAGCATCAAGAGCGAGCAACGTTTATATCCCTTGATACGATGCGACAGCGCCACGGACTGTACTAATTCTTCAACGATTTGCGTTCCAATCATGTGCGGAATGGGAGTATATTTGCCGCTCGCATGAGAAGTCAAGTCTCATGTGAGGTCACATGAGGGCATAAATGTCTGTACGAGGTAGCCCCATATACTAGTATATGTGCCGGGTAGTCTCATGTGAGGTCGATTCACCCCCGTATTTATTGGAGATTTTTGGCATGGCGAAAAAAAACAGCGAAAACGCGCCCGAAAGTGGTAATCCGACCGCGGAGGTCGGAGATACAGCCGATGGCCCGACACTCGCGCCCAGGTTGAGCGTGCAATTGACCGACACGGGCGCAATTGCATGGGATCGGATGCGCCCGGAAACCCAGGAGCGATTACGCAAGGCGCTCGGTCCCGTGGCGTCTGGGACGGCTCAGGCGGCCCCAGGCGCGACGACCGGGGGCTTTGACGCGGGGTTATGTGGGGTGCTTTATGACGCGCTCTCGGTTGGGCTGGTGGGTTTCGCCAAGTCGCGCGGCGTCTCGGAGTCACAGGCGGCCATCGTGGCGATTACGCCCGAAGAAAAAGCACAGCTTGTGCCGCCTACCGTGGCCGTGCTCAATAAATACAACGCGACCCTCGGCAAGTATCAAGAGGAAATGGTACTCGCCGTGTTGGTCACGACGATTCTTTCGGGTAAGCTGGCGCTCTTGCGCGCAACGCCCGTGACGGGCATCCCGCATCGGGTCGGGGAAGAAACCATAGCCCAGGCGGTAAGTCAAGAGCAAAATAGGGTGCTTTGAGACTTTTTTTCGACTTTTCAACAGGCCCGTAAACGCGCGAGGATGACCCAGGAGCGACACGAAACGGTTTCAGCGGGGCGTCTATTCGGCGGGCTCCGTTCGTCGCTCCTGGGCCGATTTTCGCTTTTACTTTCGCCCCGGAGAAACCCGAATGATTTGGCTGATTATCGGACGACGCCAGCGGGGGAAAACAACCCTGGCAACCTACATGACCCGCAAGAGCCCCCAGCGGGTCATTTTCGACCCGCGCGGGATGATTGGTAGCACCGGGCCGCGTGCGCTGCGGGTCGAGACGACGCGCGACTTGATCGATAAGGCGATGCCTGCCCTGGCTGACCATGAAATCGATGAAGTGGTCTATGCGCCCCACGACGACGACTTGACCCGCCCGTTTACCGTGCTCGCGGGAGAATTGAAAACGTGGGTGTCCACGTACCCGACGCGGCCCCTGGGCGTCTTGATCGATGAGCTATCGTTTATCGAACAGTCGCGCCGTGACCCGCCCGTGATGCGTCGGGTCTTGCGCTCGTGTGAGCCCGCCGTGTTTGACGTGTTTATTACCTGCCATCGGCCCGCTGACATCCCGACCAATACCCGGAGCGTGGCCGACTACTGGATTTTATTCCATTGCACACAAGAGCACGATCTCGAAGTCGTCAAAGAACGCTGCGGGTCACGGGCGGCGACGATGGTGCAAGGGCTGACGGGGCGGTCGTTCATCGTCTGGGACGATGCCCAGGGGAAAATGACAGCCTACCCAGACACGCCCGACCCGACCACGGGGCGCAATACGTGGTATGTCGAGCTACGGGGCACGATTACACCCTCGCGCGGGAGCGTGAAGCCCCTGGCCGACCTGAGCGGGATTGCGCAAAATTCGGTTGACACGGGCAAACTGTTCCAGTAACCTCGGCGGGTCGTGCCCGACCCGTTACCGCCGAATCCCTCGCCTGAGCCCATCCCTGAGCCCGTGCCCGTGCCCCATCCAGGGGCCACGGGCCGGGCGCTTCGCTGTGAGTTTTGTTTATGCACCCTCGCGCCCTCGGGTGATTTTTTCAAGCTCTCAGAACGGGCGAAGTCGTTACGCGACCTCGAAGCGACGCTTGAAGGGGCGCGCGGACAAGTCGCACAACTGGAAACCCAGGTCAATAGCCTGACGCGGGATCTCGAAGCGGCGCGGGCCGCCGTGAGTGACAAGCAATCTAGCGCCGTGCGCTGGTAGAAAGGTCCGTTATGCGTATTTCTGTCTTGGCCCTGGGCACCGTGCTCTATTTGCTCTTGCGGCCCCAGGTCCGCAAATTCGGCGTGAACGTCTAGCGCGGGGCCGCGCCCCGTGTCGGCTACCATTCTCCCGTTTCCCGATCTACGAAAGGACCGCAACATGGCTCTTCTGAAACAGGCGCTCTTGGTCGCGGCCGTGATCGCGGGCGTGATGCTGGTCGATAACATGACCGGCAACAAGCTCAGCACCGCACTCGCGGCGTAGCTCTTTGATCCGATTTCGCGGGCGCGTGGTCGTCCGTATGGCTTTGGCTCCTACATACCCCGTGACGCTGCCGGGGGAAGGATTCGACACATGAAAGACGACGTATCCCCCGCGCAGTTCCGCGCCGCGCTCGAAGCATCGGCCAGCGTGCTCGGTCGCTTTACCGGGCCGGAACTGTTTTTCCAACAGAATGTCGCCCTGACGGGCGCGGGCGGTCCCTTGACCGTCAACCTGCCCAGGACGCTCAATCTCAATCGACCCGTGGCCGATATCTTCCTGTCGCTGCGTGGTCGCTTGACCGTGACAGTCGGCCCCTATACGGCGGTCGCGCCCGAAGCGTTGCAGAATCTCGTGCAGAACATTCAGATCCAGGGCATTCACAAGGATTACGGCAATCTGACGCCGATCAATCTGAGCGGTGCAACCGCGTTCATGTGGCCCGCGCTCTTCCAGCCACGCGGCAACGGGACCAGTATCATCAACGGCGTGTATCAGCAGTTCCCCGCTGGTCGCCCGATGGTGTCGAACTTCTCGGGCGCGGTCGGCACGCACGATTTTATTCTCGTGCTCCGGTTGCCGGTCGGTCCCATGCTCGGGCAAGGGCAAGCGGTCAAACGCCAATACACCAATTTCATGTGGATGGCGAACGATTGGGCCGATTCGCTCCAGACACAGATCCGGTTTGGCGACGCAACGGCGCTCGGTGACACGACCGGGGCCACGGCCGCGTTTACCGCGTTCGGGTCCGCGACGGGTCAGCCCGTCATGGCGTTGCATTTGAATTACTCGCTCCTGACGCAGTTTGCCGGGCTCGTGCGGTCAGGTGTGGTGATTCGCACAGAACAGCCGACCGCCCAGCAGCAAACCGCGCTCACGACGAATGCGGTGTTGCAGACGCTGCAGAAACAGATCACGCCGAATGTGCTGTTGAAGACGGGCACGATCCAGACGGCGGGTCTGACGGCGGGGATCGATACCCTCGCGACACTGGACGACTTGCAAATGGACCGCACGCAGATCACGGTCGATAACAAGCCCGTCCGAAACAATCAGGACAATATCGTCTTCAAAGCGGATATGGAGGCGTATTGGTCCACGTTGCTGGCGCAGGGCTATTTCCTGATGTCCTTCGTCGAGGGGCAAAACGCGCTCTTGTCGTATCGCGGCGACGGGCTCGCGGGCGGGTCGCAGTTCCAACTCCAGAGCGACGTGATCGCAGCGAGCGCGAACAACCGTCAGCGGTTCATCCAAGAGATGATCTACGGCGGGCCGTTCCCGGCACAGCGGTAAGGTCGCAACACACACGCGGCGCGGCGGGGCATGGAAACCCGACCGCGCCGCGTGTTCCCTGTTCGTCTTGAAAGGCTGACCGTATGAACTGGGCGGAAAAATGGTTATCGGAACTGTCGCAAGCGACAGGGGCCAGCGTCGAATCCTCGGACGTAGCGCGCTTACTTGAATACGACGCGGCGATCAAGGCAGGCACCGCGACCCAAGGCCAGCTTGACGAACACATGGCCGGGCTTCGGGCGCAATACATCCGACGCGGCGCGGGCACGTCGCACCGGGCGCAAGATTCACAGAGCGGGCTGTATCAGGACATCGGCGGCGATCCACAGGCTGAGCCGGGCTTTACCGAAACGCGCGATACGTCCCTCTTCAACATCGCCCTGGCCCCGCCACGTCCCAGACCCGCGCCCGTGGCGTCGGTCATTACCACGGGCGGGGCTACGTCGGGCGCGCTGGCGTCGCCGACCGTGGGGCCGGTCGGGCTGGCGTATCCTGACGATCCCGTGAACTACGCCACAGGGGAACAGTCAGCCGATTTCGGCTATCCGGGCGGGCTCACGAGTGGGATTTATCCCAGCGGCGGCGGGCTGGCGGCGGCGGGGACTCCGGGCGCGGCGGCGGGCGGGTCCAATAACATGATGATTTACATCCTGTTGGCGGGCGCGGCAGCCGCCGCGTATTTTCTGCTGAAAAAGTGAGCGTCGCGGCTATGGAATACATCAATCCCGTGATGGGGATCGGCGCGTTCGGCGACGTGAACAACGCCACGCTTGACATCGACGCCACGCTTGACGGCGCGGCCCCTGGCGGGTCGTCGTCGTCGGGCTTGTCTCTTGTGCCGCCCCCTGCGGGACCGATGCCGCAAGCGGGTATCCCGGTCTGGCTGATTATCGCTGGACTCATTGCGTTTCTCGTGGTCGTGGCATCTTCGGAGCGTCAACGATGACCAGTCAAGAATTAGCGGCGGCGATTTTCGCGGGGAACGATGTCGCGTTACAGTGGTATGCCGTGACTCACAATCAGGCCATCCCCGGCGCTCCTGGCACGGTCGTATTGCAGACCCCGCCCGGTGGCGGGTTGTCCGCATCGTTCGGGTCGGGCACAATGCTCCTTGTGGGCGTCGCGATCATTGCGCTGGTGTTCATTCTCAAAAAGTAGACCGGCCGTGGTCGCACCGAATACCGTTCTCACAATCGACGTGCAAGGACAGACCGGGGGATGGCTCCCAACAGACGATACCGCCTTGCGCGCGGGCGTGCTCAACATGCTCACGCCCTATTTCGATATCATCGGCGCGACGATTACGCGCGGGTCCATGCTCGCGAACGTGCTAGATTTCCAGTGGTATCACTGGAATTACAGCGCGGTGCTTACGCTGAAAACGCGCGTCGGGTATGCGAGCGCCGACGACGTGCGGGGCATTGTCGCTCATGCGTTCTATGCGGCGGGCGGGGCCATGCCCTCAGTCAGTGTGCGCAACGTGGGCGAATCCCAGGGGCCGGGCATTAACCAGGAAGGGCTCGGGCTGGGCGGGCTTCTGGCGGGCTCAACATTCGTCGTCGTGGCGGCCCTCGCGGCCCTGATTTACGTGATTGCGTATGCGCCCAATGTGGGCAGCGTCGCGCGCGCGGTGCGCCCGTGAACGAGCGACAAGCGGTTGTCGCCCTGGGCGGGCTGGGGCTTCTGGCGTGGTGGTGGAACGGGCGGGGCGGTGGGGACTCCCTGACCGCAACCGTTACCACGTCGGAAGGATTCGACTTGTCGCAATACGGCGGGCCGACCAGCTACCCGGAGCCGATTCGACGCTTCGCCACGGCGATTGCGAAGCAAGAGGGGTTTTACGTGGCGGGCTCGGTGCCGCAACGCGCGAACAATCCGGGCGATCTGAAAGTGCCGAACATGCCGACCCTGCCGGGCACGTCGATTACCTTGTTTTCAAGCGCGGGCGCGGGATGGGATGCGCTCTATCGTCAGATCAATTTGATCCTGACCGGGCGCTCGAGCTACTACAATCTCGACATGACTATCGCGCAAATGGGCCGCGTCTGGACGACGACGGAACAGGCCCCGTGGTCGTCGAACGTGGCGTCATTCCTGGGCGTGTCGGTTGACACGCGACTATGGCAGGTGCTCGCATGAAAACAGAAAAGGCGCTCGCGCTCGTGTTTCTGGGCGTGGGCACGGCCTATCTAGTCTGGCGGCTTAGCGAGGCGCAACGGAGCGGCGGGCCGTTGACGTTCGTGAGCCCGTTGCAGATTTTTCAATCCGGCAACCCGTCCACGGCGGGCACGGACGGCGGCGGTAGCTCGAATCCATTTTCTGAACTGTTCCATAACATCGGGCAAGCGTTCAAGATGCCCGGTAACGCGCCGTCACTCGAATCACGCGCCGCGTCGCGGGGCACGTCCGTGAATCCGGTCGGGCCGCCCGATACCGTGACCTTGACCGCGCAACCGGAGCGGATGGCCTTCCTGGGCGAAGACGTGGAATATGCGCCGAACCTGGGCGATCCGAATTTCTCCGCGTGGGATTACTTAGCATCGACCCCGCCCGATCTGGCGTGGGATATTCGAGGATAGCAATGGACCTGAAAGGGAAAGTCGTCGCGCCGATCCTTTCGACCATTGCGCGCGAAGTGCTCGCGCTCATTCGGTCGGACGCAGCGTTGCGCGAGATTCAGGGCGCGAATGCGCCGCGCGCGTGCTACTTTGCAGCGGGCACGGTCACGAACGCGGCGGCGCAAACCATCGTCGAAGCCAATAGCGGCACGGGGGAAATTTTCTATCAACTGGTCGTCGTGTTCGACGTGACCGCTGGGCCGGGCAATTACCGGATCGATGGCCCGCCCGCGACGGCGGCCCTGGGCGGCGGGCTCCCGATTCCCACGGGCGGCGGAACGCTCACGATTACGGGCCATGACAATATTCGCAATTTCTCGATGATTGCCCAGGGCGCGACGACAATGCCCTTTGCCCGGTATCTCTTCAAGTAGAGCCCTTCCCGTGGACGTGCTCTTACCCCCGCCCGCCGATGCCCCGATAGGTTGGAGCCCGAACGCAAACGGGCCAACGGTGTCGGCCGTGATTACGTCGATTCTGGCGATGTCCTACACCGCGATTGCGCAAGCTATCCTCACGGGCGGCGGGTGTATTTGGGTGACTCGATTACTCACGAGCGCCGAAGTCAACACGCTCAATACGATCCCGATTGCGATCATGTCGGCGGTCGGGCTGCCAGCGGGCACGGTAATTCAGTCGTTGTATTCCGTGATGCAACAGCGCGTCGGCGCGGCGATTTACAGCGGGGCTCCGTCGTTTCGCGGACGCTGGGCCGGGATTGCCGTGGACGTGTGCATGGTGGACGGGATGACGAACACGGCCGGGCTCTATATTTATTTTTACAATCTCTCGGTCGCGATCTCGTCTGGCGTGGTGTTGAATCCGAATAGAGATTTTGAAATGTCAGCGGTCGCGAATACGACACTTGGATCGGGCACGGTGCGGCAAGTGCTCGGGTTGCAATTGGTGGCGGCGCTGTGATTCCAGAACGGATGCCCCCGCCCGCTGATGCTCCGATAGGTTGGAGCCCGAACGCGCAATCGACCACGCAGGCGCAAATCTCCTCTGGGATTCAGCAACTCACGGCCGCAGAGCTTGACGCATTTCTGTTGAGTGGGCGCAGCGTGATCCAGCGGTCGATCACGTTGACACATTTACAGTCTCGGGCGCTAAATTCCGTGCCGCAAACAGTTGTCCCGGCCCCAGGCGTCGGGCTCGTCGCGCAACCGATTTACTGGGTGTTGCAATTCGCCAATGGCGCGGTGGGATTCGGGGCGCAAACGCAAGTGTCGCTTCGCTATGCGGGGAACACGGTCGATCTTGGGACGACGCAATTAATTAGCAACGTCGCGAACGCTGAAAGCTATCTCACGGAGCATTGCGGGAATCAAACATTCGCGACGGGTGTCACCTGTGAGAACCTTGCGATCCAAGCGCGCGCCGTGGCGGATGTCACGAACGGATCGGGATTCTCGAAAATTACCGTCGCGTTTCTCGTGTTGCCGGTGTTGCCATGAAAAACCCAGTGTCGTGGGTCGCGCCGTTGAACGTGACAAACGTCTCGTTAGTCGCGGCGCTTGGGTCGATGACCGACGCGCAAAAAAACGTCTGGATTGCCAAGGGCGGCGGGCTTATTACCGCCACGTTGTTCCCGACAGCGGCGCAACTCTGCACAGCGACATCGCTCCCGATTCCCTGGGCTCCCGCGCCCGGCGTCGGGTTCGTGTTGATTCCGGTCTTGTTCGTGATGACGCAACGGCTCGGCGTGACAATCTTCGGGGCCGCGCGACAGTATCAGCCTGAATGGGCCGGGCCGTTGAATACCGATCCGTTGAGTACGATTGCGATGACCAACGCGGCCAACGCGTACAAGCGGTCGTTTAATTCGGCGATGCAAAATTTTTCTCAATCCCAGGTGTTCGAGAATCTCGGGATCGTGCTGAATGGCGTCGGCGGGGATACCACGGGCGGCTCCGGCTCGTTTCGCTTCGATCTCGTGTATGCTGTCGCTCCGGTAGGGTAAACACATGGACACAGGGAAAACGGTCGCGGTCGTGGCGCTCGGCGCGGGCGCGGTGTATCTCTTGTTCCTGCGACGGAGCCCCACGTCTGGGTTGGCGCTGGTCGATGAACTTCTCGCGCCCAGGCTCCAACAGCCCGCCCAGGGCTTGACGCAACCGGGCAATATGTCCAGCACCGGCCCTGCAAACCCGTCCGCGCGCGGCACGGCGGTAATAGGCGCGGCGGGCGCTGGAACGGCGCTGGTCGCGTCGCTCTTAGGCGCGGGGGGGTCAACCGCAGCGGCGGGCGCGGCGGCCACAACAGCGGCCACAGCGGGCGGCGGCGGGGCGGCGGCGGTGGCGGGCGGGATTGGACTGGCGGGCTCGCTGGCGATTACGGGCGGGATTGCTGGCGGGGTGATTCTGACCTGGGCGATCTGGAAAAAGGGACTCTTCAGGGGCGGGGAAGAGGCATTGCTTGTGAATCCCGACCGTGACCAATTCCTTGCACAGCCCGCAATCTCGAATCGCCCAGGCGGGACCGATGGGTCCGCGTGGACACAAACGAATTCGTGGAAGCTTGCGGCGCAGTTGGTCGAATGGGGCTTTCCTGACGGCGGCGGCCCGGACTACAATGCGTTTCAGGCAGCCGATACGGTCAAGGAATTCGAGCCAGCGGCGCGACGGATTCAGCAGATTTACGCGCAACACGGGATTCGTATTCAGGCCCCGTAACCACGAAAGGGAACCGACATGATAGGCACGCTCCTCCGCGCGTTTGCTGACCGCTTGCTGTCGATACATCTTCCACTGGACGTGATCGCGGCAGAAGCGCGGGCGCTGGCGAACACGGCCGACGACCAGGACAAGGAACTGCACGCGCGAACCATCGAACTTGCCGCGCTCAATAAGCAGATCGCGACGTTCGACAACTTCGCCAGCTTCGCGATCCGTGTCGCGGGGATCGAAAGCGGGAGCGACGAAGACGGGCACAAGGTGACACTCGGGGCGCTGGTCAAGGAAGCTCGCGCGCTCGTGACACCCGAACAGGAGGAAGAGAAGCCATGAACCTGACAGAGCAAGAGAGCATCGGCGGAACACTCGGCGGGCTCAACGCGGAAAACATCGCTCGGCCCGTGCTGGCCCTGGCAGTCAACGGCGCGATTCCTATCGACCAGGATCGCTTTATTCTGTTGACAAAAGCGGGCGTCGCGGCCATGTCGATTGCGGCCCCAGGCGCGGCCAATATCGGGCGCGTGCTGGAAATCTACGGCGCGACGGCTGACCAAAACGTGTTGACGTTCACGGGTGGCACGCTCAGGAGCGGCGCGGCGGGCGTGACGACGGTCACGGGCGCGGCGGCGATTGGGTCCGGTATCACAGTGAAGGCGGTCACGGCGACGACGTGGCAGCTAATGGGCAACACGCTCGCGGTCGTCACGTAGAGCGCGCCATGCCGTCGTCAACGGAACTGAGCAAGCTGGCGTCGGTGCTCTTTGAAGCGGCCACGGTAGCGATTGCTATCGTGGTCGTGTTGCAGTGGTCGCGCGGGTCATTCGGGGAAACGCTATGAGTAGCACGTCATGGCTACTCGTGGCGCTCGCGCTCGGGATCTGGCTCTACTTGAAAGGCAAGTGAGATGACGACGAATCAGCAGCTATACCTTACGATGCTTGCCGAC
>Ga0137421_1000096_pt1 | contig 13350 bp, 13 predicted proteins | sample EasRivERMZT534_2_FD_104648 | JGI IMG/M metagenome (GOLD analysis project Ga0137421, IMG submission 104648) | Soil microbial communities from meander-bound floodplain in the East River, Colorado, USA - East River MetaG ERMZT534_2 | ecosystem: Environmental > Terrestrial > Soil > Floodplain ...
CTTTATAACCAGGTTAGCGGTGAGTATAGATGAAGATCCATCGGTGCATGAGCATTTTACGCAGGAACTGCAGGAGTGCAAACAACCGAGCAAAGATGTAGAGGCATATCCTTTAAAAATGATTATTTAATGTTATTACAGCGTACCATACTGGATGAAATAGAAGAAGCTCATCGCCTTGCTGAAAAAGGTTTGCATGAAGCAGTAGCGCATGCCAATGCAGAGCATCCTGGATGGAAGGAAAGGTGCTGGAAAATATTTGTTGAGTGGGTAACAAATAAGCCACCTGGGTATCATTTTATGATTGAAGATTTCCGCCTGTACGTGGCCTGTCACAAAAAGATTGAGAAGCCGCCAAGCCTTAGATCCTTTGGTTTTTTGAGCAAGAGAGCCAATGAATTGGGATTGATACAACATGCAGGAATTGAAAAGACAAAAAACAAAACGGCACACGGGGCAAATGCATCGGTATGGTGTGTGATATAAAAAAATTATGAGGCACGGATCATTGTTTTCGGGGATAGGTGGTTTTGATTTAGCAGCCGAATGGATGGGATGGGATAATGTTTTTCATTGTGAAATTGAATCATACCCAAGAAGTATCCTAAAGAAACGATTTCCAAATAGCAGAAGCATAAAAGACGTGAGAGACATATATAGGTTCACAGATGAGTATGAAGATTTATACGGAGACAGAGAGGAAATGTGGTGTTCCAGGCACGATAAAGATTTTGGGGATTGTGAATGTATCGGGTGTAGTGAATGGGATGATGAAATAGGTCAGATTGATATTATAAGTGGCGGCTTTCCTTGTGTAGATATAACAAACGCAAAAAATGCAAAAGAGAAACCAAAAGGACTTGAAGGCGAAGAAAGTGGATTATGGAATGAATACAAACGAATCCTTAGCCATATACGACCACGATACGCAGTTGTGGAAAACTCGTCAAACCTCAATATTCGGGGGTTGTACAGAGTTATCGGAGATATTACCGAGCTGCGGTATGATTGTTTTTGGTTCACTTTACCAGCTTCCAAAGTTGGAGCGCCTCACCGCAGAAGAAGAACCTTTATTGTGGCGAACTCCGACGAGCAGGGATTGGAAAGGAATGTCTGCAAAGAGTTGGCGGGAGAGATCGAAAGGAGATTTAACTCCAACGCTTGCAGATCAGCTTGGTGGGACACCGAACCCGGATTGGGTAGAGTGGTTGATGGGCTTTCCGGCAGGGTGGACAAAAAAAGAGAAAGATTAAATGCGTTAGGAAACGCTGTTGTCCCACAAATGGCTTATGAAATATTTAAAGCAATAGAGCAAATAGAAAATGCTGAGTAGTTGACAGAAAGATGAACGGAGCGTCGCAACTTGGCTGCTATGAAAAACAAAAGCTGGTAAACAAAATGGAGTTGAATAAAATAATACATGGTGAATCTTATACCGATTTTTTAAAGAAAAAGGTCGTAGTAGCTGAAAAGTATGGCATTGATACAGCCGGCTTGTCCTATTCAGAAAAACTATTCCCACATCAAAAAGATATTATTAACTTCTGCCTGGAAGGTGGCAGGCGGGCGATCTTCGCTTCATTTGGATTAGGTAAAACATTTATGCAGCTAGAAATTGCGAAGCAATTAATAAAACTAACAAACAAACCTTTTCTTATCGTGTGCCCTTTGGGTGTGGCTGGTGAATTTAAAAGAGATAATCACAAATTAGAAGGCGATGTATATGATATTAATTATATCACCGATACTGATCATTTTGAAAATGCCAACGTTCAGATTTACTTAACCAATTATGAACGGGTACGCAAAGGAGATATTAATCCAGAACTGTTTTGCGGGGTATCTTTTGATGAAGCCAGTATCCTTAGAAACCTGCAAACAGAAACGACTAATTATGTCTTAACGCATTTCAAAAAGGTTCCTTACAGGTTTGTTGCCACAGCTACACCCACGCCAAATGATTACATTGAAATTTTAAACTATGCAGATTATCTTGGAGTGATAAGTAGAGGACATGCACTTACAAGGTTTTTTCAAAGAGATTCTCAGAAAGCCGGCAATCTGAAATTATATGAAAACAAAAAGCAGGAATTCTGGCAATGGGTAAGTACCTGGGCTGCATTTATCAATACGCCGGCTGATCTTGGTTATGATCCTACCGGTTATGATTTACCTGAATTAAATATCATTGAGCATTGCATTACCTACGATGCAAAAGAGCAGCCTAAAGACAAGTGGGGCACTCCGATTTTATTTAAAGACCTGTCAAAATCGCTATTGGAAGTAAGCCGTGAAAAACGGGACAGCCTTGCTGCACGAATAAATAAAGCAACCGAAATAGCTGAAGGTATAGAAAGTAATGTTATAATCTGGCATCACCTGGAAGCGGAGCGCATGGTATTGGAGCGAGATTTTCGTGGCGAATCATTTGCGTGTGTATATGGCAGTCAGGATAATGCTCTTAAAGAAAAACTCCTTATAGATTTCAGCGAAGGAAAATATAAGTACCTGCTTACAAAACCCAAGATAGCGGGATCAGGTTGCAACTTTCAGGAATACTGTAGTGATATGATTTTCGCCGGAATTGATTATAAGTTTAACGATTTCATTCAGGCTATTCATCGATGTTACAGGTTTGGTCAAACTAAGCCCGTTAATGTTCATATCATTTATACAGATAATGAGTATGAGGTTTTAAAAACACTAAAAGCAAAGTGGGTGAAACACACCGAACTGAATAAGCAGATGATTTCATTAATAAGAGAAAACGGCTTAAACACTGAATTAATAAAATCACAAATGGAACGACAAATATTTGCCACCGGAAGAAAAATCATTTATGATAACTGCACGCTATATAATAACGATACGGTAGTAGTTCATGCTGATAAAAAAGAGGTGCCCGATAATTCGGTTGACATGATCCTTACCTCAATTCCGTTTGGAGACCATTATGAATACTCAGATAATTATAATGACTTTGGTCATAACCACGGGAATGATAACTTTTTTAAGCAGATGGATTTTCTTACTCCAAATCTGTTACGGGTATTAAAACCTGGCCGCGTCGCCGCTATCCACGTTAAGGACCGTATAAGATATAGTTATCAAAATGGAACCTCATTTACAACTATATCCGACTTTTCCGGGCAAACTGTTCAGCATTTTATTAAGCATGGTTTTTACTTGATGGGCAAGATAACGGTGACTACTGATGTAGTGGCTGAAAATAATCAAACGTATCGGTTAGGGTGGACAGAACAATGTAAGGATGCCACTAAAATGGGGGTGGGCCTGCCGGAATATGTTTTACTTTTTAGAAAAGCTCCGTCTGAAATGGATAATGCTTATGGCGACGATCCGGTAACAAAAGAAAAGAATGATTATACAAAGGCAAGGTGGCAATTAGATGCACATGCTTACTATAGAAGTAACGGCGACCGATTACTTACTAAGGATGAATTACAATCTATGGATTTGAAACGTATTGTTGCCGCCTGGAAAAAAATAAATAGCTCTGACATCTACGAGTTTGCGCAACACCTGCGACTGTGTGAAGACTTGGACGACATGGAAAAACTCAGCAGCACATTTATGACACTGCCGGTTCACTCCAATAATGAAATGGTTTGGACAGATATAAACAGGATGAACACATTAAACGCAAAGCAAGTAAATGCTAAAAAAGAAAAACATATTTGTCCATTGCAGTTTGACATTATCGAAAGGCTTATTAACCGATATACGATGAAAGGAGAATTGATAGATGATCCTTTTGGCGGTCTTTTTTCTGTTCCATATAAAGCACAGGAATTAGGAAGAAAAGCTATATCAGTGGAATTGAACAGCGAATATTTTAATGATGGGATATACTATATGAAGGCTATCATGCACAAGTTATCTGTACCAACATTGTTTGATATAGTTCAAGAATCAGTCTGAGTACATCAAGATTGCAAATAAACGGTTGAAAAAAGAATTGGGATTGTTTCTATGAAAGTAATTTTTTTAGACATAGATGGTGTGCTTAATAGCCATAATATTTCGGAAGCCGTGTATGCAAAAACCGGTAAGAATGGTTACGGCGGCTTCTTTAAAGAAGAGGATGTCGCTACAAAGGACAACATTATTTGGGGTGAAGACTTGGTTAAGAATCTCAAAACGATAGTAGATAGAACCGGCGCTGTCATAGTAATCTCATCGACATGGAGAAAAAGTTTCAGCGTTGATAAGTTCAAAGAAATGTTTGCTGTTTATGGTTGGAACGATGCACCGGTTATCGATAAAACACCAATGAAAATGAGCATGCGAAACAGGGGTGTTGAAATAAAGGAGTGGTTAAGGAGTAATGAAGGCGTTACCCATTATGTGATACTGGATGATGATGATGATTTTTTTACAGAGCAGCAGCCTTTCTGTGTCTATACTTGGTTTGAACTAGGCTTAGTAAAATCAGATGTAGAACGGGCAATTGAAATATTAAATAAATGTTAGCACATTCGACAGCACGAAATATTGCCATTGAAATATGGAAGCGGTTGCAGCCATACTGTGACCGGATCAATATTGCCGGTAGCATAAGGCGGGGTGTAATGGAGGTAAAAGACATTGAATTGGTTTGTCAACCAAAGAGAGTAAAGACCGGCCAGGTGGATCTTTTTGGCGTTGACACAACCGATGAAGTTGTGCATGGTGAATTTACCCGTATTGTCAATTCGCTCGGAAAGATCATCAAAGGGAAACCCGATGGCAGGTATATGCAGATTGAGATACATGATTTAGCGAAAGGAGTAAGATCGATAAACTTGGACTTGTTTATGCCGCAGGCGCATGACTATTTCAGGCAATTGGCGATAAGAACCGGCAGTGCTCAATACTCCCACAAGATGCTTGCTAACTCATGGCTGAAGATTGGTTGGGTTGGGACCGAAGATGGGCTCAGGCTGGAAACTGAATGCATAGGAAGCAAAGCCTTAGATGGAAAGACGAAGTGGCGCTGCTATGTCAAACCGCCAACATTGCCTAAAGTATGGACCAGTGAGGAAGATTTTTTTGATTGGTTGGGATTGCAGTGGATACCGCCTGACATAAGATATGTGACTGAATGAAAAATAGCGATGAAAAATAAATTGAGTACAACATTAAAGTGGTTCATCATCTGCTCGGCTGTTTTATTAATCGGTTGGCTGTGTGATAAAAAATAAATATTCTATGGAAAAAGGACAAGGGAAACGAGATAACAATGGTAAGCTGAGATATGATTTAGCGCCCGCATTTGCCCAGGAACAGTATGCCAAGGTATTAACATTCGGCGCTGAGAAATATGGTGATCGCAATTGGGAAAAAGGCATGCTATGGAGCAAAGTTATTGCTTCATTGGAACGACACCTGCAATCAATTAAAAGAGGCGAAGATTATGATCCAGAATCAGGTTTGCTGCATTCAGCGCAGGTGATGACTAACGCGGCATTCCTTACCGAGTACTTCAAGATATACCCGCAGGGTGATGATAGGCCACACGCTTATTTAAGCCGAAATAAAATCGGCCTGGACATTGACGAAGTGTTGTGTGACTTTACTGCTGGATGGGCGAAGCTGCATTGCGTAGATGAAAGGCCGTTCCATTGGAATTATCACAGAACAATGGGACAGGAATTTAAAAAAATGGCGAAGGCTGGTAAGTTGGAAAAATTCTATCTCAGCCTTCAACCAAAGATTAAGCCAACAGATATTCCATTTGAGCCGCTTTGCTATGTCACTTCAAGACCTGTAAAAACAGAGATAACGGAGCAATGGCTGGATAAGCACAAGTTCCCTTCCTGCCCGGTGATAACAGTGCCTATAGAACAATCGAAGGTAGAAGTATTGAAAAATGCCGGAGTGCAAATATTTGTAGACGATCGCTTTGAAAATTTTGTGGAGTTGAATAATGCAGGCATCTGCTGTTTTCTTTACGATGCTCCGCATAACAGAAGGTATGATGTTGGCTTTAAAAGAATAAAGTCACTGATGGATATTGTTTGAATGAAACTTGAAAACTAAAATATCTTATGGCAAAAGAATTAAAATGGTTCATCATCTGTGCAGCAATACTTCTGCTTGGATGGCTATGTAATAAAAGTTAACCCTTAAATTTTAAATACCATGAAAAAGAAACAAATCAAACAACAAATTTCCCATCCGCCGGTACCCGAAGTGCCAGCAACAAAACCAATTAACATGAAAAAGAAAATCATCACCGGCGTCCTATTTGGCGTAGCCTTATTAGCAGGATCATTTTTCCTGTACTCGTCTAAAGTTAGGCCCATTGCCCGATCGCTGAAAGATTATCCAACTACAATCACACTGCCGGCAAATGTTGACAGCACCTACGTCGCCAACCTGGAAGCATTAGGATTCGTAAATATAGCAGATGTGCAGACATATCACTACATCGTTGCCAGGCAGAAATGGCAAAGGGACTACGGGTTAAACTTCATTGGAGATAATGAAATGACAAGGTTTTTGGAAGTCAATGATTTTATTATGGGAGAGTCGAGCCGATACATTGATAAAATTCCTGCAGCAGCTGGTGAACTGATCATTGCAAACTTTAAAAGAATAGAAAAGGTAGTTCCACATCCGCTGCCAACGCCTGATCAGATGGTTTGGTTCAATCTTACACATGAAGGAGCCGGTGAAGAAATACAGATAATGCCACCACTGCCCCTTATAATTTATGTAGTTGCCGGGGTAAATAAATTCGATACAAGTGGGATGGAAATAAAGCAAGGAGTGCTGACAGCAGTAGCGCCGCCAGATCCTATTGCAGTAATGAAAGTGGAGCACGGATGGGTGGAGTTGGCAGCGTGGTAGCCGTATCACATCGAAAATGAAAACATTTCAAATTATCCTATGGCAAAGGAAGATTTCTGTTTTACCTACTATGATGGCGATGCTGCCAGAGATAAGGCTCACATGACCAGGTTGCAGCGCGGCGCCTACGATGATATCATTTCTGCTCAACGTAAAAAGGGGCACTTGTCCGTTGATGATATTAAACGTGTGTTAAGTAAGGATTTTGAAGAATGCTGGCCGGCGATTGAGTGGGTATTATTAACGGATGCTGATGGGAAATTTTATATAGAATGGGTGGACAAGTCAGTAGTAAAAGGCCGGGCTAATTCCAAAAAAAATAAGGACCGGATTGATGAATATTGGCGAAAAGTGGAGGCTGGCGAAATTATACCAAAGAATAAAAATGGTAATACCAAACATAAACCAAATGAAAACCACGGTACATCGGCGGTAATTCCTTTAGAAAATGAAGATGAAGATGGAAATGAATATGGAAATAAAGAAGAAATTGATATTGACCTGCTTTTGCAAAAAGTTATTCTTAATCCTGAATACAGAAAGTATTGTGAGGAAGCAGGTTATCCACCGGCTAAGTTGGAACGGTGGATGGAGGCTTTCAACCGGTTCCTAAAATTTAAAGGGAAGTATCGATGCAGGGAGGATTTATGGCGGTTAGGCTTTCCTGGCTGGATGTGTTATCACAACTATCAAAGCGGGGAAAACCCCGATGAGTACAATCCTGTCATTTGGGCCAAAAAGAAAAAAGAGGATTACGACAAAATTTTTAATGATGGAACATATAAGCAAAATACTGGAAAATCTTCCGGCAAACCAGGAACGAGTGACGCCAGGGTTGATGCCCTCAAAAACTGGTGAGCAATTCCTTGCTGCTATTGGCAGTGAAAAAATATGTAACCTGGATAACGTGGAGCCAATAAAACAGGCACTTCGCTATGCGATGGCATTGGTTGGCTTACGGGCGCAGAACCTGCCTAATGAGCATGAAAAAATGATCATACTTAATCACATCGTCAAGTATTTCGGTGGTCACACTGCTGAAGAAATAAGGCTGGCTTTTGAAAAAGCTGTCAACGGGGAGTTGGGTTTGAAGAGCGAAGATGTGACCTGTTATGAAAACTTCAGTGTTCTTTATTTCAGCAGGATCATGACCGCATACCGGGAGTGGTCCGCAGAACAGTACAATCTTTTGGTAAAAGAAGAACCTCCACGGCAGGTTATTCTAACCGACGAGCAGCTGGACGACTTGCATCGCTATGATGTTGAAATGTTTTATCAGCGTTGCCTCAATGGAAGGATCCCTGAAAAAACCCCCGATTATTTTAAACGCATTCTGGTAGATGATGGGTTAATGAAGCAGGAAGATAACCTGGTAGCATTCTTTGTCAACAGACTAAATGCCGGATCAAAAACTATCTATGTAAACCAAGAAAATAAATAACCTATTCTTCCAATGCAGTCAGGCGGCAGTAAATAAAATGCATTCAAATAAAACCAATACACTATGAGTCATAAAGAGCAAAGAATCTTCTGCAAGAAAGTAAAACGAATGTATCCTCAGCATTTCAAACGAGTCAATGTAATCGACGTAGGCAGCTTGGACATCAATGGCCACAACAGAGGTCTTTTTTCAAGATGCCACTACATCGGCATTGATGTTCATGACGGCTACAACGTGGATATAGTAGGCCGCGCTCATGCAGTAATGGCTGATTTAGAGCCCAAAGATGGCTTGATAGATGTGACATGGAACCCACATCATACCCGGATCGAAACAAACGGGAAATTTGACACTATTATCAGCACCGAAGCTTTGGAGCACGACTGCTATTTGCATCTTACTCTGGTTGGAATGTACAATAAGCTCAGGCCCGGCGGACTTCTGCTTATCACGTGCGCGGGCGATGGAAGAAAAGAACATGGAACAACAGCGAACAGGCCGGAAGATTCACCAGGCACGAATGATTACTATTCTAACGTAAGCAATAGAATGTTTTCATCGATTCTGCCGCCTGCATTGTTTAAAGTATATCATTTGAAGCAGGTAGATACAGACCTACAATTCTATGGAATTAAAAATTAAGCGACCTATGATAATCAGAATTTTCTTATTGACTATTACTGGAATTATTGTTCCCTACTTGCTAGGACTACTGGCAAACTATTTTACAGATTATTTTGAACCGCAAAACCTGGTAGTAGATTCAATTCTGTACTGGCTAATGGGATCGCTTGTCTTGATAGTATGCGTAATTATTTTCTTAGCAGTCAAAAAAAACTAAATGCATTTTATGACAAAACAGGAACTCATGGCGTACATCCGCCAGCATGCGGGCAAGAAACCACTTTCTGAAATGGTGTTAGAAACCGGCTTCGCAGAAGGCACCATTACCAGCGTTGCTTCTATTTTGAAAATAAGTGTTGCAACAAAAAGAAGTATTATGGATTTAGCCGGACATATCAGGAAATGGGCCGGCATTAAAACAGCAAAAGAAATGGCTTTTGACAAGGGGTGTTGCGTGGAAAGTATTTATTCGGCAGCATCCAAGCTGGATATAAGTATGAAGCTGGCGAGTAATGAAGATGTTATGGTCCGGCTGATCAAAGAAGAGGGGCACAGGATGACCGCCAAAGAAATTTCTGCAATCACAAGGCGAAGTGTCATGACGGTTTATGCCAGGGCAAATAGCTTAGACATCCGGCTTAAAAGCGCGAAGACATCGACTGAAATGGCACTTGCGCAATCACGGCCCAATAAGAAAGAGTTTTTCAATTACAAACAATATTCAAACTGGTTAGTATGAGCGACAAGCAAAGTAAATTACTAATGCCATTTATCGATGAGTCCCCCGCATTCACTCATGGTTTTGAGTGTGGCCAGGTATGGGAACAGCTCAGGTATGGTAAGAAGTTTAAACACTATCTATTTCACAGCAGTAATATCGAACAGATGCATTCGATCTGTGAGCACTTTAAATGCAGGTACGATATTATTCCCTATAATGAAGACTGGTCCCATCTGACCGTTGATGTCAACCCGGCAGGCAAGGAAAGTGAGTCTACCAGGATGAGCATGGAAGTAGATATGCAAAAGGAATATACGCGCGGGCTATGGATTGGGCTTATAGTTGGCACAGTGTCGGTAATCGGTCTTGTTTTAATAGCGACTTATTCATTATGGAAAAAGTAATACCCTATTCAGTAGGATTGATCTATGCCAGCGTTTGTGCTGATAAAACGCTATCAGTATATGAGGTCCGGGATGAGTTAAATCGGCTTAATCCATCTGGATTGAGTAACGGCTGGAAGTTATCGGATCATAAAACGTTCAAAACTTGGGAGTCAAATCCGTGCCTATGCAATCAGCAACCAGAAGAAAGAATTCATTATTTATTTCAATGTTAATACCATGAAAAAAATATTCACAGTGATCATGTTGCTGACATCAGCAATATGCTATGGGCAAACAGACAGCACCGCTATCCGGCAGGAAGTGTTCCCTTCGCTTGGTAAGTATGCTTTAATAACTAATAATGGAAGTTCTTATGATAACGTGGTGCATGGAAGCCTGGAATTTATTAATGCTCAAAAACCAATTGAATTTAATAAGGCATTGGCCCGGAGAAAAGTGATCGCAATTATAACAGCTAAATGCAAACCATGAAAGAGATCCCGATTTTATTTTCAACCCCGATGGTGCAGGCTTTGCTTGAAGGCACCAAAACTCAGACCAGGCGGATTATTACTTCGTTAGGCGTTCGGAGCCGGTATGGTGAATTAGGAGACCTTCTTTTGGTGAAGGAAACAATTAGTGGAAATGGCGAAGGGGGTTTTTACTATCTCGCTGATGAAAAACCAATAGATGCCGGCATTATTCCTAAAACTTTAAGTAAAAAGAAGAATCGTTACGCACATACGCCATCCATCTTTATGCCGAAGCAAGTTGCTCGAATTTGGCTGGAAGTACAAAGTGTTAAAGCGGAAAAATGTTGTGATATAACTGACAAAGATGCAATAGCAGAAGGAATTGCCAAGTATCACGGGGGGCCGCACGGAATGCGATATAAATTGTATGATCCTGATGAATCCGGATATGGACTACCAGGATATCTGTATAAGTCAACATCAAGTCCGAGAGAATCGTTTAGGTCACTTTGGGATCTAATAAATCCAAAAATCAGCTTTTATGATGCGATTGTATGGGTAATTGAGTTTAAGGTGCTGAGCACAACAGGTAAGCCGGAATTAAAAACTGAAAAAGAATTATCAATCTAAAACCCCAATTAAAATTATGACACCTAAAGAAAGATCAACCGACCTAATAAACAAATTTGGCGGCTCCGCTGAAAAAGTAGTGAATGAAATTATTGCATTACAGGTTTGGACAAATCCAAATACAACAGAAAATCTTGCCTACTGGAAAGAGGTATTGGCGGCAGTAAAAGTCAATAAAGCACCAATAGCGCGAGCGGGATTAGATCAAAAAATATTTCTCCCAATAAATACAGCTAAACTGGATGGCAGCGCATCTTCTGATCCTGACGGCTCCATCATAGACCTGCAATATTTCTGGCGCAAAGTTATAGGACCATCGCTAATACTCATAGACGCTACTAAAGCGATTGCCACAGCCAATAATCTTGTCGCGGGGGAATATTTATTTGAACTAAAGGTGGTTGATAAGTTTAACGCCTTCACTTTTGATTTTGTAACAATAAGAGTTATTGGTACTACTACAGTAAATCAATCACCCACTGCAAACGCAGGATTGAATGCATCAATTACGTTGCCGGTAAATACCGTAACATTAAGCGGATCTGGAAGTGATCCGGACGGAAGCATAGTAGGATACCAGTGGACTAAAATATCCGGGCCGGCGCAATTTGCAATATCAAGTCCGAATACGGCGCAAACGTTGGTCAGCAATCTTGTAGTGGGAACGTACACATTTCAATTGAGGGTGACAGATAATAAGGGCGCAACAGCAACAGATACGGTAGTGATTACTGTAAATGATGTTGTAGTTATTCCACCGGGAGAAAACTTCTTTGCTTCACCAACCGGAACAGGAACCGGTACTCAGGCATCACCGTTTAAGATTGGCGACTTCTTTAAGCTAGCAAAGCCGGGAATGACTTTAAACTTAATGGATGGTAAATATACCGGCGCCACGTCAATGATCACACCGCCATCGGGAATATCAGGGATATCTGGAAAGCCGATAACAATCAGGGCTATTAATGATGGCAAAGTGGATATAGATGGTGAGTTGCAACGGCAGCCCGTTTTACTTGATAACAACAACTGGTTTGTCCTTGAAGGATTTAATGCACATAGCGCAGGCCCAAAAGGAAGCAGCGCAAGCGTTGTGTCCATAAAATATTCTAACAACAATATAGTCAGAAGGGTAGTGGGATGGGATGCCACCGACGGTAATAGCAATGTCTTCGGAGTGCATAATAGCAGTAACAACTTACTGGAAGATTGTGCGGGATTTGGCATAGCACGTAAGACGTTCAGCAATTCACAGAACGGGAATTTTACAACACTGAGAAGATGTTTTGCACGGTGGGAGGGTAATCACACGGACGGACCAAAGTATTGTTATACGTTCGCCTATGAAAGTACCGATGCGCTCTATGAAAATGTTATTGCAACATGGGATTCTATAATGCTTAAAGAGGATTATCAGGTCACTAATTATGAAGAAATACCTTATACCGGCACAACGTATCATCGTAACGGGAGAACAGCATATCGCGGGGGCTCGCTATTCTCCGATGACGGGCAAACTTATCCAACTAAGGCGCGGGTATTGGGGTCAATCGGGTTTGTGGCAAAAGATCAGCATTTCCATAATGAACTTGGCCAGTTCGGGGTACAACGTAACTGGTCAGGGGCGCTCAACACTTTTTCAGAAGGCACGGTAGTTAGGGATACTATCTTAGCCTTAGAGGGAACAGCGAATCAAGTTTATTATCCAATGTATCTGCAGGATGGTAATGTTGCTAATAGCAGTGTTACTAAATCAACGATTATTGGAGGCATTCAAAATAATATGGTGCCCGGTAGTTGGAATGTTTCAGGTAACAACCAATCTTCAAACGCGGCAGCTTTAATTGCTAATGGGGGAAATATTTTAGATCCCGCAAAAAACGGGATCACCAATGCCGCAAACCTGATGAAGCGTTATGTCAACGGAGCGATTACAAATGAAAACTTATGGCCATGGCCGATGAATCAGCGGATCATTGATGCAATGACGCATGCAAACCGCAAGCCAATGGATGTAACCCGCAAGGTGTTTGAATTGTTCGGAGGAACAATGCCTGCCTTCGGTGGTGGTGGTAACATTGACACAATCACCGCAAAAGCAAAGCAGTGGCTATCATCCCCCGCGGACAGGGGAACCTTAGAAGGTGATTTGTCGGCATGGAGCACCGGGATTGATGATGTTATGGCGAAGGTGAAGCCTGTACATACTAAGACACAAAC
>Ga0137421_1000097_pt1 | contig 13334 bp, 6 predicted proteins | sample EasRivERMZT534_2_FD_104648 | JGI IMG/M metagenome (GOLD analysis project Ga0137421, IMG submission 104648) | Soil microbial communities from meander-bound floodplain in the East River, Colorado, USA - East River MetaG ERMZT534_2 | ecosystem: Environmental > Terrestrial > Soil > Floodplain ...
CCGTAGCAAGGGGATCAAAATAGATATGAACCTTAAAGAAATGGCTTATGAGAAGATGAAACAAAAGTTCGAGGAGACAGGCAAGAAACCAACCCGGGAGTATTACCAGGGGGTGCTGATTACCCTTAGCGATTATGCTCGCTATCCTATTTTGGAAACAACAATTACAGTATATGAATTCTGCGAACGTATCCGAAGAATCAATTATATAAATGATCAGCAAAAAATGAAAAAAAATAATGGCAAGCGGAAATGAGGAATTGATAGATAAGTATGTGGATCGGACCGGATGGCTCAGCGATACCAAATTTGCGACTGAGCAACTCCAAACCATCTTAGATAAGATGAAGGAGATTAGTGCATTTAAGCTACGCCTGGGCAGTGCAGAAGGACAGTTTGAAGGCGGAAAGATTGCTAAGCAGGCAGCTGATGCCATGGATGCGATGGCCAATGCCAATAAAAAACTGGATGAGTCCTTTGCTAAAAATTCCGGTGGCGCCAAACAACAGGTATCCGCATTGCGTGAACTTATAGAAGCTTCTAATAAAAATGTGGAGGCCCAGAAAGCACTTTTAAAATCAAAGAAGGATCTGGATGCGGCATTCAACTCCGGTAAAATAACTACTCAGCAGTATGCTGTTCAACTTGCTGACATCGAAGAGAAGGAGCTGGCATTAAAAATAGAATCTGATCTTTTAAATCAGGAACTACGGGAAATAGAGAAGCAGGCCCTGGCGGCAGAAGGATCCCTGAGTAAATTGAACACCGAAGTAAAGGAAACCGGTAAATCCTTCGACGAAATGAGTGATGCTGAGAAAGAAGCTGCTGCCGTCAATGAGGACCTGTCCAACAGTTACCAGGAATTGTTTACCCGCCTGCAACAAATAAAAGGACAAAAGGCTGAAATAAAAACAGAAATTACTGCGGTAAACAAGGCTTATGAATCCGGTCAGATAAGCATTGAAGAGTACCAGCGACGCACTGCTCAATTGAATTTGGAATTCGATAAACTCGATGTCGAAGGAAAGAAGGTGCAGGCCGGCCTAAAGGGAATAGCTCAAAACTCGCAGGCTTCGGAAGGATCCCTGAACTCATTACGCGCTCAATTAAAGCTGGCAAATCAGGCATTCGATGACATGAGTGCGGCAGAAAGAAAGTCAGCTAAAGGCGATGATCTGCTGCAAAAAATTCAAACCCTCGATGCTGCGACAAAGGAGCTGGAATTCTCATCAGGGAGATTTGGGCGCAATGTTGGTAACTATGAAGGTGCCGCCAAAACTATTGTGACTGCATTAAAACAAGTAGAGGATGAAGTATCACGGCTGACGGTTAAGCAGAAAGAATTGCAGGGGGTGCAAGACCTGACCAATAGAAGGACGGTAGTTGGTGGCTTTAGAACTGGTGGCAGTGGTGCAAGTGCACAAACTACCAGAGAACTCAAAGATGTAAATGCTCAGTTAGGATTTGCGATCGGCAAAAGCCAGGCATTGAATAAGATTGTCAATGATCCCCGGTTCTTAAAGATTGGCAGTAAAACCGGCAGCACGAAAGATGAGTTAAAATTCTTTCAGCAGGCCATGGCCCAACTTGAAAAGGCCGGGCTGCGTAATACGGAAGTATATCGGGGGCTACAGGGTCAGATCGGCAAACTATCTAATCAAATGGCTGCTACAAAGGGCAGCGTTGATGGTTTAAGCAACAGGCTATCAAATCTGGCTACTACTTTCCTTGCTACTATTGGAGTGGTCGGCGTAGGATCATTTTTTAGTTCCTCTATTGACGAGTTTGTAGAAATGGACAAAGTAACTCGTATCCTGAAAAATACGCTGAGCAATTTAGGTATTCCCGAAGCATTCGGCAGGATCGAAACTGCTTCAAAGAGACTGCAAAATCAGTTTAAATTTTTAGATGATGATGATATACTGAAAGTATTCAATGACCTAATTGTTTTTGGTAAACTAACCGAAGATCAGATCAATGAACTCATTCCTGTGATTATTGATTTTGCAGCAGCAACTGGCAAGGATCTCGCTTCTGCTACAGGGGATGTTATAAAAGCTATTGAAGGGAATGGGAGGGAGTTGAAAAAATTCGGCATCAATATGAAAGATGCTAAGAGCACAACGGAAGGATTTGCTTTAATAATGTCTGAACTCGCACCAAAAGTTAAAGGTGTAGGTGAAGCATTCGGTGAATCGGCAGCTGGTGGCCTTGCCGCAGCGAAGCAGGAGTTTAAAGACTTGAAGGAAGAAATGGGCTCAGGGTTACTGCCAATGCTTAACAGAGTTTTAAAATCTACGTTAGAAGCTATTGACAATATTAGAACATTCGGTCGGGCTATATCCGCACAATTTAAAGGCAATAGCGGCTTTATTCAAATTGCTTTGGACGAAGTGCAGAATAATCCAGTCCTGGTAGAAGCTGTTGAAACAAGTACCAAAGAAATTGTTGCTTCGGTAACAGGGGCGCAGAAACAAATCGAACAGCAGTTGGGCAGAGAATTAAATTTAAAAGGGAAGGAAGATGCCAAACTACTAAAAGACAATCAAGACCTGCGAATACAGGGTATTAGGGATGCTCTAAAACGAGATGAAACCGATTTGGCTGGTTTAATAAAATCTGGTAGCAGGCAGGATCAGCAGGAAGCCAGATCGCTTAAAATTTCCATCCTTGCCAGAACGCAAGCGATAAAAGATCTGACGACTACAGTTAATGAAATAAAGCCTACCGGTGATCCTGATAAACCCCGTGGCGGCACACCTAAAGCTGATAATGAAAAGAACAGCGCATTAGAACTGTTCAAATTCAGGCTTAACCTTATCATCGAAGAAAATAAAAAAATCTCAGAAGTGGAATTGCTGTCTGCTCAAACACGTATCCAGGCATTGCAACGGATTAGTGAAGCTGAGAAACAAATCATCGAAGCTGACTCCGAAGATCAATTAAAACAAACCGGGTTGTCTGCTAAGAAAATATTGGAGATAAAGAAACAATTGAATGAAGCATTAACCCAGGAAGATCAGCAACGCATCGAAAAGCAGTTTAACCTTACTGACACCCAAATCCTGTTGTTTGAAAAAGCGGTAGATGCCGAAATAAAAACCAATGATCGGCTATTAACTGGAGTGATAAATATACAGCAAACGGTTAAACAAAAAATAAAAGATGAAATCGCGGCCCTTAAATCAGATCTGGATACCACTTCTGATAAGCTACGTGCTGACGAACAGAAAAAGCACCAGGAGCGCCTCGATGATGCCAAAAAATTCCTGGAACAAAGGCTGACATCAAACCAAACCAACAGTGACAAGGAATTAGAGGCACTGAATATTCAATTTAAGAAGGGGACGATCAATAAGAAGAAATTCGAAGAAGAAAAAACGCGTATCGAGAAGTTAGCAATCAAGGCAAATCTTGAAGCGCAGTTAGATTATTTTGAAACAATATTGAAGTTACAGGCTGAGTTTCTTGGCCGGGATAGTGACGAGGTAAAAAAACTGGTAGCCGAAATTGCGCGATTAAAGAAAGAATTATCCGGCATAACAGTAGGGGCTTCAACAGAAGATGCTATATCTGATCTTGAAGATTTTCTCGGCAAGGTTAAAGAAATATTCGATACGGCTACCGGATTGATCTCTGATTTTTTTGGGGCATTGGCAGACAAGCAGAAAAATGAAATTGAAGAGCAGATTAATCTTATCGAGCAACGGACTGCCAAAGAAATTGAATCAATCAATCAAACTACTCAGAACAAGGTTGAAGCAGAAGCTAAAATTTCTATTGTGGAAAAGCGGGCTGCTGCTCAAAAGGCATTGTTGGAACAGCGCCAGCGGCAGGCAGATATACAGCGGGCTCAATTTGAAAAGGCCGCAAACATTGCAAGTATATCTATACAGACCGCCCTGAACGTAGTTAAGGCTGCGGGCTCAGCGCCGCCGCCATTTAATCTACCTGCAATAATTGGTGCGGCAGCATTGGGTGCTGCTCAATTAGCCGTTGCAATCGCTACACCAATTCCAAAATTCCGGGAAGGTAAGGGACATTTTGACACGTATGAAGGCCCTGCAGTAGTAGGTGACGGTGGTAAGGCAGAATTGATTGAAAGGTCAGATGGTTCTATGGAAGTAACTCCAAATAAACCAACACATACTTGGGTAGACAAGGACGACATCATCCATCCTGATGCTCAAAAGGCATTGAAGAAAATGGATGAGAAAAACATGGATAAGTCGCACGATAAATCATTGGATATCGTTAGCGAAAGATCACTTGACAAATCAAATGAGTTTGATAAGTCAAGTGAAAAGGAAGCGGATAAAATTACCGATCAATTGCAATCTGTTGAAAAAATAAGCATCACTGAAAATGTAAAAGACAGGATTAGTGATAAATCTATTGATAAGGTCAGTGAAAAATCTTCCGATAAGTTCAATGAAATTGGAACGGATAAAGTCGGCGAACAACTTGTTGACGGGGTCAGTGCTACGTCCAATGATACAGATAAGACTACAGAAATTAATGTTAACAATGTAACCGATAATACGCAGGAACGTCAAAAGGAACTTGAAGCGCAAGTTATCAAAGATTCGTTGCTTCATGAGATAGAAATATATTATAACCTGCTCTCCAGGGAAGCAACAACGGATAGCCAGCGTACTGCTATGCAAAGCCTGGCTAAGCTTAGGCAGGAAGTAGCTGGTATGGCTACTGTATTTACGAAAAGTACCGTTAATACTAACAGTAAAGCTGATACCGAAAGGACAACAACCAATAGCGATACGAATAACAGTTCTGATGCCAGCGGCTCTAACACTATTGATAAAAGCGTAGTAACTATTTCAGATGTGACAAATAATAATACTGATAGTTCTGTTGCCCACTCTAAAAATGAATTTAACAACCCCGATAAAACAAAAACTGATACTAAACCAGAAGTTGACAAAACTACTACCAGTGATACCAATACTGACAGGATGGCAAGCCAGATGGCTATTTCGGACACAACGAAAAATAATAACACTGATATCTCCACTTCTAAATCCGATTTTGAAAAGGAAATTTCAGAAAAACAAACTATCGACGTTTCCTTCCCTCAGTTTCTTAATAAAGCAGCAGCATCTTATTCTACCATTACGTCGATCCTGTCTGCTATAAATAATGATGAGCAAACAAACCTGATACAGCCGGCAAAAAAAATACATCACAATTATGCAACAGATACATGGCACAGTGGTGTGTCAACTACTGACAATTCAAGTCGTGACTCAGTAAGTCTAAAATCAAATGAGAATACGAATAAGGAAGAATCGATTCGTCAAATAATGCCGCGGCTGGACTCTATCATAAAGAAAGCTATCATCATACCTGATGCAGACCGTGCATTAAAGCAAACGATGAGAATTACCGATAGGCATTCCCGCAATGAAGCCGCTATTCAACAGTCTCAGGCTGATATATCGGGAGTAACGGAAGAATTGGGTGGTATTGGCAAAAAACTGGACACTCTAAACAGAACGGTAAAAAATAAAACAGAAAATCATTTTCATGTTCGCGGGCCACTGGAAGAGTACATCAAAAAAACCGGTGACAGCTGGACAAAAAGACTAGACTGGTAATGCCAATCAAAAATTTTCTATATTATCTCACAGAAGAAGATGGCCGCAGCATAACGGTTCAGAACGGGCTTATCGTTGCATTAGGTGCGCATACCCCTTTGGTAAATACGCCGGGAGGATGGGAGGACCTTGGTATTGGATACGAACGGGTGATGAAGTATCACGGGTTGCAAAGAGTTTTCTCCCTGCCACTTCAGTTCTACCTTGACTCAGCATTTATACTCAGAAATGAGTTTTATACAAAGAACATTGAAAGAAAGATCTTCCTGATCATTCAGCAATTAACATTGGAGTACGGCCCATCTGATTACAGATGGTTGTACAAATATCTGTATAAAGGACTGCTTGATCTATCAACGTTCAAAAGCGATATTGACCGGGTAAGTGTCTCTATTTCTGAGGGCGGGTTGCAGAAGCAGTTTAAGGCTAAAGAAACAACCGTATTTGCAATTCCATTTGATGCAGATGCTAAGTACCTATATATGGATGGGGTGGAATTGGGAGGTTCGTATAAATGGCTTGTCCCAGCCTTTGAGTCTCTGTCAACGGGCTATTTAGGGATGTATTTATTACAGAACGACAACCCGATACCTGGACTGGCAGTGTTTACTGTAATGACAAACTTTATTACGGGAGTACCAGACCAGGAAACATTGCACTACTTCGCTGAAGTGACTCAGGATATGGCCGAAGTGTCGTTAACGGGAGAGATTAAGGGATTGAACTCATTAGGCTCAGATGGGCCGCTGTCAGTTACCTTATATGTGTTCAATACAATCACGAATACGATAAGAATTACCACTGACCTTGCTCCGGATGATCCTTATCCTGAGAATTACACGCTGGCAATCAATGAGACACTTGATCTGCTGCAAGGTGACAGATTATTCCTGAAAACGGGAAGTCATTTCTCCGGAGAATCAGAAATACAGTTTACAGCAAAATCTAAACAGGTTGCTTCTACAGTACCGTTCTATTTACCTTATGACATGGGCAGAAAGTTGGTAGGCGAAGTCACCGGAAATCCAAACAACTTTGAAAGTACAGCACTGCAAAGCACGTACAAAGACTATGGCATTACCTGCGGTGATGGCATCCGCAATATTGCCGGAGCAGAAATAAAAACAACCATAGCGAATTTCTTCGAAGATTATGATGTCACCTGCTTTTTAGGATTATCAATTGACAACGGTAAGATAAGGATTGAGGACAGGGCAACATTCTATGATCCGACAAATCCGATTGACCTTGGCGAAGTACGCAAACATGAGATAAACTATGCAAAGGATCTGGTAGGCAGTACGATTAAAATCGGGCACATAAAGCCCGATATTGAAGATGTGAACGGCAAATTTGATCCCAATGGAAGTGCGGAGTTTACAACTCCTATAGAATCCGAAGCAAAGAAGCTGGAACTGGTAGGGCCCTATAAGAAGGGGCCGTATGAGATTGAACTGACAAGGATCAACCTGCAGGGAAAGACCACAACTGATAGCGACAATGATAACCATGTTTTTGTTATTCATGTTAAGGAGGTTGCTCCGGTGGTGGCGACAGTTTCGTTCGTCGCGGCAAGTCAAACATTGATTTTCCCCAATGGCGTTGTAATACTTCCCGGGATGCGGATAGTTATTACCGGCACTGCAAACGGGAATGATAAAGCATATATTATCGAAGATGTGGCCAGCATTATTGTTGCACAGGTGGCCTCACTTGACCAGGCAGTAACGGATGAAGCGACTGTTTCTGTTACAATTGAATTCCCTTACATACTTAACCGCGATGCCGTAGTAGATCCCGCGCCAGAAGTATGTCCGGCTCCTGATACAATCTTCAATGTAGTGTTTACACCAAAGAATATTCTAAAAAAACACGGCAGATGGTGGAGATCAATCTTTTGGGGATTTGATACCGAATACCTGAAATGGCAAAGCTCTGATAAGAATAAGGAATTCAAATCAACGGTGAATGGCGTTGTAATCGACGAAGATACCGATGAAAGCATTGCTGCTTTTGGGGAAAGGCTGTTCTTCCCATTATACCATGACTTTGAATCGTTGTCGCCAATTGAATTGATCGACTTGCTGGAAGCAAATCCAAACAGGTGCTTTCAGTTTACAGATGCAGATACTGGTGCCGTATATACAGGATTTAACATCAAGTCCGGACTGGCTGTAAACACCGAAGCTCCGCAACAGTACAAGCTTTTGAGTTCACCATTAAATGACGTAACAACATTAATATACTAAGATGCCTACATTATATTTTCCACATTTGACTCCCGTGCAGTTCTACCAGGACGTGCCGGATACGAATCCGCAGTATAATAGTCGGCTATTTGATGACTGGTATTTTGTCAATACCATATTACCATGGGAGCAACGCACAAAGTTTGAACAACTATGGCAAACATCGGATACTATATACATTCAATTGCAAAGTACTTATGGCCCTATAAATCTTCAGGTTATTAGTGAGATAGATGATGCTGTTATTAACACTCTTCCATTTGTGCAGGGACTGCCGAATGTCAATGACCCATCGCTATTCATATACGAGATAGCGGTGCCATTGAATATCTATGATCCCGGCTGCTATTATTTAAAAATCACTTTTGGCGATCCGATTATTTTAACGCTAAGATCAGAAATGATCAATCTGTCAGAGGTTCATGAGAATACTTTACTATTAGCATTCAATCATAGAAAATTCTATGCTGACATTATTTGGGAAACAGGACTCACTATGCAATTGAGGATCCCTGGCACACTGAAGTTCAAAGGGCCTGCCAGTAAGGACACCATTTACATAGACCAGGTGTACAACGCTCAGATGATACGGTCACTGCCCTATAAGGTTTGGCGGCTGCATATCGGTGCAGCGGAAGGCATTCCCGATTACCTGATCGAGAAAATACTGATTGCTCTTGGCTGTTCTAATTTATTAATTGATGGCAAGGGATATACAAAGAATGAGGGGGCTGCGCTGGAAGCTAATGAAGAAGAAGATTATCCAATGAGAGGCTGGACAATTGAATTACTGCCTAAGATCAACAGGCTGCAAAGAATATTCGAAAACGATGATGAGCAGGACACCTTCTTTGCTGTTATGTCCAACAGTGATAGTAAAGGCTTCAGCACTGAAGAAGGCGCTGACGAAACAATTGTAATAGATGTTATCTAACCATAACGATATTATGTGGCAACAGTGGCATGAAATAAAAATGAGGGGAGATTTTTTGATCGGTAAAGAAAGCGTTGCCATGAAAGACGCGTGGGATGATTTCTTTAAAAGGTATGACCTGGCAACTACGAGAACGTACACAATGGAAGTGGTAAGAGTGAACAGGCCGAAGCCAAAGAATTTGTTTAAAAGAATACTTGCTAAACTATGGAAATGATTGCAATGAGTGGAGACTTTGACGATCAAACAGAAGGATGTAAAAGACTAAGAAAACTGATCCGAAAATTAAAACGGAACTGATGAAAAAAGTATTTCAAAAACTGATTGATAAAAACAAAGGTGACTGCATGCAGGCTGCCGTTGCTTCATTATTGAGTTTGGAATATGACTTAGTGCCCCGGTTTGTGGAGTTCACTGAGGGCTGGTTTGCTCCGCTGCATAACCTAATAACAGAACATGGCTATAAGTGGAAAGGCATGCTGCATAACCCGTATTTCAATGATGGGGATGAAGAAAAAATATATGATAAGTCTCATGTCAAGATGTTGCATAAGTACAATGGGGTAAATGGGTTTTTCTACGCAGCAGTTTATTCGCCAGGATTTTTCAATCCCAGGGAATTCAACAAAGGCAGGGCGACGACTCATGCTGTTATCATAGATAAGGAATACAACATTGTTCATGATCCAAATCCCGAAAACAAACCGGGAACAAAATATCCAATGGCTGATGAGTTGGGCTTCAACGGAATTATTCATATCACATTAATAGAAACGTGAAATGGCAACAATAGGAAATAGAATTATAGCATCTGGTTTTTCAGGTAAGATTTTGATCACCTGGCAGGAAAGCTTGACTCCGTTAGCTGAAATTGGCAGATCAGATGGATCTGCTCAATATCTGTTCCCTTATGATGCTGTTTTCACCATACTGGATATAAGACCGGTTACGCATCTTATAGAGATGTGGGAAAGTGTCGATGGCATTGCCAAAACAAATTTAATAACACTATGGCACCAGGACGCCAGCAAGTTCAATGAAATTTCTGCACTCACCTTCCAGTATTTAGTTGACAGGGGGTGGAATAATACCACACCGGTAAGTACAGGTCCGGAAGTATGGGCTGATCCTGTAAATCTGGACACAGAACTGGTGGATGAAAGACTAGCTGATGCCACAAAGGAAGAATTGACTGTGCATGAAGCTGGTTATGGGAATAAGCTGAATGCCGAATATGATTTATTAGCAGGCGGAGGTATTGTATTACTCAATGGCAAAACGTTCGACACAGATGTTGCATGGTTTATAACATATAACCAAACGGTAGCAACACAGGTTAGTGATCCTGATGTCGTAGCTGAACAAACCGGAGTAGAAGTTCTTACTGCCAATAAAGCTTTCTTTACAAGCGCCGGCGATAACATGTACAACAAACTGGTAATAGCTAATGGCAGTGGGAATATTTTGCAGGTTACGTTCCCGGCCATGGCCAGTATACCAAGCGGCACCCGTGTAACATTCAATACACATAGGGGGGTTCAAAAGTATTTATCACTGCTGTTGAATGGGAGTGAAACGATTTACCTCAATGGAACGCTGAGGAATAAGATTTACCTGGCACAGGGCGAAGAAATAAAACTATTTTTTGATACAGGAGTGGGTTATGTATTAAACTATTCCGGAAATGATAAGATCCGTGGTCAGGTAGTTGGCGACTATCAGGTAAGGGCAGGATCATTCCTGCTTGCTGACACAAGTACAGGTGTATTACAAGGGACCGATTACCCGGGCCTATATGAGTGGTTGCAATCGCTGCCACCCGGTGCAACAGTATCGCATGCTGTATGGCTTGGTGGCGACAACAGAAAGTGGGCGCTAGAGACAATTCCGGGCACATTTCGTGTGCCACATTTAGCCGACGTGCATGTTAGGTTCAGGGCAACGACTGAAGCGCCGGGAACGTACCATGCTGACAATATGCCGCAGCATGATCACTTCATTTTCGGCAACATCGACGACAATGCAGCCGGGATTTATCCGGCTAATTTCCATAGCACAGGAGGAAACTTGGGTTATGCAATATTTGGAAGCAATGCTATCCCGTCCCTCTACCGGACAGGACCAGCATACGTAAATGGACAACAACAGGTATCGGGAATATTTGAAAACAGGGTGAAGGCTTTTAGGCAGATCCCACTAATAGTACTATAAAAAAATTATTATTCCTATGGAGAATTTGATGCGGGCTTTCCTGAATAGATATCGGGCAGCCGCCTTAGTTGTAGCGATGGTATGCCTTGCGTTCGTTTCGAACGCACAGGTGTACCAGCAGTATAATCAATATGGGGGAAAATGGAAAAGGTTCCAGATTGACAGTCTTGCGGGCATCCCTAAAGATACGTTGACACCGACAGGCGGGCATGAGAATCAGCCACATCTGGCCAGCATTGGCGACACCTTATATATATGGAGTACTAACCAATTTAAGTGGCTTCCCTTCGGTGCCGGCGGTGGCGGCATTTTTGGACAGCAAAGCACGGAACTGATAGAAGGTGGTGAGGTTAGCTGGCTCGGAGATTTTGACTTCTTTGTTAACGCTGCGCTATACCGCATCGATAATGTATTGTATCAAAGTGATACGGCTAGTTTTACATTAAGCGGAAGCGACAATGATAGTGCTAGGATTGACAAATTTTATTTAGCCATAGACGCCGCCGCGCACGTGCAGGAGGGTGATCTGGCGCCGCCAGCTTCGGTTTTGGAGCCGCAGTTATCTGGCGATGAATTAGGATTGGCATTTGTAACGATCAGCCCGGGTGCTAGTGCCCCTAATATTACCACTCAGAAAATATATGACGAGAATACCGAATCGACAGTAACTAATACTGGAACGACTACAGATCCAGCCAATATTACATTCGTATATAGTGGGACAGTAAACCTTAATGTTACCAACATAAATGATCCGGCAGGCGCTGCCGTCGATGAGGTATTGTTCACCAAAAACCCGGTGGGCTCATGGCCAATACTAGGATTCGATGGCGTAACCGGATTTATACTATTGAAGGCTGTCATGCCGGCAAGTGCTGAGTTGCGCATCCAGTTGTTTGTGGGCGCAACTGCAGTAAGCTTAGAGGTTATCATTCCGCTGAATAAGAGCAACATTACAACGCATCAGCCTTTCACTATCCCGGCAGCATCCTTTGGGAACATTACAAATACCAATGTTACCGCTGTACGGATTCGATATACACGCGCATCGAGTACGGCAACATATGCCGGGTTCTATTTAGATAACATGTTCTTTGTAGATGGCGTGGTGCAGGCGCCAAGTGCAGGAAATTTTACTATCACCATGAACGTAGCCAGCCCGCTGCTCCTTTCTCCTGCCAATACTATTCAGAACAACGGCACGTGGAATTTAACATGGAATGGCAGTGCAGCTAACGTGGTTTTAGCGAATGGCTCGGTAACTCCATTGCCCGTTGAACCAACGGAAGTGGGTATAGTACAGAGCAGGGCGCACACAACAAATCATGGAGGTCAGTTTGATCAAGATACATTATTCTTAGATACGGTGACAACGACAGGCTATGGGTTAGCCACTCCAACTTTATTCAATAGAGTAATGATTAATTATTTCCTACAGAATGTCGGTAACGGAGATAGTCTTGCTTTCCCGCTCAATGATTCTACCACGGCAATAAAATCAATATTTTTTACAACTGTTTGGGGACATACTGACAGTACGATCCTGATTGACACAACAGGCGGTGCTGGCAGTAGATTTGGATTTTTAACAGAAGATGATGCAGCGGGTGAGAATAGAAATTTTAACATAGGTGCTTTTTCGCTGACGCTAAAGGATGGGGTTAATCCCTTGGCCGTATTGGGAAGTCCAACGGTTAATTTTTTTGCGGGCCCCGGCGGGGGGGGGGGTACCGGAACGAGCCAGAATATGGACGCAACCCAAGTGCAAATCCTTTTAGACAATGGCACTGCCTTCGGTGGATTTTCTTTAATAAAGGACGGCTTAATCGCTGATGGAATTGTCGAGGCAGATTCCTTACATTTCAATTTTGATCAATACCAAGTCTCAGATACTGCTAACTGGAAGCCAATAGTTGTAAATAGTTCGGGTGCAGTAGCAACTGCATTTTGGAGTGATCTAGGTGGCGGTGGCGCCACTCCAACATTGCAGGAAGTGTTGGATGCCGGCAGTACATTAACAAGTAGTGAAACAATCACACTTAGTACTAATATACTTACGTTAAGCGGTACAGCTACATCAGCACAATTCAATGCAGGTACAGGTGCTTTAACGCTATCTAATTCCAATAATGCCGGGTTAAGTGTATCAACAACGTATTCCGGTACTGGTAATTTTATTAGCAGAGCGGCATCTAGTGATGCCTTCCCTGTCATATCAACTAAAAATACTACCGATGGCACTAATACGTCAGCCAGAGTTCTTAGCCTGGGAAGAGCCACCACTGGCACTCCAGGGAATGGGTTAGCATCTGAATTGTATTTTAC
>Ga0137421_1000098_pt1 | contig 13332 bp, 27 predicted proteins | sample EasRivERMZT534_2_FD_104648 | JGI IMG/M metagenome (GOLD analysis project Ga0137421, IMG submission 104648) | Soil microbial communities from meander-bound floodplain in the East River, Colorado, USA - East River MetaG ERMZT534_2 | ecosystem: Environmental > Terrestrial > Soil > Floodplain ...
CATCGTGGGGCAGTACCCGATGGAGCGCCTGCCGGAAGCGCATCGCGCCTGGGCGCAGCGGGCGCGTGAACTGCAAGACGAAGCCTCGCGGGAGTTCCTGGGCGAAGTCGTGCGGCACTTCGGGGCGGACACGCCGCTCGCACGTTCCGTGGCCCAGAACATCGGCACCTACCTGCACGAGGGATTCGCCCCCACGGTCAGCGACAAGCTGATCGCCTACCTGCCCGGACGGTTGCGACTGAAAGCTGAACAATTCCAGCGCAAGCGCGACAAGTGGCGGGTGTTCGTGGGCGGCAAGCCAATCATCGTCAAGGGCCAGGCGGAAGCGGAAGCGCTGCGCCGCGGGCTGCTCTCTCTCCGCGAGCAGACCGAAGCCATCAACCCGTTCCGGGAAATGCTTGAGTCCCGCAAGGGCTGGGTGAAGAGCAAACTCGAAGAGGGCAAGGTCACGGCGCAGGATCTGAAGAAGGCGATCGCCGGCAAGAACATCCGCATCGAAAAGCCGCTCACCGAGAAGCAGCGGCTGGATATGGGATTCTCCCGCGACCCGCGCTTCGCCTGGGGCATCAGTTACTCCAAGACGGCGCACAACACCGCCATGCTGCGACTCTCCCGCCGGCTGAAGAAGCTAGGGCAGGAGCCGCCGACGCTGGTGGCGGGTGACGCCAAGGCGGAAGAGACCTGGGCCAAGAGCGAAGGGCTGGAGAAGGTCACCGCCTCGGAGAAGATGGTCGGCAGCCTGCACGGCACCTACCTGCCCAAGCGCTGGGCTCGCGACATCAACGAAGCGGAGAAGGTCGCGCAGGGCTTCGCCAAGATGTGGCAGGACTACCTCACGATGTGGAAGGTGGCCAAGGTGCTCTACAATCCCGCCACGCACCGCCGCAACATCACCGGCAACGTGGGCTTCGCCTTCCTGGCCGGCATGTCGCCGTGGAACCCGGCCAATGCCCCGCACCTGCTCAAGGCGTTCACCGACATTAAGGGCCGCGGGCCGATGTACCAGCTGCTGATGAAAAACGGGGTGATCGGCGGCGAATGGTTCGGCAACGAAGTGTACGAGAAGGGCATCGAGTTCATCCGCCAGACGCCCGACTCGCCCATGAAAACCATCTGGCACGTGCTGAACAACATCCATGAGGGCGCGGGCCGCCTTTACAACCTGGAAGATCAAATCTGGAAGGTGTGGCATGCCTACAAGCTGGAGTCGCAGGGGCTCAAGGGCGCACGCCTGGCTCGCGAGGTGAACAAACACTGGCCCAACTACGCCGGTCTGCCGCGCTGGGTGAAGAAGGTCTCTCGGGATTGGCGGGGCACACCGTTCGTGGCCTTCAACGCGGAAGCCGCCCGCATCTACAAGAACGCGGCGTTGCGGCACCCGGGCCGGCTGATGCTTTGGACGCTGTGGCCCACCATGCTGACCAAGGGCACCGTGGCCTACCTGGGCATCTCCGACGACGAGAAGGAACTGATCGACGAGAGGCGGAGCATTCTGCGGGTGCCGGGCACGGAGTTGGAACTCGACTTGCAGCCGCTGCTGCCCTATCGCGACGATCGCGGCGCCGTCCGCACCATCGACATTCGCTACGACATTCCGCTGGGCAATGAGTTGCTGGAGCTGTTCGAGGGACGCCCGCCGGTAATGATGCAACCCGGCATAGTCACCGTGCAGGACATACTCTACAACAAAGACCGCTACACCAAGCAACAGATCGTCAGCGACGACGATCCGCCCTCGACCAAGTTCGCCAAGTACGCGCGGCACTTCTTCCAAGAGACCGTGCCGGCCCCCTCCTGGGCTCCGACGCAGCACGGCTGGAACCGCGTGCGGGACGCCATCAACGGCACGCGAGAGGACGGCGTGCTGGAAGCCTTCGGTTCGGCGCTGGGCGGTATCAACTTCCGCCGGCCATACTCGACGCGCGAGGAAGCCCTGCGGCGACTCAAGACCCGCGCACTGCTGGACGATCGCATCGCGGACCTGGTGCAGCGAGCCATCGGCGAAGACCTGCGGGAGATCCCCAACAAGCGACTGCTGCGGCTGCTGGAGCGCAGCGAAGAAACGCAAACGCTGCTGGAGCTGTGGAACCAGTCCTACCGTTCGCTGGGTGGGCCCACGGCCCGCGTGACCGACCCCATCACTTCCGAGACCATCGCCGCCTCGCTCAAGAACGACGTGGCCCGCATCTCGCTCTTCGAGTTGCGACTGTCGCACCTGATGCAGAAAGACGTGTCCGGGGACATCGACCCCGGGGAGAAGGCGGAGCTGCAATCCATCCGCGAGTACGAGCCGCAGATCGTGGACATGATGCAGCGCATGCAGGCCGCCGAGGACGACGCGACCAAGGCTCAACTCATCGAACAATTCGACGGGCTGCTGAAACGCGCTCGCGTGCAGATGCCGGACGCCAAGCACCCCGAACGGGAGCTGAAGCGTCTGCGCCAGCGCGGGGAGAACCCGCTACGAGATGCCGGATAACCGCAAAACCCTGCGCTACCGCTGCCCGGACGTTTGAAGTCAGCTGATTACTGTCAAGGGGGCTAAACTTGACACTAGCCGAATTGACGTTCTAGGCTCTTAGGGGAAAGAATGATTGCCCCGGCGGGGGCTCGAACCCCGACGGCCTTTCGACCGACAGCTTCCAAAGCTGCTCCGTCTGCCAATTCCGGCACCGGGGCGGTTTCTAGATGCGGGGGAGACGACGGCCATGCCCTTGCAAGGTGACCGTCGCCCCCCGCTTGCTTTCTGGGGGCTGTCTAGGGCTATTGGCGGTAAGTTAGGCTGGTTGCGTCAAGTCGATCGCGTGCGTGCTCATATCTTGATCTCCTGCATCACGGCGGTGATCTCCGCCGGGTCTACCTCGAAATAATCCGCCGCCGCCAGCACGCGGCCCCACGAACCCTCGTCCCAGCGCGTGGCGTCCAGCAGCCAGAACTGCTCCAGGGTCTGCGCGCTCAATAGCGGCAACTGCCGGCGGGACGCATGCTCGGGGGTAAGCAGAATCTCCAGCCAGCAAGCCAAACACATCTGGCTATCGACGCGGTGACCTTCGGTGGCGCGGTAGTACGCGGGCACGAAGCGCTCGATCTTTGGGTCCTGGCGGGAACACCACGCACACCAGAACCCAATCGTACGCTCGCACCCGCCTTGGAGGCGCTTGCGATGTCGTCTTTTGCGCGAGGCCATACCACGACAATCATGGCTGCAACAGCAGCTTCTCTATCGCCTGGACCTTGATCTGGTGCGAACGCTGCTTGCTCACTCCGACCATGGCGGCGATCTCCCTGTGTGTCAGCCTATCCGCCCGCATGCTCAGCACGACCAACTCTTGCTCCGACAACCGCGACAGGCGGGGATGCTCTTCGGGCACTCCGCCGGTGGGCTTGGCTTCCGCGTCAGCCAGCCACCCAGAACCCGCGTTTTGCAGCTTTTGCGCTTTAGACGATCGATGCGCGCTGCGAATCGCCCGGTCGATGGCGCGCACGGCGTAGGTGCTGAACTTCACGCCCCGGCTTGGTGAAAAGCTGCGCACGGCACGCAGGAACGCGAGCATCCCGTCGGAATAGATGGGGTCCAAGTCGATCCTCCTGGACTGCCGCTCCAAATGGGCCGTGACCCTACTCACCAGCAAGGGCATGTTGGCCTTGATGAAGGCGCTGATGATCGTGCTGCACGGATCACATAGAGGAAGGTGGGGGCGGCGCTTGCCGACCTGCCCCCTCTTGTTGCGGCACCCGCAGCGATCCAATGTGGCCCACGGCTCCATTCCAGCGAGTCCTTTTTACTTCGCCGGCTTGGCCAGCTTGAGCTTGGGGCTGTGCCCGTTGCGCGTCGCGTCCGCGGCCTTCGCCGGCTCGCTTGGCGGCTGGTTCACGGGCTCTGCGGTCGGCGCATTCGCCTGGGGCTTGGCTGCCGGCGGCGCCACCACCGCCAATTCATCCAGGCGCAGGATCGAGCTGCGTGGAATCTTGTGCATGTTGGCCACGCCCTGCGCCGTGCGAATTTGCGCCACCACGATGTAGCCGTCGGACGCATGGATCAGCGTGCCCACGACCTCGATCATGGACAACTGCTGCTCGCACCATTGCCGAATCGACTGGCCACTCAGAAGGTCGGGGTGGCTCTGCGAATTGACCCACGACACGCGAACCCAATCATTGATCTTCACTGAGATGTTCTCCTGCTGCTAAAAAAGAGGCCCCGGCACGCTCACGCGACAAGCGGGTTAGTCTCGACCGCTGGGCTGGCCAGACCAGCACCGGGGCGAAAGTTCAAAACGTCAGCCGCCGATCAGCGTTTGCAAGATCGGCAAAAAAAGAGGAGCGCGTCGTGGCGCGACCGCACTCCTCCTTTATCGTTCCGATGCCGGGGGGCCAGTCCCGGTTTAGGCCATGACGCGGAGGACCGCGACATTTCGGGGAACAAAAGGTCGCGGGCGAGTCCGGTTCCCCAACGCGATCCCACCCGCGCGGGCTCAAAACCCGACAATCACCTGGATGGCCGCAAACAGGCCAACCAAGAGTGCGATGAACTCCAGCCACAGTCCTTCAAAGAACGTCATTTGGGTGTTTCCTTCCTGCGGCTTGGCCGCTAGTTGTTCCCAGGCTCCTGCACCGCCATGGAACCCGTAGGCGTCACTGGCTCGCCATAGGGATCATTGATGTCGGTAGCAACCTCCTCCGTTTTGCGGCGCTCGTCCTTGATGAACCAGTCGAGCACATCTTGCTTGACCTCGAAGGTCACGCACTGCCCCTCGCCCGGCCCAAGGACAATCTTTTGGCCGAGGAACTCCATGCGGTATTCGCCGCAGTTACGGCAGCCGGTAGCCAGGCAGAACACTAACAGTGTGGCGCATCCCGCCGCGAGTTCGGCGTTCCACACGGAGCCCCAACGACGGCGCATGTCTCGACCGCAGTCGGCGCAGTACCCATAGCGGTCAATGTTCTTGTGGTCGCATGGCATCAGTTGTTACTCTACGTGGCTGTGGGTCTTGGATTCCTCGGGAACCACGTCCTCGCAAGGCTCCCACTGCTGATCAACCCAGCAAGCGCCCCGATTGATCGCCGCGCATCCACTGAACCCGAGACACAGCACCAACAGCAACAATGTTTTCTTCATACAGTTCCTTTCATTCGCAAGTGCATAACCCGATTCTGTCTCTAAGCCCACGGCTGGGCGGAATCGGTTGGTTCTTGATTTCCTCTAAGACCTCGACCGCCTTACGGTGCAGTTCTGCCTCCGCATCTTTGAGTAACTGCTCAAACGGTCGCATTCACTTTCCCGCTGGACGTTTGTCCAGCCCCTTCTCCTTGAGCAGCTTCGCCAAATCGTCCATGTGCAGGCAGTCGCACAGGCACGCCGAAGCACCGGGGCTTTGAATCTGAGCGATGCGCCCATTGCAGTAGTCGTTTCCCGGCTGCGCTTCAACTAGATAGCCGATCGCGCAGACGCTCGTGCCGTCGTGGTTGATGTGAACGATTGAATCGCCATTCTTCGCTTCACGACCATTTCGATAGTGCATTACCCTGTTCCTTTCAGGTAAGTTTCTTCACTCGTTTATGCACCGTCGCGTTCACCGCGTCGTGGTGCAGCTTCATGTGGGCCTTCACGTCCGGCCCCCAATCCTCAATATACCCGATCATTCTATCCGTTGACTGGCGGTATCGCACGCCCTTCCATGCGGCAAAACCAAGGCACGCGCAGCCAAGATAGGCAGCACCGAGCTGAATGTTGACCGTGGTGATGATGTTGCCGTCTCCGCTCGCTCGATTGTCCGTGCTCGCCGTCTGCGGCCTGGTGGCAACGTCAACGTGCGTATCAATCACCGGGGCTTTGAGACACCCAACCAGCATCCATATGGTGAAAAACACGAGAAATCCAGTGATGGAAATCAACCATATTGCCCGTCGAAAGAGCGGTTTCGGGGGATAGGTCATAGCTTCTCAACATAGACGAATCTGGGTGTATCCGATTCGTTCGGCCAGCTTTTTTGTGCCCAACATGATTTCGCTGGAGCCACCCCAAATATGTGAGCCCACGAGAGCATCCAAATGTGGCACAGGGTTCAGTACCTTGAGGCACGGTTGCCCTGCTGGGGCACGCTTATCGTTGGCCGGGCCGAGGTCTAATTCGGCGGTACCATCGGGTAAATAGCGGACATCCTGGATAATCGCGTCAATGCTCATGTTTTTTCGTATCTTCCCGGCAGCCCCTTCGCTCGTAGATGCCCGTGCTGGCTCAGCTTGAGCTAATAGGCACCAATCGATTCCACGCAGTCCATGGCGTTAACCTGAAGGGCCAGCACGCGGTCATAAACCACCATGCCCTTGCGGATGCCTTCCAATTCACGGGCCACCTTGAGGTTGACCAATTCCTCGCGGTCCAGGGGATCGTCTGCTCGCTTGGCGCAGTTCATTCCGGTGGCTACCAACCTTGCTGGATGTTGACTTCGCCGATGATGACCACGTCGGCCTGAATGACGCCGAATCCGTACAGCGCATCATTCGGAGCCACCGGACCCGTGTTGCCAAAAGCCGGGAGCTTCTGCCCGTTGAGCCAATACAGCACGCCGATCTGGCGCATTTCGCCGTTGGGCATTCGGCAGTCGTAGGTCATCACCGGATTTGGCTTGCCAGCGCTTTCGTGACCAAGCTGGAACGCAATGGCGCTCACGTCGCCCATGACCATCACGTTGACATTACCCGTGCAGCGCAGGCCCTTCTCGCCGAAGCTCGCCTGGCCGGTTGGCCAGTTCGGCTGCTTGGCGACAACCTCCAGGTTGCCCGCCAGCACAGCGATGACGCCCGGTGGGCCGTTCAGCGTGAGCGCGCCAGCCACTGGACCAAGGGGCAAACTCTCAAAATCTGTTTTCGCTACAAGTGGCATTTGCAATCCTTTCCACGTGAAGAAAAAAGGCGAAGGTAGAGGGCCGCCGCCGTACTAACACGACGGCCCCCCACCCGCGCCAAGGAATTACGCAGTTGGCGGAACCGGCGGCGTCAGGTTGTCCAACGCCTCCAGCTTCGCGGTGAGCGCATCGCTCTGCGCTTCGATCTCGTTCAGCAGCGTCTGATCTTCCGGCGTGAGGACCGGCGGCGTGTTCTGCAACTGCTCGATCTTGGCGTTCAGTGCCGCCACATCGGCGACCGCACCGTCGATAGCCGTAGCTTGACGGGCATTGAAGGCGTTGATCTTTGCGGCGAATTCAGAAATTTGACTCATTGTCTTACTCCTTCTGGTTGTTAGGAAGCCGGTGGCGTTGCGGCGTCCAACGCTTCAAGCTTCCTGGTTGTCTTGCCAGTTTTGGCTAAAATGTCCTTGAGAGACGCCTGATCTTCTGGGGAAAGCTTGCCGAGTTCGTCAATGGCACTTCTCGTTTCTGCACCCTGTCCAAGTAATGACCACAACAGGATTCTGTTCGTCGCTAACAGGCGTCGAATCTGACGTAACTCGGAAACTAACGATAACTGTTGGTTCATTGGTTGTTCTCCGCGCGGCGTCTTCCACTCGCTGCGCTACCGGTTGTCGATTCGCGGGATGGCTGGATCGTAATTCAGAATCCCCATGGCTCGCATCAACACCAGCACGAGCATGGCGCAAACCGCGATGATGATGATTGCCTTCACCGCTGGCGGCATCGGAATATAGGTCGTTACAGACCACGCGATTAAGCCCAAGACGACTGCTAGCACGATGAATTCAATAATTCCGATGGCACACCATCCTTTCACTTTTCGATTTCTCTCAACATAGCATCATACGCCCTTTGCTCCAGCCTGTCGTACTCAACCTGCTGCCGTGTATCATGCTCGCGCACGTACCCCAGCAGCATCCCCCCCATGAAGGCCGATAGCGTCAGCAGAAGCCCGAATCCACCGATAATGAGCGGCCATTTCGTCTGCTGTCCTGTAACGACTTGATCGGACAGCTTGGCAATCGAGGCTGTAAGAGCATCGCCCCACCGCTGAAACGCCTCGACGGCCTTCTCCAGACCGCCAATGCGGAATTCGTTCGACGCGGCCTTGTCGTTTTGCAACTCGTCCATTTTTCACAGCCAGCCGATGTTGCCGAAGATTCCGTCGTTATCGATTTCGCTCTCGCCGTCCCGTTCCACGGTTAATTCGAGGCGCACGAGATGTGGCAGGTAATCGTGCGTGATGATGCCCGCATTGTGAAACACCGTGGGGTCTGAAATGACGAGGTGCGAATGGTCGTTGCGCAGCCGCCCGTCATCGTAGAACCCGTAGCACTTCGGGATGCCCGGCGTCTGGCATGACTTGGCGACTCCGAAGCCAGCGGTCTTATTCGGGATTTCCACTACGACCGGCGACGGCCCGCCATGGGCAATCAGAGTAGGCACCGTCCAGTCGGAACCGTCATGGTCTCGGAAGGTGTGGTCGCGGAATGAGAACTTGCCATCCGCCCGGGAGATGCGAACCCCGTCCAGGACTATTTCGCTGAGGTTGTCGAAGCTGAGCTTCGTCATGCCCGAATCCTTTCGGTCAGCCCGCTGCGTCCGAGCCCATTGTATGCCCCATATTTTCTACGTAAATCTCTTTTCGGCAATGGGGGCAGCGGGCCGGAAGACGCGTTCGGCCCTTATCTGTAAGTGAATTGTTTGTGTCTATCAACCCGTGCCGTCGCAGGCAGACGATAATTTCGTAGGCGCTGCCGCGATGCACGCTGAGCGAATTGGCCACGTGCTGGATTGTCGGTGGGGTTCCCGTCCGCAGCTTGTGCGCGGCGATGTATTTGAGCGCCTGAAGCTGGCGCTTGGTCGGGTTTCTCACCCCTTCCTCCCTCCCCATTCCTTGCTCGGCTTGCAATGGGCAATCACGTACACCCTACCTTTAGAACAATCGTCGCCTTGTCCCATTCAACGTCCAGGTCGCAATCGTCACCACCTTCCGGGTCGTCGTCGGGCATAACTTCCATCCATGCATCACAGTGCTTGCAGACCCACAAGATGAACGAGTCGTCCTCTGCGGCAACAGCGAGAGCGAGCGGAGGTAAATCGCTTACCTCCGAAAAGCTGTCGCACGGCTCAGTACTCTCCAAAAGCCAGTGGTGTGACAACCCTGCACAGTCTGAGCACGGGGCACAAGGCCCACCCTTTGAACGTCTACGAATCTCCTCATTCATGGTCGTTTCTCTGCCGTGAAGATTGCCTCAAAGATTCCAAGTCGCCGGGACACATCGTAGAGGGTCGCCGAGACTTCCGGCGTTCCTTCGATTGATACTAGGTCGCGGACACGGCCAACGAGCTTGGGCGCTTCATCGTTACTTAAATCGCCGAGAGCATGCCGCAGCGTTCCGCATCGCGGACACCAATACCAAGCACTTCCAAGCCCACTCATCGTGTGGTCACACGTAGGACAAGCCATTCTGTTTTCCTCCTATTTCCATTCCTTGCTCGGCAACCACGATTCGCCGGTCCGGTAGATGGTGGCTTTTGCGTTTCACTCGACCCACTCCACGGCGCAGCCCGCGGCTTGCATGATGGATTCGAGGTGCCATTTATGGTCTGCGTATTTGCTCCTCGGGCCACGAATCCAACTACTTTCCGCTCCGCCGTCGCTTTCAAGTAAAACCTCCCATGCGTCCTCAATAATCCTCGCCTTCACCTTCCTCACCGGTTGCAGGTACGGGTGAAGGGCATCGGCGACTAGTCGCTTCCAAGATGGTCCAATATTGCGAGGCTCTGGCGGCATGGCATTCCATGCAATCTCCGCCAAATCTTCCGCCGACTTCCCGCACGCGACCCTGTTACCATCGCAAGCTTTCGCGGGGCGGTCGGCTGGATGGAGACATTCATAACAAATATCGGTGGGCTGCCGCTTGATGCTTTGAATCGCAAAGGCCCCTTTGCATTTCGCACACCGCTGCAAAATCTGCTCTACCGTCTTCTCACACTCCGGCTCGGCGGAACGCTCGGCGTCAAGTTCGCGAAGGAGTTTGGTCATGCTGCTAATATCGACTTCGTCAGGTGGCTCCACGGGTCGTCCACATAATTCGAGTAACCGCTTGGTCCACTTCTCCGCTCTCGCCTGCTCGGACGCCTGAGTGTCAAAGTCGGCGAGCATCTTGGTTACGAGATTGGACTGCGTACCAAAGCCCTCGCTAGCGACCCATTCCTCAATCCACTTACGGTCAGGTCCGTTCATGTGGCCTCCTCCATTTGGCTGTTTATGTAAGGGCGGAGTGAGTCGGCAACTCGCTTCAACCACTGCTTACGGCCGAAACAGCCCGATGTGGCATTCCACGCGATGAGCGCCAACTCCTCGGGGGTCTTACTACTCTGCGGGTGAAGAGCCGATAGCAGTTGAGCCATCACGTATATGCTCATTTCCCTTTGCGCGTCGGTCAGCCTGGACCACGGGTACCCGCCATGCTGCTCGACGATTTCCTGGCAAAAGATAGCCCACTCTTCGGCTTCCTTCGTCAGCTTCATTTCGACGCCTCCGCATCTAGAATTGCCCTGCGAATTTCAGCCGAGAGCGACGGGTATCTGATGTGGACCTTGCCGCTCATGTCGGGCGGGCTGATGCGGTTCCACGTCAGCACTGCCTTCAGTGCCGCCAGAGCCTTGGCCATTAGCGTGCAGGGCGGACAATCTGGGAAGGACTTCCGCAACTCGGCATCCGCTGCATCCATTTGCTCAATCAGCTTGCTAAGCTCGTCATTCACTCTCCACCTCCGTTCGCGGGTATCACCTCGACTTCGCCGGGCGGGCCGTAGTTCCATCGCACGTCGCGGATGATTTCCTGCACACGCCGCCATTGGACGCGGAGCCGGGGTGTCAGGTGCGGATAGGAAACCTCCAGGAATTGAGGCAGAACACACTCCAATGCGGCTAGGTCATCTTCCTTGATTTGAAACAATCGCATCATGCACCTCCGTTCGCGGGCGGTATGCAGTCAACCCAACTCGCATCGCTAGCCTTGGTGGCGTTAAACTGCGGAACGGCCTCCCTGTCTACGAGGAATCTGGCTAGCTCCTTCCTCGCTTCATCCAGAATGACGAATGTGATTGGCCAGGACGATTCCCACCCATCATGATTTGCGTGGTAATCCTCCGCAGCCGCCTCGGCGATAGCCCCCAAGGATGCAAGCCTTGTCAGCAGTAGATGCGCGTCATCAGGCGACCCATCTTCCGCACAGTAATACCAAAGGGTGCGTCCTTTCACTCCTTGCCTCCGTTCGCGTGCGGGGATTGACGAGCGGCCCATGCGGCGCGGAGAGCTTCGAGACGAGTTGATCCTTCAAACCAATGTTCACGATCAAGCTCACCACCAACGCACACAGTCCATTTATCTTCGTCCCGGTCCAGACTAAACCCTTCGCGTTCCAGCTTCTCAATCAGGGCGAGTTCTTCGAGCTTGGCCTCAAGTTCTTCGATGCGGTCGGCGGCTTCGGCAGCATATTTTTGAAGCCTTGCGACTTCATACACAGACGTTGCAGACAATCGTAGCTTCGCGGTTAGCGGCAGCCTTAGTTCGCTCATCGCATTTCCTTTCATCACTCGGGCAAGAGGCCGGACAGACAAGCCTCGATTTCCCTTTTGCACGCAATGAGCCTCGCCTCGAAATCGGCGGTTGAATCCGCGTATTGCCCTTGGCTCATCGCGTCCTCGACAACCTGCATCGCCGCATCCCGTTCCATACGAAACGTCAGACGGGCGAGACGACGCAGGTCTGCGCTCGATAGTGGACCGTATGGCTCTTTCCACGGACCGAGGAATTCCGCGATTACGAGCGCCCTCGCGTCTATCCGCGCTTCTGGACTCATTGCACCCTCACAATCTCAACTGTTCTCGTGGCCTTCACCTTCAGAACCCCGCCCCTTACTCCATCCACGATAGACACCCATCAGTTTCGCACTTGCCCCAGACGTGACCATTGCAGGCGGCGTGCGTGTAGTGCAATACGCCGTCGCAAGCCGTGCACTTCTTAGTTCCCTTGGCGTTTTTGCCGCGATGCTCAGTCTTGATTGCATGAATCAAAGGTAGCGTCTTCATGAATCGAGCTATGCTTTCCGTTACCTCTTTCTCACAGGCGTCGATTTCTTCCTGCGACGGTTCCTCGTACTTCTCGCACGGATTTACCGGGCCATTCGGCTTGAAGCTGGTCACACGGTAACACGGCAAACGGGTACACCAGCCGAGGTCTGGACCGCCAACAAGTGAGCGATATTCAACGCCCGCATGACAGCATTCTTTATCACGCAGACCGGTTCCGCTAAAGTGCTTGCAAGTTCCCGCACGCATCATTTCACCTCGATTATTTCCACCGTTCGCGGTGCTTTGGTGCGGAGAACGGCATTCTCGAAATAACGTTCCATGTCCCCGTTGGCGTTGAGCGTGTGGTTGCCCAGCGGCTCGCCGAATTCCTCCGGCCAATGCTCCCAATCCGGGGCGTCGAGCGTGTAGACGTGCTGGGCATAACACGGCTCGTTCGACCGCCGGATCATCATGCAATAGGCAGCGGTGTAACGGGATTCTAGGGCAAAGGCTGCTGCGATTTGTTCTTTCGTGGCGTTCATGTCTGCTAGCTCTTTGTCGAGGTAGCCGTTGTTGGACAGAAGCACCACCCACTTGCCGCGCTCCAACAGATACCGATCGGCCGCAATCTGCTTGGCGAGCTGTTCCGCGTCGCCCCGAATCTTGGGGTGGACGCCGATCTCTCGCACCACGCCGTCCACCGAAGCCGCGAATAATTCCAGGTCTGCCCACGACCACCACACAGACGGCCCGGCAACGTTGGGCAGAATGAGTCGCCCGTCATCCCGCAACCCGGCTAGGTATTGGCAGGTCGCCTCCCAGGAAATCGGCCACGTCTTGTCCGCGCTGCGATGCACGATGTTGTCGTGCATGACGATTGGTGCGTAGAACCGATCGAGCTCCGCACGGGCGATGGTCAGGAAGTGGTTGCGCACGTCGAGGTTGTTGACGTTGGGGTAAACTCGACCGTTGTAGACCAGTGTATCTGTCGCCGCGAAGCCACGGGCCAGGAACCCCCACCGGTCAGACGTGACGCAGCCAGCCGGAAAGCGGTCGCAATTGTCATTGCCCCGCCAAGAGAAGTACCGACCAATCATGGGCTTACCCCACAGCGGGCCGCCTCGCGTCTCAAAATCGTGGGCCTGGTTCACCTTTATCCAGCAGCCGCCGGGGTCAATCGGCCCCACGCAGGCACAGTCGGTAACGATGGTCTGCGGCCAGCCGCGTGCGATATGCGACGTGTGCAACGCCCGTGGATCCGAGGGGTCGCCACTGGCGCTGAGGTTCACCGAGACTCGCAGCGGCATCGGCTCGGCGAGGGCGACATTGGACAC
>Ga0137421_1000105_pt1 | contig 12906 bp, 15 predicted proteins | sample EasRivERMZT534_2_FD_104648 | JGI IMG/M metagenome (GOLD analysis project Ga0137421, IMG submission 104648) | Soil microbial communities from meander-bound floodplain in the East River, Colorado, USA - East River MetaG ERMZT534_2 | ecosystem: Environmental > Terrestrial > Soil > Floodplain ...
GATCGAAGTATCTCGAAATGGGATTCAAACTCCTGGGCGCCTTCCCCTCCACGCCGGCCATCGTCAAGATCAGCGGAGACAAGGACGCCGCGCCGATCGCCGTCCAACACTTCGAGACGATCAAAGCCCTCCCCCTGGAGGAACGCAAGCGCCGACTCGACGAGATGATCGAGACGGTCAAGCGCACTCCCTTGAGGATCGCCCGATGACGCCCGAAGAACGCCAGGAGCGCGCCGAGAACCGCTTCCTGCTTCTCAACACGAAGCCCGCGGCCAGGAACTTCGAACTGTCCCTGTGCGCCGAGGACCCCGCCTATTGGATCTGGAACGATCAGCACTACGTCTGGACCCGGGACGAATACGATCCCGTCTCCCCCGTCAAGCCCTTCCCGGACGAGCCCGGGCTCCGCGACCTGCTCGATGAGATCCACAACGGCCAACAGCAGGTGACGTGCATCGGGAAATCCCGGCAACTGACCGTGACGTGGCTCGTCGTCGCCTACTTCGTCTGGTGGGCAAGGTTCATCCCGAATCAACTCCTGTTCATCCAATCAAAGAAGGAAGAGGACGCCGCGAACCTCGTGTTCAACAAGGAAGCCGGCATGGGCCGCGCGTCCTTCATCGAGGAGAACCTGCCGAAGTGGATGAAACAGGACGTCAGCCCGTCCTACGGGATCCTCCTGTACCCGAACGGCTCCAAACTCTGGGGCATCCCCCAAGGCGGGGACATCATCCGGTCGTACACCGGCTCGGGGCTATTCTCCGATGAGGCCGCCTTCCAACCCTTCTGCCGTGAGGCTTACCGAGCGGCGAAGGCGTGTTGCAGGAAGATGGTCATGGTGTCCTCGGCCGAGGGCGGGTCGTTCTTCGGCCAACTGTCGGGGTTCGAGATCGACCAGACCGGGACCTTCGGGGGCGCCGAGTGACCAAGGGGATCCAGAAATGGACGACCCCCTCCGGCATCCGGACGATCCGGCTCCACTACAGCGCCTTCTCCAAGCGGGATCCCGACACGGAACAAGGCCGCGCCTGGATGCACAAGGCCCTCGAAGGGTACATCGGTGGAGCGGAGAACCCCGCCTGGAAGATGGAGCAGGAGATCGACTTCTCCATCCGGTCCGGTGTGCCGATCTACAAGATCTTCCTCGAAAAGCACCACGTCGCGGCTCTGCCGCTCAAGCCCTTGAAGAACGTCCCGATCATCCGGGGGTGGGATTACGGACTCACGCCGGCTGTGGCGATCGCTCAACTGACCCCGCGGCCGCACCTGAACATCTTCCCGTCGATCTTCACGCCGCAGACGGACTCCGTGGGCATCAAGCGGTTCACCGAGCGCGTCATCGAATACTGCAACGTCATCTTTCCCGGGTTTTCGTTCATCGACTACGGGGATCCGGCCGGGAATCAACAGGCCCAGACCGACGAGCGGACCTGCTTCGACATCCAGCGGGAATTCAAGGGCCCGGACGGATACCCCCTCGTGCAGGTCGAAGCGGGGGAGATCACCTGGACGGGCCGGCACAAAGCGATGGAGGAAGCCCTCCGCAGGATCGAGGACGACGGAGTGCCTTTCGTGCAGATCGACCCAAGGGAGCGGTTCTTGATCGACGCCTTCAAGGGCGGGTATCGGAAGAAAAAGATCGCCAACAAGGAACTCTACCTTGACGAGCCCGAGAAGAACGAATACTCGCACCTGATGAACGCTCTCGAATACCTCGTCTCCCGGTTGCAGTACGGCCGGCCGATGGTTCGGAAGAAACCGGTCGAGGATAGCGTCGCAATGACCTACTCAGCGTAAGGAGGATCGAATGTGGCCCTTTGACGGTAAGAAGATCGAGCCGAAACCGACCGAGTTGGTGGGATACCAGAGGATCCCCAAGGACGGCCGCACCGACACGGGATTCGTCAAACCCAAGGCCGGCACGATGGGCAACCAGAACATGAACAAGATGATGGAACAGATCGAGGACGACGAGGCAGGAAGAACGCCCAAGGCGCCTAAAAGGAAGTAACCCATGCCGTTTACCCTCATAGATTCAAAAGTGGTCGAAGCCGCCGGGTCCGGGACTTCCCTTTCCCTGGCGGCCACCATGAACATCGCGGCGGGGGATCTGCTTGTTGGTATTGCAGGGTGGTTGGATGGAGTAGGCGGCACACTCGCAATGACCGATGGCGGCAGTAATGTTTTTACTCTTACTGCCACAGAGGGCAGTTATGCTGCTCCTGCTACCAAATTGCGCTTTGGCTATATGCTTTCCGCTTTTGCCAATGGGACCGCCACGTTTAGTTTCACCAACACCACTTCCAGACCAAATAGAACTTTCATCGTGCTCCAATTAAGACCGAATGCGGGAGCAACGGTAAGCCTCGATCCTTCTCCGACCAATTACAACTATGTGAGCGGAGAGACGGGAACGACAGTACAAAGCAGCAACATGACAACGGTTGGAACAGACACCGTAGTGGTCGGAGCAGTAAAAACGTATTTAGCCAGGACGTTCTCCTCGCATCAGATAGGCGATGTTGCGGCCGATGGAGTGGCCGCAAACGGGACACGAAATTGCGCCTGGTATCGGATTCTCACGGCCGGGATGACGGGACACTCTCAGGTCACGCTTAATACTGCCGGTGCTTATGTTGTGGGCATCATTGGGTTTAAGAGCACAGGCGGGGGCGCGGGCGGAAGTATTCCCGGAATCCTTTCCCAATATCGCAGGAGGACCGCATGAGATTCCTGAAAACAAATACAGCCGTCATCGTTACGGTGGGACCCTTCTACGACAAGACGGACGGTGTGACGATCGAGGGAGCCCTCACGATCACGAACGAGCGGATCACAGCGATCAAGGATACGGATGACGGGAACGCCCCGACGCTCATCCTCGACAACATCACCGGCGCGGCCTCGGCCACGGACAACGATCTCAACTACATCACGAACAACGACGCGGGGCTCATGCAACTGGAACTGACCGCGGCGAATCTGAACTTCCTCGGCCGCCTGTTCCTTACGATCACCGACGCGGCGAACCACGTCCCGGTATTCCACGAATTCATGGTGATCTCGGCCCAGATGTGGGACGCCATGTTCGGTACGGGGAACCTCAATGCCGATGTGGTGAACTGGAAGGCAAGCGCGGCGCCGGCCATGACGGGAGACGCCTTCGCTCGCCTGGGAGCCCCCGTGGGAGCCTCCATCGCCGCGGATCTTGTCACGATCGCTGGATACGTCGATACCGAGATAGGCGCCATCAAGGACGATACGGCCGCTATCCTCTTGGACACCGGGACGGACGGGGATGTGGTCAACGCCGCGGGACTGGCGACGGATGCCGTCACCGAGATCGTCAACGCTATCAAGGCGGCTGTGGTCGAAGCCCAAGGATCCATCACCCTGCAACAGGCCCTCTCGATCATCCTCGCGGTCCTGGCCGGCGTGACGGCAAGCGCAGGAGCGACGATCAAGGACCCGTCCGGTACGGCAACCCGTGTCGCCGCAACGATCAACACGTCCTCGGAGCGTACAGCGATGACGCTGACGCCGAGCGCCTGACAGGGGGCAACCCCTTTTTTTATCCTGGGCTATGCCCTGGGAGGATATGCCGAATGGAGAAACAAGAGTTTTTACAGAGACAGCCAGGACGGCCACTCCTTGGAACGCCCTGGCAGAAGGACCCCGCGGATTGCCAGCACACCCTCATGCAGTTCAAGGGGACGGCTTTCGTCGACGGCAAGACCTCCCACCGGATCGAGCAGATCTTCCAATGCCAGGACTGTGGGCTCGTCCACAAGGTCCCGCGATCGGTGAAGGAGGCGGGGGTGAGCGGCGCCGTGGACATTGACGATCCGCGCGTGAAGCGATCCCTCCGTCTGACGCCCTCCGTCGTCGCCCGCCTGTTCCCGTTCAAGGAGGGCAGGGGAGGCACGAAAGAAGGCATGGAGATCTTCCAGGTGCCGAGATCCTACGGAGGGGCCAGAGGATGACGAATCAAGAGATCGTCGACTTCCTGAACGCCGCCCTCAAGGAATCCACGGATACCTTCGGCGATTTCCGGAAGGTCATGACGGAGTGCTACGACCGCTATCGGTCGTACCGGAACTACTCGAAGAAGAAGGAATGGCAACACAAGATCGTCGTCCCGTCCGTCTATCCCGCCATCAAAGGCGCCTCCGGACTCCTGAAACGCATCCTGATGAAAACCCCGGAATTCTTTGAATTCGTCCCGGAGCGCCAGGACAACGCGCCGCAACAGATGGACCCCGCGACCGGTCAGCCGATCGAGGACCAGATGGACAACTTCGCGCGGGCCTTCACCCGCAAGGTCCGGTTCCACCTGGACGAGGCCGAATTCATCGAGTGCTTCGGAGAAGCGGTCGAATCGGCCCTGGCCGTTATGCTCGGCGTCCTCCGGTTCACCCCCCAGAACGTCGAGGACGACAAGGTGATCTGGGGACCGATCCCCGTCATGGATCCCGCTACGGGAAAGGCCGTCATCGACCCGGCAACGGGGGAGCCCGTCGCCTCGAAGTTCGATTTCGTGAAGGAGACGACCAAGCGGGCGAAATTGAAATGCACCGTCGTCAACCCGCTCCTGATGCACTTCCCGCTCGATCGCTCCTGGATCATCGAGGAAACCCGGGTCCAACTCCATGAACTGCTCGAAAACGCCGAGCAGATCCCCTGGGAGAAGAAGGAACTCAACCGCCTGAAACGGGAGGACTACGAATCGGCCGCCCGCACCGAGGCCGACATTCAACGCCTCACGATGCTCAAGATCCGGGAGCCCAAGAACCGCTTTCGCAGGGAAGTGGTCCTGCACACCTTCTGGGGAACGGTGACGGACGCCAAGGGGAACGTGATCCAGAAGGACGGCCGGTTCATCGTCGCCAATCAGAAGTTCCTGCTCCTGAAACCGTCTCCCTCCCCGTACTGGCTCCGGAAACACCCGTATGTGTTCATCACGCCGCTGAAAGTCCTGTTCCAATGCATAGGCGCGGGAATGATCGACGGCATCCGTCCGATCATCAACGCTCTCGACAACCTCATCAACATCGCGGGCGACAAGGCCCTGTTCGCGCTCCTGTCGCCGTCCGAAGTGAACATCGACGCCCTGAAAGACCCGCAACAGGCCGAAGGCGGGCTCACTCCGGGAAAGTTGTTCAAGACCAAAGGACCCCTCGGCCAAGCCCTTCGCCAGATCCCGGCGTCGGATATTCCCCAGGGGACGTTCGTCCTCGCGGATTTCCTCAAAAACAGCGTCCAGAACTACACCGGATGGACGGAATTCATCCAGGGGATGCCGACGAACAAGGGCCAGGTGACGGCCACGGAAGTCAACCGGAAAACCGAAGCGTCCTCCCTGTCCTTCGAAAACATCGCGGCCTCCATCGAGAAGGGCGGCGTCATCGAGTCCGTCGAAGTCACGCGGGATTTGACCGTGCAGTATTTCATGGACCCGCTCCTGAATCCGGAAACAATCGACATTTTCAAGCAGGAGAACATCGACTTAAACGCCCTCCCCGAGGCCGAGAAGTACGCCTTCCTGAACAGGCGGTATCCGATCAAGGCGAAGGGCCTGACGGCCTTCTTCGACCAGGAGAAGGAGCGGCAGGACCTCCTGGGACTGATCGAAGTGTTCTCCAAGGTCCCGGCTCTCGTTCAACGCCTGAACATCGAGGAATTCCTCAAGCGGATCCTCCAATCGTTCGAGTGGCAGAACCCCGACATGCTCATCCTCCGCGGCCCCATGCCTCTCCCGGGCGCCGTGGATCCCGTTACAGGTCAGCCGCTACCTCCTGGGGCGCCCGCTCCGGCCGGCGCACCGGGGGCGCCCGGACCTGGCGCACCACCCCCGGGAGTACCGGGAGCCCCCACGCCCCCCGGAGCAGGGCCGATGCCCCCTGTAGGGGCGCCCATGCCGCAAGGGGGACCGATGGATCCGAACGTCGTCATGGAAATGCTCAAGGCCGCAGGAAGCAAATTCAGCCAGTAAAGGGGGAGTGAATGAACCAAGTCGAACGGGAAATTGCGTTGCAGTTCCGGATCCAGAGGGGACAGGCGATCAAGGAAATTCTCGCGTCGCCCGCGTGGACGGAACACATCGAGAAGTACCTCGCCGCGCAGAAGAAGATGTCGATCACCAAGTCTTACCAGGTGGTCGGGAACGAAGCGGAAGTCGCCTTCTGCCTCGGCGGCCACGCCGCGCTCGAGGCCTTCGAGGACGCCCTGAAAACCACCGCACAAGACGTCGACCTCACGTTGGACGACCTGCCGGAGGATTCCTCTCCGGACATTACGCAGTAGGGAGGATAAATGTTCAAAAACCTTCTACTCACCCTGGCCGAGCCCGGGTCAGAAGGTGGCTCCGGGGGGGGTGGCGCTCCCACGGAATCAGGACCTCCACCGTTGCCGTCTGCTTCCGCTCGGGAACGCATCTACGAACACGCCGATGCGAGCCCGAATTCCGGAAGCGAAGGCACAGAAGCCCCACCCGCGGCCCCCGAGGCCACGCCCAAGCCCCCGGCAAGCCCGGATTCGGCGAAGGCGAAGGACTCGGATCCGGCTCCGGCGAAGGGTGAAGGAACACCGGACCCCGTTGCGGAGAAGCGAGTAAAGGACGCACAGGCGGCTTTCACGAAAGGCCAACAGGACCTTGCGGCCGAACGGAAGGCGCGCAAGGAAGCGGAGGCCAAAATCGCCAAGGTGTCGAAGTACGTCGACATGGAAAAACTCGACGTGCACGACAAGGAGGAATCGGACAAGGAACTGGATCAGCCGGTAACGAAGCGGGACCTCGAAGCCCTCAAGGCCGCCCCGCCTCCTCCGGAAGATGCCCCCTCGGGGTCCACATTGGACGCCGAAACCCGGCAGAAGTTCCTCGACGATTACTACACGAAGAACGCCCACGTCAAGTCGTATGCGGATTCAGGAGAAGCATACGGGGTGTTCCTCAAAGCGGCCGAACGCTTGGGCCCGGAGATCGCGGGCCTGTCCGAACTCGACCAACTCGCAAAAATCGGGGAAGCCGTATCCGATCACTTCCGGACCAAGGACGCGGAACGGGAGCGACAGATCGCGGAACGGCTCAACACCAAGCGGTCCAACATCAGCGCCGGCGGGGGCCTGGACTCATCGGGCGCCCCGGGAACCGGGGAAGCCGAGGACGTCGGAGACGATCCGGGCGCGGAGATCGCGCACCGGAACGCCATGCGAAGTCGCGCCCTTCGGCCGACCCTCTAACCGACCTCAAGGAGGCCAAACGGAATAACAATGTCGATCGCTTCCAACTGGGTTAGCCAGGGATCCTACCTGGCGAATCCCAAACTCAGCCGTACCACCCGTCACGCGGCGCAAGCGGAGATGGTGTTCCGTCAGTACGCCGACGTGCAGGAGGAATTCGGCAAAGGCAAGGGCGACGCCTGGAACTTCGATCGGTGGGGGAATATCTCCACCAAGGGCGCGAAATTGGTGGAAACCGCCACCATGCCGCGCCGCTCCCACACCCCGTACAAGGGAACCGGGTCCGTCGATGAATACGGCAACGGACACGGGTACACGGGGAAACTCGAAGCCCTGTCGCAGTTCGACGAGAGCCAGAAGATCAACCGCATCCTGAAAAACGACATGGTGGACGTGATGGATTGCGAGGTAGAGGCAGAATTCGCCAAGGCCAAGATCGTGTACGTCGCGTCCTCGGCCACGGCCTACAACCTCTACACCGACGCCACGCCGACCCAGACCTGTTCCGTGTCGTTCGACGACTTCCACGCCAAGAACATCGTCGATTACCTGTACCAGACGATGAAGGCGCAGAAGTTCTCGGGCGGGTTCTACCACGGCATCCTCTCCACCCAGGCGGCCCGGGGTCTGCACGACAAACTCCAGGCGATCTGGATGTACACGAAGTTCCCGGTCAACGGGGAGATCGGGGCGTACTACAAGACCCGGTTCTCCATGAGCAACAACGCCTTCTCCAACGCGCAGGGCGTCGGTGCGGCGTTTGGCGAGGCGTACATCTTCGGCGCCGATACGGTCATGGAAGCGATCGTGATCCCCGAGGAGATCCGCTATGAAGTCAAGGACGTGGGCCGCGACAAGATGATCGCGTGGTACGCGCTCCTGGGCTTCAAGATCTTCTGGGCCGGCGATCCGGACAACTCGATCGTCAAGTTCGGGGGGGCCTAAACCATGAGTGACCTCCGAGGAAGATCCTATTCGGCAGTCGGAAACGCGAAGCAGATGCTCCGGCTTGCTTCTTCCATCACGTTAACCGGGACTTCGGCAGGAGGCGTCATCGCGGGCGCCCGTGTACGGATTCCCTTCAACTGCCGGATCATCGGGTGCTCCTTGTTCCTGACGACCGGCGGGACGGCCGCAGGGCCCGTCCTGAAACTCGAAACCTCCCTTGCCGGCACGGGCGCGCAGGTAGGTATCGGGACTCAGACCTACGGGACCCAGGCAGACGCGACCTTCTCCGCGATGGGTGTCACGGAGACGGAAGTCGCGGCGGGAGATGTCGTCTCCCTGAACGTCGTCGGCGGCACGATCGCGTCGACGCCGGTCGTCGGGTCGGCGATCCTGCACTTCATCGAATCCTTCGTCACCGCGTAGAAGGGTTCCATGTGATCGGGGGGCCCCTTCGGGGGCCCCTCTAAAAAAGGAGGAACGGTGGGGAAAACGCTCGTACTTCGATATGCGGCCTTCGGAGACTGGCTCTATGCCATGCCGACGATGAGGGCGCTGTTCGACAAGGGGGAAGAAGTCTACCTGCACACCAACACGAAGGGATACCAGATCTTCCAGAAGGACGACCGCTTGAAGGAATTGACGTGGTTCGAGGCGTTTCATCTTCCGAAGAAACACCAGGCGGCCTCCGTCGAAGGCGTGTGGAACGCTCTGTTCGAGCGGATCCGTCCGGATACTATCCTGCACCTGTCCAACACGATCGAGGGTTCCGGACTGGCCGGCCGGGAAAATCCGAAGCATTGGAACCTGTCGCTCAAGAATCGCCGGAGACTGCTCGGCCAGAAGCCGTTTGCCGTCATGCCGCTCGAACTCTATCTCCAATCGGAGAAGGACGCCTACCGGGAGATCGAAGATCGCGGCTACGCGCCGATCGCCTTCACCCATGATGAGATCAAGTGGGCCGAGAAGTGGCGGGACGACAACATGGGGAAGTTCATCGTCCTCATGCCCCTCCACGGAACGACCCTCCACAAGCAGTTCCCGCAATGCCGGGATTGGGCCGAGACGATCCTCAAGAAGTACCCGCTGTCTACGGTCTACCTCGCGGGAGACGGCCACGGGAAGAACGTCCCGTTCGGCTACGACGGCCGGGTTGCGAACACGATCGGCGCGCCGATCCGTCAACTGATCCTCATGGCGCGATACGCGGATCTGGTGATCGGACCGCCGACCGGACTCCTGACGGCTTCCGTCATGTGGGGAACGCCCCGGATCTACCTGGCGACGGACGCTTCCGTGCGACAACTGACCTACGGGGCGATCAACGACTTCTCGATCCAAGCGGACCTGTTCTGCTCACCCTGCAACCGTGCGATCTATCGCGCGGAGGACTGCTACCCGCCCGTCCGGGACGGCCTGTCCGAGTGCAGTTTCAACTTCAACAAGGAAGCCGTCATGTCCCGGGTGGATTTCGTGTACGACAAACTCCCGTGGCGGTTCTCGGGCAAGTTCCGGACGCCGCTCTACGTCTCCAAGGGCGAACCGTATACGGAGCGGATCGATTGGACGCCGGCGCCGGCCGTGGAGGCCGCGGGATGACGGCGATTATCTGGAACGAGAAAGGCCGGCCGGAGCGGAATCATTCCTACGTCCCGGAAGTGGAGAAGGTCCGGGACCTGTTTCTACCGTTCGTCCAAGGGGTCGGTCTCGACCTCGGATGCGGTTGCCAGAAGATCACCCGGGAGGCGATCGGAGTCGATTGCGACTTCATCCCGGGAACGACGAATATCGCCTGGGACTTGAACGAGGACCTCTGGCTCATCGCGCCGAGATCCGTCGACTTCATCTTCTCCGCTCACCTGCTCGAACATCTGGTGAACCCGGAATACCGACTCCCCGATTGGTGGTCGAAGATCAAACCCGGGGGATTCCTCTGCCTGTACCTGCCGCATGGGGATTTCATCGGGATCCAGAGCGACGAGCATATCTGGAAGCGCCTCTACCCGGAGACGATCCTCGAGTGGATGCGGGACCTGGACTATAAGAGGGTTCTCAACCTGGAACGCCCGAGGGATCCGGAACTGCCGGTGGAACGGCAGGAGTATTCCTTCGCCCTGATCCTGCGCAAGGACAAGGGGGCGATCCAATGACCTGGGACATCAAGGCGCCGTACGTTCCGGAAGTGGAGAAGTGCCGGCCGCGCCTTCTCCGGTACTGCAAGGGCCAGGGACTCGACCTGGGGTGCGGGTCGAAGAAGATCAAGGATTCGGCGATCGGATGCGATCTCGGGAAGGGCGGCGACAGCGCGGCCGACTTCGCAATCGACCTCGAGTGCGGCCTCACCCTGTTCGCGTCGGACACCTTCGATTTCATCTTCTCGTCGCATTACCTCGAACATGTCAAGTCCCCCAGGGGATTGCTTCGGGAATGGTGGAGGGTGATCCGACCGGGCGGGAACCTCGTCCTGTACCTTCCTCACGCGGATCTCTATCCGAGGATGGGCCATGAAGGGGCGAATCCGGACCACAAAAACGATTTCACCCCGGAAATGATCCTCGAAATGATGGAGGAATTCGCGTCGTTCGAGATCCTGGTGAACGAAACCCACGCCGAGGGAGACGAGTATTCCTTCGAACTGGTGTTCAAGAAACTGGCCTCCGTGCCCGGGCTCAAGGTCGACAACCGCTCCCTGCCCCTCCCGGACCAGAAAAAGGCCCTGGTGATCCGGTACGGGGGCATCGGAGACGCCATCATTGCAACGCCGGTCCTCCGGGCGCTCAAGCAGGAGGGGTATCACGTCACCTTCAATACCTCCGACAACGGCATGCAAATCGCCAAGCACAACCCGAACGTCGACCAGTTCCTCTATCAGGCGATGGATGAAGTGCCAAACGCCGAACTCGAGGCGTACTGGAAGATCCTGTCGAAGGGGTACGATCGGTTCGTCAACCTCTCCGGAACGCTCGAGGAATCCCTCCTGGCCGTCAAGGAAAGCCCGGAGTACGACCTTTCCGACGACGAGCGGCGGGCGAAGTACGGGAACATCAACTATTACGACCACGCCTTGAAGGTCGCGGGGATCGACCGCCGCAAGGAGAACGGCGAGATGTTCTTCTCCGACGACGAAGAAGGACTCGCCCGGATCTGGCGAAAGACGTTCGAGGGCCGGTTCATCGTGATCTGGGCTCTGGGGGGCTCCGGTCCCCACAAGCGATTCCCCTACGCCGCAATGGCGATGGCCGAATTCGCTCGGATCAACCCGGAAGTCCTGTTCATCACCGTGGGCGGCCACGCGGAGAAACTGCTCGAACTGGCGGCCGACGACAACCCCAACTATATGCACCGATCGGGACGGTGGGGCATCCGCAACACCGCGATCGCGGTCAAGTACGCGGATCTGGTGATCGGACCGGAAACGGGGACGCTGAACATGGCGGGGTGCTTCGATACCCCGAAAATCTGTATGTTGTCGCACTCGTCCTGGGCGAACCTCTGCAAGCATTGGAAAAACGATTACTCCGTCCAGTCCCGGTACAAATGCTCTCCCTGCCACAAGATGATCCTCTCGATGAAAGAGTGCCCGGTCAACGAGCAATTCAAGGTTTCCGCGTGTGCCGCGGAATACGATCCGTCCGATCTCATCCCAAAAATGAAGGAGGTATTCAGAAAATGGAGACGCACAAATTCAACCCCGATCGCCCTTCCGGGATTGGCGTCGATGGAAACCAACGATGGATCACTCAAGGCCCGTGGAAGTTTGATCCATTAACGAAAGAACTCCTGCCGGGGCAGATCCCCACGGAGGTTCCCGTGGAGGCGCGCGAGGCGCCGATCTCCGAGACGGCCGCGGGGGCAGAACTTCCGGATCTGACGGAAGAAGATATCCGGGCTCAGATAGCCGACCCGACCGAACCGGAGATCGTTCCCTTCCCGGAAGGTAAGCCCGAACCGGAGGGAGGGGATGGGGAGTCGATCGCCTTCAAGGCGTCCCAGGTAGCGGAAACCTTCACCGCGGGGAAGAAGGGCAAGAAGGGAAAAACCGATGGCTGAATTACAGACGACCACCACGGGGGTATTTGCGGGGAAAATCCTCACCGAACTCGAGGATGGAGTCCTCTCGAAACTCGGGGAGCCGGCGCAGACCTTCACGCGCTACACCCAGGCCGAGGTGGACGCCTACCTGAATACAGCCCTTCGGAGTTTCAGCGTCCGGACACGGCTTCTAAAGACGAACGCGATCACGATCTTAAAAAGCGGGATCCGGTACTACAAACTGCCGACGAACTTCATCGACTTCGTGAACCCTCGGTGGATCGCCCGGTACAGGGACGCCGGGGGCACCGGCTACACCCGCTTGGAGCGTACCTCCGTGCAGAAACTCGATAACGTCTCCGGCACCTGGCGGGATGAAGTGGGAACCCCGAAGGGGCTGTTCCTCGGGCCGGTGTACGGCAATACCCGCATGGTGGGGGTCTATCCGCTACCGGACGCCGATGGGGCGACCTACGACGTCTCGCAGGATACCGGCGTGGTGGTTTCCGGGTCGAACGTCTCGATCGGGAACAATGTTACCGGCGTCCACAAGACCGGGGAATCCTCGGCCTTCTACGTCGACACGGAGGGACGGGACTTGGCCGCCCTGGGCGTCATGGTGGGAATGGTCATCGAGAACTTAACCGATGGCTCCAAAGGGGCGATCACGGCGATCGGGGACTCCGAGGC
>Ga0137421_1000109_pt1 | contig 12596 bp, 17 predicted proteins | sample EasRivERMZT534_2_FD_104648 | JGI IMG/M metagenome (GOLD analysis project Ga0137421, IMG submission 104648) | Soil microbial communities from meander-bound floodplain in the East River, Colorado, USA - East River MetaG ERMZT534_2 | ecosystem: Environmental > Terrestrial > Soil > Floodplain ...
GGAGTAGCTCGGCCGCGGCCGCGGCCGCCTCGTCGGCCCCCTCGCCCGTCAAGGCCGCCATGCGGCGGGTCACCGCGGCGTTCATGCGGAGTTGCACCCCCATGCTCGAGTTCACGAGGCCGTGTGTCTTGGCTCCGGTGATCGCGATCTCTTCCGTGCGCCGGCTGGTGCGGATCCCGACCACGAGGGCGGCCGTGGCGGCGAGCGTCGCGGGCACACCCGCGACGATCGCGAGCAGAACTTGATCACTCAAGAGGAGGAGGGGAACCATCGTGACTCAGAGGCTAGCCGGCCCTATCGTGTTTTTCACACAGAGGAGCAATCCCGTCCCTCCGGACAGAGGATCCACATGCAGAACCGCAAGCTCTTGAAGTCGTTCGCCATCTCGAGGTTTGTGTTCTCTCCGGCGCAGGGGCCGGTCGAGAAGGCCGAGAACCACGTGACGCTTGTCCACCGCCTGCGGATGCCGCTCCGGTACACCGGGAAGGATCCCGCCGCGGTGCTCGACTGGTGCACGCGCGCGCGCGGTGAGGACCTCCTCGTGCGGTTCGATCTGAATGACGCAGAGCATCCGGTCGAGGTCGTCGCGCGCATCGAATCCGCCGGCGTGAAGCTCGCCAAGGGCGAAAAGAAGCCGCCCGTCCTGCTCTCACTCGTGGTCGAGACCGAGGACGTGACGCCGATCGCGACCTTGCTTGCTGCCGCGGTGCGCGCGGCGCGGGCGGAGCTCGCCGAGGTCGACGTGTCGCTGCAGGTGATCCAGGAGAACCTTCCGGGGCTCGAGGAGGAGCAGCACGCAGTGTCTGCGGACGAGGCGGAAGATCCTACGGAGCCCGGCAGCGAGGACGCCGACGGCGACGGCGAGCCGGCGGTTACGTCTGCATCGCCGGCGAGGAAGGCAAGGAAGAGCCGCCGGCGTCCGAAGGGGTCAAGCCCCGCGCCGAGGACCTGACCGCTACCCAGCGGCTCAAGTCCGACGCCATCGGGAGCCGAAGAGCGCGGGCATGAAGCCCGACACGCTGCACTACTCCTGCTCGATCGCCCACTCGTTCGCCGCGATCGTCTTCTGCCTCGTCCACCACGCGGTCGAGGAGAACATCCTGCCGTGGGTCGTGCTCGCGCTCGTGCTGGCACTCCTGCACGCGATCCGTGGGCGCTGGGTCGAGTGCGCTATCTTCCGAGCATCCCCCGAGCGTTGATCAGGAGCGCCACGGGGCGCGCCTCCGCCGCGGGGCCCATGGCCCGGCGCGCGGCGTTGATCGCCTCGCCGCGGTCCACGTAGAGCCGCCGATGCCGGCCGTTCTGCACCGGCTCCCAGAGGTGGACCGCGCCGGGGCCCGTGAACGACCAGAGCCGCGCATAGCCCTGGTTTCGGCCATGCCACCTCGTGGTGAATGAGACGACGTTCGCGGCCCGCAGGAGTTGCAGAGCCCCGCGCACGCGCCCGAGCGCGCCCCCGAGGTTGATCGCCAGGTCCTCGGTCGTGAACTGGCGCCCGTCGGCGAGCGCCCCGAGCACGGCCGCGAGATCGTCGCGCACGTCCGCGGGGTAGCTCGCGGTCGCCTTCACCAGGAGAGCTCCGATGTCGCTGGTCCGAGATCACCACCAGCGCCGTCCCTCATCGGCGGCGGGCGCGCTAGAGCGAGAGCGGGCGCCCCGACCTCGAGCGCGTGCGCGCGCTCCTTCTCGCCGTCGTTCATGCGCCAGAGGAGCTCGCCGAGGCCTCCCTTCCAGAGCTCGACGTTCCTGCCGTATACCGCGTTCCCCTCGACCGTGACCCCCTCGGCGTCCTGGAGGGAGAGTACGGCGCGGTTCGAGTTCGGCTGCACGAACACGTTCCCCGTGATCTTGATCCGGCCGTTCCCGTGCACGCCCTCGGGGTGCTTCCCATTCACGGGAAGACCGTCGAGCGACCAGAACGTGTCGCCATCCCAGGCGACGAGTGCGCCACCCGTCTCCCCCTTCCAGTGCGCCGGCGGGTCGAGGTCCATGATCACATTCCCCTCGATGATCCAGTCCTGCCCGCTGCCCGCGATCGTGAGCGCCGTCGCGGCGCGGTCCGCGCAACGGTGGTACCCGCGGAAGACGTTCCCGCGCACGGTCACGGTCGAGCGCCCGTAGCTCGGGCCCTCGCCCGGCCTCGAGACGTACTGCAGCACGTTCCCGCCGACCGCGTCCACCCGGTTCCCCTCGATGAAGGTGTCGGCGTTGAACGGGTTCCGGGAGTAGATCCAGTGCTCGCGACTGCGCGGCATGTTGACCGAGCAGCGGTAGGCCGACAGCGCGGCGTGGTTCACGGAGACTGGCCGCACGCACTGCACCCGCTCGAGCGGGTGGTCGAGGAACTCGCACTCGGTGAAGCGCACGTCCTTGTAGGGCGTGCGGCTCGAGACGTCGCCCCAGGCCGAGGCCGTCGAGAACGTGTTCCCACCCGTGGCGAGAAGCCGGAGGCCCTCGAAGTGCGCCCGCCCGCTCCACGCGCCGTCGGTCTGGAGAAGGATCGTCGAGCCCCAGCCGGTCTCGTCGTGCATCGGGAGGACGGTCGTGCCGTCGTTCGCGCCGCGCAGCTCGAGCAGCGCGTCGCCGAGGAAACGCACGTCCACCTCGTCCACGCGATCCCGGATCCCCAGCGTGAAGGCGTGCACCTCGCCGGCGGGGAGGTTGATCACGACCGCCGGCGTGCCCGGCGCCCAGGCGGCGCGCGCGCGCCGGACGAGTTCGACCACCTCGTTCGGGACGCTGTCCAGGGCCGCGGCCTTGTCCTCCTGGTCGTAGAAGTAGAACCCGCGCCAGTCCGCCCAGCTCTTCGCGATCGCGTCCTGGAGCGTGATCCAGAGCGGCTCGAGCGCGCGGAAGGCGGCGAGGGCCTCGTCCGTCTCGCCCTGGTTCAGATTCCAGCGCACCTTCGCGGCGGCGGTCTCGAACGTGTTTGCCGCGGCGCGCACCTCCTGCGCGTCGCGCGCGATCGCGCGGGCCTCGTCCTCGGTGATCGAACCCGGGTTCAGGAAGTAGACGCCGGCCGCGCCGGCGAGCGCGCCGACGATGGCGGGGAGGCCGTTCGTCTTGATGGTCGAGGCGATCTTCGGGGCCATGGCGTGAGTCTCCTGGGTCCGGGTTCGATTCGTGGTGTGGGCCTGACGCCCTCCCCCTACCGGGCGCGGGCGCCGATAGGGTAGCCTCCGGGGGTGAAGAGAATCGATGCCCCCGGCCACGTCGGCAATCGGTTCGTGGGTGGGAACCCGCTGCTCGGGATCAACGGGACGATCGTCTCGCCCGACTGGCTGAACAACGTGCAGGAAGAGCTCGCGGGCTTCATCGAGCAGGAGGGCTTCACCCTCGACGGGCTCGACTTCACGCAGCTCGCGGCCGCGCTGCAGGCGCTCGTCTTGCGCCTGAGCGGCGGGGTCCTCGCCTTCACGGCCGGCGCGAACCTGACCGCCGGAGATCCCCTCCTCGTGGTCGATTCCTTCGGGGTGGTAGAGTCCACGGTCACGACCGGGAACCCGGCACGCCTGCTGCTGCGCGGGACCTACGCCCTCCCCAAAGCCGCCGGCCAGACCTGGACGCCAGGGCAGGCGCTCTACTGGAACGGGACGGCCCTCACGACCACGGCCGCCCTGAACCGCTCCGCCGGCGTCGCCGCGGCCGCCGCGATCGCGGGGGCCGTGACGGGATCCGCCATGCTTTCCGGACCCCCGAACCTGTAGAGCCGACCGCCGAGACCCTTCCTGGGTAGGGTTTCTCCTGGGGGACGGTAAGACTCAGGGTTGATCAGGGATGGCCGCTCCCCCTTGGGGCCCGCGGGGAACCTCCGCTCGGGCGCGCTTCGTTCCCCCTTGGCGCGTCGGTGCCGGCCAGGACCTCGCGGGTCCCTCTCCTTTCGCTTCAGGTTCGCACCACGCGGTGCCGAAAGGTGTCGGCAGAGAGGGAACCGATGCTCACCACGATCTACGTCGGAACGGTCACCACGCGCGAGGACGTCGAGAGGCTCCTCCTCGCGGTCGAAGCGCAGGAACTACTGTCGGACGGCGCACACCAGCGCACGGACCCGCTCGCGGACGAGGCCCACGGTCGCGTGGTGCTCTCCTCCATCGCCCGGAAGGAACTTCGGGAGCGCGCCGCGCCGACGCTGCGCGTCAGGTGGGCGCGGTGAACATCCCCGATAGCCTGGTCTTCTTCCTGACACTCGTCGCGTTCGGATGGATCGCCTTCCAAGTCGGCTACGACCGTGGGCGAGAGGAAGCGGAGGACGAAGCATGATCGCCGAACAGGACGAGGGCGCGCTCAGGAAGTGCGGGATGCACCGGTGCCCGTGCGGTCGCTGGTTCTTCCCGGAATCGCTCTGCGCGTTGCGCTGCAGCACGTGCGAGCCGGAGGGTACGCCCTGCATGATGTGCAGGGCCGCCCATCCGCGCTCCGTTTCGTGCTTCGCGGCGCGCATGGAGCGCGAGCGTGGCGAGGGGGAACGTTCCACGTGAAACACGTCCTCTCGTTCTTCCGAGGCACCGTCCTCCTCGGGCGGGTCCTGGTCCTCGTCGGGCTCTTGATCACGCTCCTCGTCCCCCTGCTCTTCTTCGGGGGTTGCGCGGTCCTGGTCCTCTTCTAGGGCGTCGAGGCGAGCGAGAGCTCCCGCACCACGTCTGCCTTCGGCGTCGAGGTGTCCATCGACTCCAGCAGTCCGAAGGGCGGGATTCCGTCGTCGTACTGTGTCATCAGCGAATACCAGTGCACGAGGTCGACACCCTCCTCCTCGAGCACGCCTGCGAGGTCCCGGTAGAGCGTGCCCATGGCGACGAGGCGCTGCGCCTCGGCCACGATCGGGGTGCCGCTCGTCGGGTGCTGGCCCGCCTCGTACACCTCGAGGCGGAGGCCCCGCGCCGTCGCGAGTCTCCTCGCCTCCCGGATCCTCCCAGCCACGGGCAGAAGCTCCGCGCGGCACGACTCGACGAAACCCTGCGCGGTCAGGAACTCCGAGCGCGGCCGCAAGTATGCCGCTGGCCCGCAGGCCTGCACCGCGGTCTGCATGGTGTCGAGGATGCTCTCGAGAAAGCCCTCGTTCCCGAGCTGGCCGCCGACGAAGAACTCGGCGCGCGGGAGGACCGCCCGGACGACGGCGAAGATCCGATCGAGCTCCTTCGCCGCGGCGTGGGAGACGCGCCCGCCGTCCTTGTGCTGTTCGAGCCACCACCAGCCGGAGAAATCAGGGTTCCAGAGCTCATTCCCGCACTCGATCGTGAGGCGCCCGTTGACGTTCCGGAGCGGGCGGAGGTGCTCCGCGATCCAGTCCTCGGGTGCTCCGAGAGGAACCTGATAGTGCAGGCCGCACCCCACCTGGTTCGCGATCAGGACCTGGGCGGAGGCGGAGACGACGTACTGACTCCGCTTGTCGCGGCCGGGCTGGAAGCCCTCGTTAACGCGCGTCCAGTCGAGCGTGCGGATCGCCGCGGGCTTGAACGACTTCAGCAGCGCAACGAACGGCCGCCAGAGGATCAGACCTTCCGATCCCGGGAGCCAGACCCGGAGGCTATTCACGTCACCGGTCCATGAGACGTGCACGGGGCGCGCGGCGCGTTCCACGTCGTATAGAGCGAACCCGGGGCCACGCTCGCGCTCCCTCAACAGACCCGCGAGGTGCGAGGCTCCGGAACCAGACCAGCGCAGCGTCCAGAGCCCGGGCGGTACCGAGACGCCCGAGAAGATCCGCGTCCCCGCGGGGTCGATGTCGCGCGCGCGCAGGAAGGCATCGCCGAAGACGATCGCGCGCGAGCTCGGTCCATGAAACGACGGGTTGAGGCCGTGTCTCACGGTGTTCGCCCGGCGCGCCTGGCGCGCTTCTCGCGCGCGCGCTCTAGGCGCAGGGCATCGATGGGGTTCTCGGCCAGGTAGGCCGCGCGCTGCTCCTCGTTCATCGCGCGAACCCGATCGATGTCACGGGCCGGGACCGGAACGAAATACTTCCGCTCCTCGCGCTGGAGCTTCCGGAGATCCGATTCGAGAACGAGGTCGTGCGGCGCGCGCGTGTCCATATGGCGCCCATCCTATGGCAGGATCTCGGCCTCCGCCGTGAAGTAACCCCGGAACTGCAGCAGGGTGCCGGCGGCGGGGGGGGTCGTGATCTCCGGGAAGCCCGAGTGATCGAAGCGCACGTCCGCCGAGGTGACCGGGTGCTGGGTCGCGGCGCCCTCGGTGATCCGGTTCACGGTCGCCGTCGTGCCGCGCCAGGTGACGACCGGAGCCACGACCGACCCGTTGCGCTGATACTTCGGGACGAGGTAGCGCCGCCCGAGCGTGCGCACCTTGCCGGCCCCATCGAAACCGGTATCCCAGAGCCCCACCTCCTCGACCCCGGCCGCGAACGTCAGGCCCGGCGTCTGCCCGTCCGCGTTCCTCGAGTTCTCGTAGAACCTCGAGCAGAGGAGCGTCTCGACCACGCGGCCGCGGGGCGAGTAGCCGGGGTCGGCGGCGCCGCGCTGGAAGACTGCGCCCGTCATCCGGAAGCGGTGGGGAGCGGCCGAGTCCGTGATGTGCACGCGGACGATCAGGTGGTGGCCGTTCGAGATCACCTTCCCGGTGACCGTCGGCAGCGTGCCGGTGAACACGAACCGCCGCCAGGTGAGATCGAAGGCGGTCAACGGCCCGGTGAGGACCGTCGTCACGGGGGCGCTCTCGCCACCCGCCTGGCCGAAGACCTGAACCACTTCCACGAGCTCGATGTTCCCGTCTGGGTCGCCGGCGCCGTTCTTCCGCGCGTCGAAGGCGAGCACCATGGGTTGGCCGGAGAGCGTCGCGACGCTCTCGATCGCCTGCTCGATCTGCGGCCGAACCCCGCTGCCCGAGTTCGTGGTGCGCACGAGCGTCGCGAAGCTCGTCGCGCGGGATGGCGGGAGGTCGTTCACGGTCGGCAGCGAGTCGATGCTCGAAGTCCAAGAGCCCGCGTCGTTCACCCCGCCGAGCTTGATCCGCCAGCGGTCGCCAGCGAGCACCGCGAACGTGTTCGTGCCTGGGTCGGTCGGGTTGATCGCGGCCGACGGCCCGCGCTGGGCGATGTCGAACTCGGGGTTGTGAAGGAGGTTCGCGAACCCGCCGTTTCCGCGCACGCGCTGCAGAACCTTCGCGAGCTGGCCCATGTCGCCCTTGTCCATCGTCAGGCCCTCGGCCTCGATCGCGCGCGCGAGCTCCTCCTGCACGGCGTTCGCCCAGTCGCCCGAGACGACCGTCGGCGCGATGGAGAGGATCGGGTTCCCCTCGGTGAAGAAGCCGGGCGTTCCGACGGGCCCAGGGGTCGGGAGAGCTGCGGCGGCGCTGGGCTTGTCGATCCGGTGCACGGTAGGTGGCTCCTAGAAGATGGTCGGGTGAGGCAGGCCGAGTCCGACGGTCACGGGCGAGGGTCCGATCACGTTCCACGGCGAATACCCCGTGTAGGGCTTGTCGAAGGCGTAGAGGAAGAGCATGTGCGCCGGACGGATCCGGTCGAGCTCGCATTGCAGGCGCGCGTTGCTGTTCCCGCCGGTCGTGAGCGGGTCGCCGGCGGAGGAGAGGCCGGCGCGGAAGAAGATCGGTGAGACGGTCGGCGCGTGAATCAGGATCGTGAAGACCCATGCGCCGTTCGAGAGCGCGTCGCCGACGGCCGAGATCCCAACCCGGAACTCCTCGAAGCCGACGAAGTCGACAACGTCGATGTCATACCCGAGGAGCTGCGCGATCTCGGCGTAGTGGAAGGCGTTCTGTCCGCCGGCGGTCGCGAGTCGAATCAGGAGCGCGAAGCGACGCTCGGTGTCGGTCGCGCCGAGGTCCGGGCAGTCCTCGCGCGTCCTGAGCCAGGCCTCCCACTCGGCGAGGAGTTCGTGCGTCTGGCGGACGTCGCTCTCGCGGATCAGGTCTAGGCCGCGCACCTCAATGCGCGCGAGCTCCTCGGCGAAGGCCCGCAGGAGCCGACCGATCACGGTCGAGGGGTCACGCGTCCACGCGAGCCCACGCGGCAGGAGGTCGAGCAGGAGCGTGCCGTAGAACTCGGCGAAGGGCGGCGGAGGGCCGTCCTCGAATCCGGGCGTCGCGGGCTCCGGGAGGTCGAGCGCGACGGGGAGAGCGAGCACCCCGATAGCAACCGGCGTCGGCCGGATGAAGCCGAGGAATGGCGGCGGCTCGACGAGCGGGATCAGGACCGGCGAGGGGAGCTGGAGCTGCAGCAGGTTGACGGAGGGTTCGAGGAGCCCGACGAGCGCCGGCGTCGGCACGAGCGTCTGCTCGTCGCCGAGCACGAGCATCGGGATCTTCCGCGCGACCGAGCTCGTGCGCGTGAACGTGAACTCGAGACCCTCGGCGCCCTCCGTGGCGCTGCCGAGGATCGCGTCTTCCGGGTTCGGGGTCGTGGGGTCGCCGATCAGTTGCCCGTCCGTGCGCGGGATCGAGAGGAAGCGCCCGGCCTGGTGCATCTTCGAGACCGTCGGAGAGGTCCCGTTCTCCTGCGAGATTGCGAGCGCCGACTCGAGGGCCGACGTCCAGACTCCGAAGCCGGCGACGGAGGAGTCCGCCGAACCGGCGCCGTCGCCGGTGTTCACGTTCGGCCGGCGCGTGAGGGCCGCGAGTGCGAGTTTCGGTCGGAGATGCGGGCTCTTCCAGGAGTAGCCGCCGAGCGCCGTCGGGGTGTCCAGGAACCCGGTCCATGCGACGAGCTTCTTCGAGAAGCTCATGGCGATGATGCACTTCTGATTCACGAACGGCTGCCCGAGCTGCGCCGTGACGCGGTAGCCCGTCGCGATCTGCGAGAGCGTGCAGCCGTGCTCGGTCGCGCCTGTGATCCCGACCGCGTTCACGTCGCTGCGCACCTCCTGCTCGACCGCGGGCGGGTTCTGGCCGGTGCGGAAGTCGGAGGAGAGCGCCGCGAGCAGGCTGTGCGCCGAGGCGCTCCAGAATCCGATCGTGGGGCCGATGCCCCCCGTGGTGGCCCCGATCGAGAGGCGCGTGGCGCAGAGGATGGCCGCCTCCGCGGGGACCCCGAGGCCCGTGCGGTCGAGCGGCGTTCCGACGTTCACGGTGGTCGTGAAGTTGTCCACGAGCGCCGTGAAGTCGCTGCCGCCGATCAGCACGAACACGAGGAAGTATCCCGCCGGCGGGGCGATGCGCACGTTCAGAGTCACGCTCGAGGCCGAGAACGAGACGAACCGCAAGGCACACTGCACGTTCGAGGTGTCCGCGGTATTCGCGGCGGTGCGCGTGCGGATGATGTCGACCGACGTCGCCGTGTTCGCGAGTAGTCCGCGCCTTCCGATCGAGGTCGCGACAGCGTCCTCTACCGCCACGTCCTCGCAGAAGACTTGCACCCCGTCCGAGGCGCCCCACGTCAGGTACCCGTCCGCCTCGACGACGTCGTTCGTGGTGCCGCGCACGAGGAACGCGAGGACGAGCTTCGGGGTCGCACCGACGTCGCCGACCATCGTCGCCGAGAAGACCTGGTTCCCGATGACCGTGTTTACCGGCGTTTTCCCGTGCCCTATTCCGATTGCCACGGCGGGGGCTCCAGGGTCAGACGAAGGTGATCGCGCCGAGCGTGGGGAGGTCCCCGGTCGTGAAAACGACGTTCGCGGCGGGGATGGTGAGCACGTGGTCGCTCTCACCCTGCGCGGTCGCAATCGCCTCGTGAATCCTCGAGATGAGCAACGTCCCGCCAGGCGCGCCGTCGCGCAGGATCAGGTCTGCGAGGTTCGCCGCGACGGAGTCACGCACCGCCTGGGTGTCGGGCTCGACGTGAATAGTGAACACGACCGGGAAGACGACCGCCGCGAAGGTGATCACGGTCACGCCCACCGGGGCCGAGTCGCGGCGGGTCGGATCGGTCAGCCGCGCTTGGACGAGTGCCACCTGCGGCGCGCTCGGCGCCGGGCCCGCCGGGTCGTCGTCGACCGCGAACGTCACCCCCACCGTGCCGAGGCCGGCGAAGGCTGGGAAGACCCAGACCCTCGTCACCCCGCCGACCTCGAGCGCCCAGGCCTCGTAGTCGGCGACCGAGCCGCCCTGCGGCCTCGCTGAGACCGTCGCCTGCAAGCGCTGGCGTAGCTCCTCGTCGCTCTCGCGGTCCTCGCCCCCGACGAGCCCGCCGGCGGCGACGACGGCCGAGGTGATCCCGGCGATGGGCGTCGCGAGCGAGATCGGCGCGCCGGCGGCGGTGTTCCCTGCGGCGCCAGCGAGTTCGGCCTGGACGGGGAGGGTGACGACCCCGCCCGAGATCACACCCGGGGCAGTCGTCCTGAACTTCGCCCCGTCCGCGCGAGCGAGCAGCGCCGCGAGCCCGATCGCGGTCCCGTTCGCGCCGGAGAAGGTGACACTCCCGACGGCCTTCGTGGCGGGCAGGCGCTCGAGGCCGAAGAGGTCCGCCCACTGCTCGAGCGCGTCCGACTCGGCGAGCAGAGGCACGACCTGGCGCGAGACGAAGTCGAGGTGCCCGTGCAGGGCGTGCGCGACGCCGGCGAAGACGCGCGAGAGCACCCGCAGGGGGCCGCGGTCCTGCAGCGGGCCGACGCCGAGCCGTGTCGAGACCTCGGCCTCGATCCTCGCGACGAGCTCGGCCAGGGTCGGGCGCTGGAAGACCATCCGCGCTAGAGCATGGCGAGCGGGTCAGGGAATCGCTAGCAGCGAGAGCCTCGCCGGCCCGAGGTCCACGCGCAGGGCCTCGGTCCCGGTCCAGAGCTCGGCCCGGCTCGTGGCGGCCCCACGCACGAGCTGCACCAGGAGCAGGAGGACCGAGCGGTCGAGCCGGCTCGCCTGGACGTCGACCCGCTCGGCAACGCCCCGGTCTACGAGCCACTGAAGGGCCTCGCGGGTGTAGACCTCGGCATCGCCGAGGCGCGCGTTCGTGAGCGTCTGGCGCTCGAGGAGCCAGAGCCTCGAGCCGAAGACCTCCTCGTCCTCGCCGGTCAGCATGGCTTCCGCCCACCACCCTCGGCGATCTCCGCCGCCGTCCGGCAGCTCGTCCTCCGCGAGCGCCAGCGCGTCGGTGAAGAGCGAGGCGAGGGCCGGCGTCTCGAAGGTGAGGTCGAGCGCGAGGTCCCCGCCCTCGAGCACGAGATCGAGGCGCGAGTAGTCGAGCGGGGTTCTGAGGAGGAGGTCGGTCACTCGCGCCATCTCCCGCGCAGGAACCGGACGAGCAGGAGCACGAGCACCACCACGAGTAACACGTGCACCGCGTTGCCGGCCGCAGGGACGGCGATCCAGCCGAGGAGCCAGAGCACGACGAGGATCGCGATCACGTACTCGAGCATGGCCGTGGCTCCTTCAGACGGTCGGGACGGGCGGGCCGGTCGTGCCGCCCTGCGGGTCGGCGTGCACGTGGATGTTATAGGCGGCGCGCAACGCGGAGAGCGTACCGATGCCGTCGGCCACGTCACCTCCGGCGCTCACGTTCCCGGCGGCGTCGAGGTCGGCCGACACCTCTACCCCGCCGGCGGCGGTGATCACTACCGAGCCGTCCGCCTTCACGTGCACGCGCGCCCCGCCCTCGGCGTAGACCACGACCTCGCCGCTTGCGAGCAGGCCCGCCGGCCGGCTCGGGCGGTGCTCGTCGGCGATGGCGATCGCGTGGTCCCGCGACCCTCCGGCGCAGACGATCACGACCTCCGTCCCAAGCGGCGGCCGCGAGGAAAAGCCGAAGTGCTGGAAGTGCTCCACGCTCCCCATGGTCTCGCCCTTCAAGACCGCGAGCTGCAGGGTGCGCACCTTGCGCCCCTCCTCGAGCGCGCGCAGCACCGCGCGCGCGACGATCAGGCGCACGCGCGAGGCGAGCGGCTCGAGCTGCCGTCGGAGGTTCTCGGCGAGGCCCATGGCGCTCGAGCCTACTGGTCTCCCTCGAGGAAGTCGTCGAAGTCCTCGACGATCGGCTGGGGGCGGTAGGCGTCGGCGCGCGTGAGCGTGAGGCTCGTCGAAGTGCCCTCGAGGGAGCGCCGGAAGACCACCGACTCGACGAGCAGGCTCCGCCTCAGACCGGCGCTCGGGATCCGGACCTGCACGAGTTGATTGATCGACCAGACCGGGCCCGTGAAGGGCACCTGCCGCCAGCCCTGCACCAGCACCTCGAGGCGCGCGGCGCGCGCGGCGCGCACGGTCGCCTCCCACTGCGCGCGGTCGGCGGCGTCCTCGAACGTGAGCGCCCCCTCTGCCAGCACCAGCAGGGGCCGGAAGCGCCGGATGGCCGGGTCGGTCGCGGTGCCCTCGACCTCGGCCGCGAGCTGGCCGGAATAGTCGTCCCCGCCCGAAATCTGCCCGCGCACGTAGTAGTCGCGGAAGCGATTCGACTGGTCGACCGTGATCGTCCACTCCTCGACGTTCACGCCCTCGACGAGGGCGGCGCTCGCCGGGGTCGAGGCCGGACGGTCGAGCAGCAGCACCCCCTCGCCGTTCGAGAACGCGAGCACCCCGCGCAACCGACACGCGCGCTCGATGGCGCTCCAGGCCGTCTCTCCTGGCTGCCGCCGGAAGAGGATGAAGGGGTCCAGCTCCTCGGTGAAGAGCGCCCGCACCTCGATCCCGAACGGCCCGGCGATGAACTGCGCGAGTGCGAGCAGGCCGACGTGGCTCCAGTCACCTGGGTCAGAGAGCTCTGGGGA
>Ga0137421_1000114_pt1 | contig 12239 bp, 10 predicted proteins | sample EasRivERMZT534_2_FD_104648 | JGI IMG/M metagenome (GOLD analysis project Ga0137421, IMG submission 104648) | Soil microbial communities from meander-bound floodplain in the East River, Colorado, USA - East River MetaG ERMZT534_2 | ecosystem: Environmental > Terrestrial > Soil > Floodplain ...
AGAAGCTATATAAAGAGTATTCAGCAAGTGGATTGATGAGGCAGGGTGGGGTCGAACCTTTCTTCCTGAAATCCAAGATGTTTGTTGCGTCCAAGTTAAAGGATGATGTTATATATGATTCCACCGCAGCTAGAAATATTATAAGTAAGGACGGTGGAGTAGGTAAGAACGAACTGTTCTGGTCTGGTTTAGATGACCTATTTGCCAATAATCAGAAGGTTACAAAAGCTCAGATACTGGACTCAATTGATGGAGCTAATTTTAACCTACGAAACGACATCATCTCTCCTGAGACTATTGAAGAAGGACGCCTTCCTTACGCGGACATAACAGTGGAAGACTTGGTTAAGAGTTCCGAGGACGAATTCGCAACATATTCTGTTGGAGATGCCACAATATCTCCATGGAAAGATCAATTCTCTGTGACAGTTCCAGGTAAGACTCCCCAAAAAGTATCCGATCTTGAGTCGGCGGTTGAGTACCTTAAGGGAGTAGAAGCTCCGGAAGTTCCTATAGTGGTTAGAACACTGGTGGATGGAACTAACTATAAGAATACGGTGGTTACATCTCCCCGTTCAAATTACACAAGCCCTCACTTTGGATATAAGAAGAACTATTTATATCATTATACAACAGAGGATGCTGGAGATATAAGAGTAGTGCTCCAGATTCAGAATGATGCTTCGAATGCTACATCGAAGTCATTGAAGAGTGCAGGTGAGATTGAGGCACCCCCGAAGACTCCTCTGACAGATGAGTATCTTGACCACAGCCTGAAGAATATGGTTCGTCAAGCCATAGACGAAGGAAAGACCGCTATTGCATTTCCAACTAACGCAGATCAGGTAGCGAAAATTCAGCAGTGGGGAACTGGAAGTTTTCAGGATGCCCTGGATAATGCCGACTTTGCTAAGGCAGGATATGGAAAGAATTTACAGACTACAGTAAATCATTACTTGGATGTTCTTCCCCGTAAGCTGGAGAAGTTTGGAAGAAAGTTTAATGCTGATGTTGTTCAGAAAGAGGTCAATGGACAGCTCATGTATGTGATGGAATTCAGTGGCGATATGGTCAAAGCTGCAGAGGAAGTAGGATTCTCCATGTTCCAGAAAGGCGCAGGCTCTGTCAAGGGTACATACGACTTCAGGAACGGACAGCACATCGTCTCTCTTTTCAAGGACGCAGACCCAACAACCGCTGTCCATGAGTTTGGTCACATGACTCTCACAGACCTAGCTACCAAGGACGATGGAAGGATTAATGTCGTCGAGAGGTGGGCAGGAGTTGAGGAAGGCAGCACCAAGAAATTGAAGGAGAACTTTGACGTTTTCCATCGCCTAAGAGAATCCCTAAAGGGAAATCTTGACGAGACTGAGAGAGCCGAACGTCTCCGAGTTATGGAGACTCTACGCCCTGGCGAAGAGGCATATCGCGCCATGCATGAGAAGTTCGCCAACGGCATGGTTACCTATCTCAAGAACGGCAAAGCCCCAACCCCCGAACTGAAGAACGTATTTGAATACTTCAAGAAGGTTCTGGCGGACATCTGGACTGCCGTCAAGGATACGTTCGTGGAAGTCCCAGAGGAAATGATTCCCATCTATGACTCCCTGTTCAAGCTCGACACAACAGACCTAAAGATCCCGCGCAGATATTCTTCGCTGGGAGATGTTCCATTGGAAGTTGCACAGAAGGTATTCGACGAAACTACCACCGTCAATATCGCGCGCGAGATGAACGGAGCGTTCGACGTGTGGAAGATGCGCAGAGGATTGGAGGCCTTCCCCGAGGAAGCAACCAAGTCTTTCGATGTATTCAAGCAGTTCCTGAATGGCAAGATAGACGGAGCCACAGGTGAAATCGAAGCTCAATACCGCAACGTGATGTGGGAGCTGGAGCAGTTCAGCAATTCAGTCACCAAGTATCATATGGGTGACGAACTAATGGAGCACCTGTTCCCGGCCATCCCTGATTCACAGATTGGCGACAGCGTCAAGACCATGATCGCCCACAATAAAGATAACATGCGCGTCTTTGATTCAATGATGAACGCCATGGAGACCATGCGCAGGGACTGGGTAAGGCGCGCCAATGGCGGAGACCTGGTGGATGCTCTATCCGAACGCGAGAAGTCTGCATTGAAAGGGTGGGTATCCAAGGCCGCCAGAAACAAATCCGATATGACCGACCTGGCCGTTAACGGTGGCTCTGTCACAGACTCTGCCGGAAAGGTAATTGCCGCCGCCGACGGAGCCCTGGCTCAAACCAACAAGGTTCTGTTGGACTACAACACCCGCAGCAACTTCGACCAGACCATGCGGACATTGTTCCCGTTCTGGATGTTCCCATCCCGCTCCCTGCCCTTCTGGGCTGAGACTCTGGTGACGCATCCCCAGGTGTCCTCTATGTACTTCAAGCTTAAGAGAGCCTCTGAAGGACAGAGATACCAGGCAGGTGCGATTGATTCAAGCGGTAGACCGTTGTCCTCCCTGAGCGGGTACATCAAGATGCCCGGTACGGACATGTGGATTAACCCCCTTGCTCCGTTCTCCTTCCGATACATATTGGATCTTGCCAAGTACGCATCAGCCTCCTTGTATGCCAAGCCTGAGGAGGAAACTCTCACAGGACTGCCGTACATTGTCAAAGAGTTCATGCAATCTGCCCCATTGATTGGATTCAATGTGGCTCCGTGGTCAGGGTATCTGTTGAAGAAGGCCATGGGAATTCCAGACAGTACTCTACCAAGCTGGTCTATCGCCCCTCAACTCAACTTGATTCCCAAGTGGGCGGTAAGTCCGTACATAACCAGCACTGAGAACGACAACTGGTTCGGGGGCGGAGCCAAGAGCTTCGCACGCTACTGGCTGTTCCCGGAACCCAACTGGCAGGACTCCCTGACAGAGCAACGAATTCTTCAGACGTTCCAGGAAAAGGCCGAAGGCATGTCAGCGGCTGAGTTCAAGGCTTATCGGGAGGAAGTTGTGACTGCCATCAGTGAGAAGGGCACCAATGAACTGTGGCTTGCAACCTACAAGGAATTGACCCAGGAGGATGCAACCCGCAACTTCGCCGCGTTCTTTACAGGAGCCTACACCAAGACCTTCACAGACGGGGCTGCCGACCTAATCGAAATAAAGAACCAAAATAATAACTTGAACTACGCGATGAACAATGACTTTGCCGCCTCCATCATGGACTTGCCAGTCGGTGACCAGGAGCGCTGGGACTTGCGTCAGGAGTTGAAGTACGCGGATACCCCGGAAGGGTGGGCTGCACGACTCTACAAGGACATCTCGTGGGTGAAGAATACACAAGGCCAGGTCGTGACAGACCCAGCCAAACGCGCCGCGCTGCTTGCTAATAACATCCAGCTAACGGAGGATTCAAGACAGGCTTACTTTGATTATAAGGATGCGCGCGCCAAGCTGGATAAAGATCTCGCCACACTGACCCGCATCGGTTCCCCATACGAAGCAACCCGCCCAATCTATGAAGCCTACTATGCCGAGATTGCCGCCATTGAAAAGCGCAGTCCCGAGTGGTCTGGATTCATGGGAAGCAGCCGCCCCGTCGCACTGATTGAGAAGAGCCTGACGGATGCCTGGTGGAGAATCATTCGCACGACCATGCCAACCTGGAAGGTGGAGGATGGAGAAACATACAAAGCCTACGAAGCCCGGATAGAACAATGGAAAGCAGAGCTGCCTCAGAGTGGGGAAGCCCTGGCAACTGACTCCGCATTCGGTGCACTGTACACGAGTGCCATCTTCGGAGGAACTGTGGCTGCCTTGACGGAACAACAGAAGAAGCAGTTCGATCCCGCCAAGTTCATGAGCAATCTACTGAAGATGACCAACGCCGAAGGATATGGTCAATATCGCATGGCGAATGACACGGTATTCGATGCGGCTAATGAGGCATATAAGATATTCTACTGGAACAAATTCTGGGATACAGTCGAAGGACTGGAAGGTGAGAAGCGCAAGCTGGCGGTGTTCGACTTTGAAAAGTCCAACCCTGTCCCGAACGAGGCTACCATCTTTGGATGGATAACAGAACTGTACGGCCCCCGCTTCACCCTGGGTCAAGTCAACACCCTGATGGGCGCAACACCAGACAGCGTCATGTCTGTTCAGGAACGCATGGACTTTGGCAAGTCACCGGAAGAGATGGCACAAAACCAGATATGGGATTTGCTATCGGACGCCGGCCCGACAACCCATCGTGACCTGCTCGTTAAAGCCTACCTGACCATTGCCCCTGAGGACGCCGCAAACTTTGACACCTGGTACGAAACCTCGGGATATGGATTCATGAACGACCCTGATAAGCTGTTCAAGTTCCGAGATGACCTGCTCGCCGCTTCACAGAAGATAGTCCTGAAGCCCCCGACAAGGGAGGAGCTACAGATGCGCGTCCAGGCTGAGGACTTGAACGAGAAGTTCAAGAAGCTGGTCTCTGACGATGAAAGACTGGGGCCGACATTCCTGCAACAGCCCGACCCGAAGACGAATACCCCAGCGGGCATTTACGCAGAATACTCTGGTCTGGGTGAGGACTATTATGTCCAGAAGATTTGGATACAACAGAACAGGGAGGAGTACGCTGACATCCAATACTATAAGAATCTCCGCAACCAGTATGCCAGGGAGAACCCGCTGTGGGGTAACTACTATCAATATTACACCCCAGTCAACCAGCAGAACCTGGACTTCGATGAGGACGTCCCAGTCGTCGAGCCCGAATCTCAGGTTACAACACCTGATACCCTGGTGCCCAGCCAACCCACCTCGCGAGGAGATTCCTCCGCAGCGCCCACGAGCACAGTCTCCCTGGGTGGGACAAGCATAGCCCAGAAGATCTCCCCCATCATCTCACCCATCAAATTCCCTGATGGATTCGTGCAGGCGGCTGGTGAGGAAGTGGTGGGCGAGATACTGGATCTGGTGAAATATAAGAACTACCTCAGCAAACCCGCCAAGGATTTACTGTACGATTTGGCCCGCCGCCGCAGACAATGGCGCGGATTTATCTACGGAATCCTGGACAGGTAGTACGGCTCTATTGCAAAACCAATACACATCTAATATAATTCATACATATCAAACAAGGAGGATCTACCGAAATGCCAATTGAAACAACTATTCAGGTTCCTGAAGGGGAACCAGTCCAGACTTCCACTACTCCGGAGGCGCTGGATCCCACAGCAACGGCTGCTAACGCGGCGCCTGCTGCCCCTCAAGTGGATGCTGATGTTCAGGCTCTCAAACAAAAGCTAGAGACATATGAACTCGACATTCGAAAGCTCAAGTCAACATATGATCGAAAGTTTGCTGAGACCCAGAAAGAATGGCAGCGAAAAGAAGAAGGACTGAGACGTGAGGCAGAAGAGCTTCGCCTCAATTCAATGGATGAGGAAGCGCGCAAGAAATACATTGCAGAAAAAGAGCGCAACCGATTACTTGAACTTGAGACAAAAGCATCACAAGCCAGCACAGTTGAATCAGATTACCAGGCTTCATTAGGTGCGATTCAACACTTTACCAGTCTTGGAGTTCCGCTGACAGAATTGGTACTGGACAAAGGTTATGACGAACTGTTCCAAAGTGGTTATGCTTTTATCACCAAGGAATACAAATCATTGAAGACAACGACCCAAGTCCCGCCCCTCCCCCCGACGGCTCCCGCCGTGACAACCACCACAGGTTCCACCCCAAATCTCAAACCCACCTGGGACGATTTGGTAAAGACCTATGGCAGTGTTGAAGCGGTTTATCGTGGAGTCGAGTCCGGACGATTAGATCCGGCAATCATCCCACTAGATTAAACAAGGAGTAGTAAAAATCATGGCAAATATCAATCAGACTACGATGGCTGACGCAATAAAAACTCAGTACGAAAAGCGTCTTCTCACTCGTGCTCTTCCACGTTTAGTACATGGTCGCTTCGGTAGCGAAGCCCGCCTAAACAAGATGGGCTCATATGAACTTCGTTAACTAAATTTGCGAAGTATAAATCTTCTCTCATCCACGGCGAACACCCAGAAGTGGGCCACGCCTAGCAAGCAACGAAAGTGTGCAGCTACAACGACTAAGCGAGAAGACTGGTGAGACAGAAAACCTCTCATTAGATGCAATAGTCTGAACCCTAAATATAACCAATGAAATTAGGGAGGGAAACTCGAAGAAGTTTCCCCGGCTGATTTAGAAGCCTAGCTTATACAACATTGATGGAATGATATGCGGAATTAGTTCTCTTCGTAGGAGCCGCATAGCAGAAGCAGACAATCTAATCTTAGTTAGTCCGTGACCAGTAGAAACTACTGTAGTTAGGAGCCCAAACTGGGACATAAGAAAGTCGCGAATTACGGGTTGAACGTCCATACCAAATCCTTCGGTAGACAAGAACCCATATTCACTTCCATGAGAATACCCTCTAGTTCCATCATCCATAAACCAGATTGCCAGTCCAAGCCAATTCATGTGCTTGACATTGGATAGAAGAAATACTTTCTTCCCCTCTGGATACCAAGCCGACCTAAGTTTTGTGAAGTAGTCGTGAGCGCCAGTACTGAAGTAGACGCGAACGCCATCCGCAACGGTCATGTGGTGAATAGGATGAACAAACGGCATAAGCATGGAGTGCTTCCAAGTAAGGTACTCCTCCTGCTTCGAAGAATGCAATATCTTCAGCGCTGAGTTCACGAACGACCCGCACCTAGTTGGATTTGTGAGAGTTCCATCTCCCAAATTACTTCCCAGAATAACCTGTTCCTGGTCACTCGTAGGATTTATTTCCTTGAACCTTGGTCTAAATATTGTTGTCATAGTTAGTTTCTCCTTGTAGTAGTATTGTACTTCATAACTACAAGAAAATCAAGCAGGTAACAGTTTGAAATATGGTTCGCTCGGAATCATTTCCAGCGCTTTGGTGGAAGGTACGACCCCCACCGAACAGTCAGCCCCCAGCCTGACCTTGACAACGATCACGCCTTACCTACAATAGGGGCGTGTAAAACCTGCTCTGATATACGGCGAACGCTGAGATGCCAACGCCTAGCAAGGTTCCTTCAGAAATGAATACCGGCTACAACGACTGAGCGAGCAGGGCTGCTAAAAATAATGCAGTATGCAACAGTCTGAACATACAGGAAAATTTAGAACTGTATGAGAGGAACTCGAAGAAGTCCCTCCATACCCTAACAATTAACTTTATATCGAAATCCATCTAATAGATGGGGCAACACAATCTCACGTAAATTGTGAATGGACTTAGCTGAGATTACCAGAACACGGTACTTATGGCCACCAATCCAACACAGAGAATTGAGGAGGTTGTAGTGATAGAGAAGATAATCAGATAGCATTTCATTCTCCAGTTCGGTGAATGAGCAGGTAGCAAAAGATACGCGATTATCTCCAATATGCCCACCATCATCCATTAGCCATACTGAAAGGGCGAGAGGAGTTAGAAGACTCAAATCTTCTGGAACGAATTTAACTCCTAGATCAGAATAGAACATCCCCCTAAATTCATTGAATTGAGGGAGGGTTGATGTAATAAATTCTGAATGCTCTACTCCATCCTTCATAGTATAAGTGTTGATGTGACGAGAAAATGGCAGAAGTTCGGAGTGCTTCCAGTTTACATAGAATGATTGCTTACTGGAGTGTGAAAACTTGAAGTAACAATTTCTTGTATTCTTTCTCACTGTAGCATCTCCAAGCAGAGACCCAAAAAGCAGCTCCCGTTGTCTCTGAGTTATCTCAATGTTCATTTGGTGGTGTCTCTTAGATGGAAGACCTAACTTAGTTAGGCGAGTAGAAATTGCAGTGTGATCTGCATATCCGTACTTTCTCATAATTTCCGATACTGAGAGGTGGTTGACGGAATACTCTTCCAGAAGATCTTGATTGGATATTTTCGATAGTGGCATGTGATGGTTCTCCTTATTTGGTGGAATGATTGTAGTATATCACAAGTCTAAGTTAATTGCAAGGGTAGGGTAACAGATAGCTATTTTATGGTTCATGGATTGGTCATAGCGACGAGCTCGAAATGACCGCCTTCGACCCGATCATCAGCGAAGTCTCCAGCATCCTCGGCGAACAGGCCGGACTCAGCGCCGACACACTGGTGCGTAACGTCCTCGTTGCCGGTGCCACCAAGGATTATTCCGGTGGCGCTGCGGGCCGCACAGCCCTCGATGCCCCGATGCACAACATCACCTATGCTGACTTCGTGAAGTCAGTAGCCATCCTCGAAGCCGCGAATGCCCTTCCTGTCGAAGGCGACAACTATGTGTGTATCATGCATCCTCACACCTACAGCACGATCATGATGGATCCCACCTGGGTCAATCTGTTCGTCCAGGAACCCAGTGGCGGCGCAATGCGCTCAGGCTACGTTGGTTCAATCCTGCGCTGCAACCTCTACGTCAGCTCGAACGCTGCCGAGTATGTTGATGGCGGCGTTGGATCGACCACGGATGTCTATTCACTGCTCTTCATCGCCCGTGAATCCTACGGTACAGTCGGCATGGCTGGCTCCTTCCCCAATCTGATGGTTGATGGACAGGGCACCAAGGCCTTGAACGGCATGACCGGCATGAATGTCAAACCTGTCACAATGATTATCAAGCAGCTCGGCTCAGCCGGCGCGGATGATCCTTTGAATCAGCGCGCGACCATTGGTTGGAAGATGTCCTTGCAGACCGCGATCTTGAACAGCGCCTGGCTGTTGGATCTGGAACACGTGAACATCTTCAGTGATGACTAATTAGATAAGAATAGTCGCAATTAGATGGGGTGATGTAACAGTCACCCCTTACCGATTATGACTAATCTAAGGAGAACAGAAATGACAGTTAAACATATTCCAGAAACAGGTGAAGTTTTCGTTGGCTACGTACCCGCCAAGCGCCAGGTTGCCCATGTGACAATCGGCTCTTCATCCGATGCGGACATTCAGGTTGGCGAGACTGGGGTTTATACCCTGGTAAACGTGACTGAACCCATCGTGGTGTTTGGTTTGTGGTCACAATGCGCGACCGCTTTCACAACCAGTGTCACCCTCACGATTGGTGATTCAACAACCGCTGATCTTTTCCTTGCGGACACAACCATGAATATCGCTTCCAGCGGTGCCGTCTTGATTGCTTCCACAGGCTTGACAGTCCCGTACGTATATGCAGCCGCCCAGGACATCCAGGGAACCATCGCTGGCGCAACAGTCGCCGCAGGTCTCTTGAACGTCTACGTCGATTATGCAATCTTAGGAGACTAATATGGCACAAGTAGCAGCAGTACGCCCAATTAAGCGCGTTCCCTTGACTCCCCCTGGGGCAGGCATGGGGGAATTCGTGGGTCGCGTTCAGCAAGTTGTCAAGTCCGATGTTATTGGATTTGGTGACACCGCCGCCATTAACGTCTTTGAACTGCCTGGCAACATCGCAGTCACGGGCGCCTGGCTTCGCGCGCTCATTGATTTTGACGGTTCAGATACGTCAGCCGCAGCCTCCGCGACGTTCTCAGTTCCAGTCGCAACCGGCCCTCAGATTATCTTGAGTGCCCCCGCCCTCAGCCTGGTCACCACAATTGGTGCCATCTCAAGTGGCCCGATCTGCGTTACCCCCGCCTCAGGTGGGTTTGGTATCGTGGATTATACGGCAGGAACCACGACCGCGGGTCAATTCGAAGTCTACATGTCGTACATTGATCTGGCCGACCGTCTATAAACCCGATTATCACTAGGGTTTTGTGATATAGTCATGAGGGCGGTGGAGTTGAATCCACCGCCCTCTTCCATTATACTTAGGACATACTAAATATAACGGAGGCGAAATGAAAGACGTATCACGTAAGCGATTTAAGGATAAGTTGGCATTGGTGGGGTTCGCGAGCACTACCAGAATGGAAGCTCCCTTTGACGACGATTCATATGAGATTTGGACAGTAAACGAGGCAGGCAACTCAGCGATTGATGCCTTCAAATGGGTCAAGAGATTCGACCGCCTGTTCCAGATACATCCTCGCTGGGACTTTACCCGCAGCAATAACGGGAACGATCCCAACCATTGGAGCTGGCTTCAGAATGTCAGCGCTCCGTGCAATGTGTGTGGAGCTACTGGAGAACTAAAAGACAAGAAATGCCCTGCGTGCGTGGAAGGTGTTTACACTCCTCCAGAAACCCGCGAATGGGCCAAGGTCATTTACATGCAGGATAAGTGGGATGACATTCCAGGTTCAGTTAAATATCCACTGGAAGAAATGATTTCTTTAAATCCCGTTGGTAGATACTTTGACAGCTCCCTCTCCTATATGATTATGCTTGCGTCGACCATGGGATATAAGGAGATCTTCATCGTAGGATTTGAGATGGCGGCACAGAGTGAATACTTTTACCAACGGGCCAACTTCGAATATTTGATCGGCCTACTTTCAGCGCGCGGACAAGTATTTCGATTCCCTGAGAACACTACCCTACTGAAGGGAAAGCTATATGGGTTCGAGAACATGAAGACTGGATACCGGCAGCAACTGGATATGCGTCTGGCAGTATTGAATAACGAACTCTCCACTCATAATATGGAACTATGCAAATTGGAAGGACAGCTTCAAACCTGGCGCGAATTATTGAAACTCGCCCCTCTCACAGACGAACAACAGGAACTATTCCTGGCATGCCAGGGAAAGTACGGAAAGCTCCTTGGCCTGGTAAACCTGGTGAAAGGTGCCGCCTATGAGACGGAGAACCTGAGAAAGCTATATGATACCTACTTTGTAGCTGAAGTGGATGGCAAGACTAACGTAAGAGAGGTAACTGATGAGCACATCAAAACAGTCTACGCGGCAGAGTAGAGTTGCACGGGAAGCGGAGGCCCTAAACGCTCCTGTCAATTTGAATGGGGTGGGGGAGGATAGGGTAGTGAAGGACTTGTTGTCTGACAAGTTCGTACAGGGAACAAACGTAGAGGCAGGTGAAATTGCAATCGCCCTTCGCCAGCTCATCAGTGGACAGTCCCTGATGCTACAGAACCAGCAATCCCAGGCACAAGAAATGGCCCGCATTCGCGAGCACATGCATGAGATTGATGTGGCTACTGAGAAGTGGGAGACTGATAAGATGGCCTTCCTCCAGGAAGTTGCAGACAAGGCAGAGCATCTTCGCTCAACCAACCCCGACAGGATAATCGCCAATGGGGTACAGGTTTTCCAGGATGCTCTTATCAAAGCCAAAGCCGAAGTACAGGTAGATAAGATGAAGTTTCATGAGATGGTGTCGAAGATGCCTAAGGAGACTGTCATCTCCCCAGGAGAATTGATTACCGCTCTTGAGAACAAACGCCCAGTTAACAAGATAGTGCCTGAGATAATTCGCATCAAGGACATGCAATGGGTTCTTCCCCCTGGAGTTCCAGTGGAAGTACCAAGCATTGTAGCCGCCGCAATTCGGGACAGACGTAAAACAACAGCAGAATCACAGGCTCGTGAGAATATGATGAGCCTTAATTTGGAACAGTCCGCCTACCAGACTAAATGGGCGGAGATCAATGATAAGTTTCGCAGTCCAACCAAATAGATAAGGAGAAGAGAAAATGCCCGAAAACGTATTAGAATATCAAAAAGTAAATGGACAGGTTACAGATTTCTTCACAGTGCTTCCCGCCCAGGTCGCGAGCAGCGCAACCCGCACCAGCAACATCATGTACAACCCGATGGGAGTAGGAATGATCCTGACCATCGTGACGGCAGATGAAACTGGGGCGGCTTCGTTTACTCCAACCATTAAATGCCTAGATGCATTCGGAACCGTCGTTACGTTATGGACAGCAGCCGCAGCCATCACCGCTGCGGGTACGTTCAACTATGCCATCCTGCCTGGATCATTCACGAATACTTCCTTCACGGAAGTCGCTTCGTCCCTCATTCCCAGGAAGTGGTATCTGGTTCTAACCTACTCGGGAACCCCTGCGAATGACTACATCAGCACCAAAGCCAGCGCCTGCTTTATATAGGAAGTGCCCCTATGAGGATACTTTTATTTGAGGTGAAGCATGAATAGGCGGCGGGCTTTTTTGTTGAAAATGTTGGCGGGAAGAATATCTGCTCTAACTGTCACAATCACATCTATCGCATCTGGCATCACGCCAGCGGCGTTCACCTGTACTTTTACATTCTCGCAAGCTGTGACGGGATTTGAGGTTGGAGATATTACGGTGGGCAATGGAACGGCTG
>Ga0137421_1000117_pt1 | contig 12113 bp, 21 predicted proteins | sample EasRivERMZT534_2_FD_104648 | JGI IMG/M metagenome (GOLD analysis project Ga0137421, IMG submission 104648) | Soil microbial communities from meander-bound floodplain in the East River, Colorado, USA - East River MetaG ERMZT534_2 | ecosystem: Environmental > Terrestrial > Soil > Floodplain ...
CGGGACTTACTCTGACGGCGCGGCTGGTGGCGGAGCTGGAGGGTCGGTTGGAATAGATAGACAACCAGGCCCGGGAAGGACATCTGCGATTTTCGGGGGAGTATATGGAGCCGGATCGTTTCTTTATCCCCGGCAGGTGGGGGCTGCCAATACGGGCGATGCAGGATCTGCCGGCATTAAAACCAGGGCCGCCGAGGCTCCCGGATTGGCTGGAGGTTCAGGCATTGTGAAGGTTAGATACCTAACCACAAACGTAGCCAGCGCTACGGGCGGTACCATTACCGTGTCCGGTGCATATACCATACATACATTCACCGCGAACGGACTTTTTACCATCACAGGCGCTACGACTGGAAACAACGGATTCTTTTTTGTATAAGGAGATGAGATATGTTACTTAAATTAGTGTCGGGAGATTACCTGGTTGTCGAGGGTACGTCTCACATTCTCCTGCTTGTATCCTATGGCTCTCCTCCTGTCTTTCATCAGGTGCGTAAGATTCTTCAGGATGACGATAAGCCCGTGCCTGTCATTGTCAGTGATCTTAATCTATAGGAGCTTCAATGAAACTTAATCTAATCGAAAACATAATTGTGGGGGAGTACGGAGCTCCAGTGTTTCTCCAGTTGGTGGATGGTAGATCAGATCCAATAGACATCTCTTCCTACACAACACGAGAAGTCCTGCTGCGCTCACCGGACAGCCTGAAAACCATTACCTATACTGCTCCTCTCTTCTTCACTGGGGAGGATGGCAAGATATACTTTACGCCAGCCAGCGGGGATATAGACAGGGAGGGGGAATGGACTGGAATGATAAGGCTTACTGCCACGGGTATTGTAACCAAGAGTGAACACATTCGTATGATCGTTCAAAATACACTATAACCAAGGAGATAAATTATGTTTGAAAACTTTTCGGATCTTTTGTTGTGGGCTACGGGCGTAGGCCTGCCCATCATTGTCGGCATTGTCATGTCCCTCTTCGCTTCGCGCGTTCCGCAGTGGGATAACCTTCCCTCTACCGTGAAGGCGGTCATTCCTTTCATTGTGGCTGTACTGGTGGCGTACGTAGGAAAGTACCTGAACGTACCGGCCATTGTCAATAACGAACACGTCGCATTCATCTTCGACGTATGCATGTTCTATCTGGCATCCCAATATCAAAATGACAGGAACAACAAACGCCTGGCAGCCCGCGAAGAGTGGTAGTCGCGCGATACGCAGACAAGAAAAATCCCCATGAGAATCATCTCATGGGGATTTTATTATTGATATAGTCCGTATAGTGCAAGGCTGAGTGCATCGGCACAGTTGTGATTAAGAAGCGGCCAAATATCCATTGGCTGGATAGTCCCAGACCCAAACACCGCCTTGCGCACTGTCATGGGGGGAGGGGTATGTATCTCGCCCAGGTGCCTTAGGCTAAGGTAGAACCCTGTCCTCACCTCCGCCAGATTGACCTGACCAAACGTCTTATTAAACGCCGGCCCCTCGATTACATACACGGGGTCTGTCTGTTCGTTCGTCCATACCAGGTTGGTCAGGAGTTCGAATGCTACGTTAGCATACTCAATGTGATGGGTCTGCTGGAGCAGTGACCCGTACATGGCGTAGATGTCCTCCCCGGTGATGAAGCAGATTCCGAAGTTAACCCCCGGGTCTACCCCCAGGGAACACTTGGTATTCCCTGGGAGCTTACCCTTGTGCATCCATCCATACTCTTTACGCAACAACTTGCTCTGAAACTTTTCCTTTTCGTTTTGTATTGCTAGGCTTTTGTACATCATTTTCTTCCTCCTTCTCCATCCCCCACTTCATTTCAGTTTCCTGATACTTTTGGAGAGCTTCTACAAATGGGTCAAACTTACGCGTCTTGCCTGTCTCGGCATAATCAAGAAATTCTTTCTTGATGTAGCCCATGGATTTACCGTCCATCTTAACTGTCGTCCCGCGCTCGGCCAGCCCATAATCAAAACAATCAAACATGGCGGAGGCTCCGGGGTGTACTCCCAATCCAGGCACGATGTAGAATGAGAACCCCCTGCCCTTACCTCCAAAGCGCAGCTTCTCAGTCTTACCCGCTACTAGAAATCCTATGGGTCTGTCGTCATCCTCGGATACGAAGAACTGTTCTTTGCTCCATATCATCATGCGTATGGCTGACATGAACGTCAGCACCACGCCCCCTGCGGTTACATGTCCGTGACCGCCAATGATTTGGTGCACGTGATTGATGACGAAGGCGCTCTTGGGGAGTGGGTCATTGCGCACCACATTGGATAGGGCCCGCGCTAGTTGAGCTACAACCTTGGCACGCTTGCCCATGTACGCTTCTCCGAATACTTCTCCCTTCTTGGAGATGACACTCTTCTCGACCAATGGCTGTATCGCCCCTACTGAATCCAGGATGCTCGCTCCTGATGTGGTGTTTAGTTTGATGGTCATGTCTGTCATCATATCTTCATGACTCTTGAGCTTATCCTTGTCATCCGTGGCATCCACCAGGCGGACTGTTCCATTAAATCCGGACACCCCAACTGCTGTCTCCAGGTACTTGACATCCAAATTCTCCAGGTCGCAGATAGTTATCTCTGGGGATGGGGATAGGACGCCAGCCAGGTAGTAGGATAGAGTTGACTTCCCTGAATTAGGGTATCCATAAATTTCCCACAGAGAACGAAGGGGTGCTCCATGATCTCCTCTATTTCCCAACGCCCAGTCTAACCCAAATAGCCCCGTGCTTTTTCTTTCTAGTATAGGATATTTTCCAACGACGTTAACATTACCCATTACTCCTCCCGCACGGATAGTCGATTGACGAGCCGAGCAATCATCTTATTGACATCTTCATCATCCGAGCCAACGTCGAGAGAGCCGAATGTTTTTAATTCACCATCTGAATAAAAGTACAACGTTCCAACTGGAAGAACTCCATCTGGGCGAATCATCAGGTTGGGGAGAAGCGCACTGCGTGAGGATGTTACATCTCCGCGCGCCTTTCGAATAATATCCCTTACCTTATTCGTATCCTCCGCCACAGTCAGGCGCTCCAGGTCATCATCACTTAGGGAACCCTCACGAATGGCCGCGGTCATGAGAAGTAAATCCCCAATAGGCCGGCCGGATAGTTTGTTCTTGGTGTCTTCATCCACGCCACCATTCTCGAAGATGCTCTCCCACATGCGGATGTACTTCTCCTGTGTGGCGGGGGCATATCCATTGTTGGCAGCTACCAGGTTCTCGAAGCTATCTCCCACCCCAGCAACCTCATAAAGATTCCAGCTTTGTTTGATGCGGTAGAGAAGCTTGGCAATCGCCAGTCCTTTGAGCAGGCTGCTCTTCTGCAAGTCCCTGATATAATCCAGGGCGATGAGCGGGTCTCCGATTGCCAGTGACCGTGCAAATACATCATCCACATCTCGGAAGATGGAGGAGTTTTCGTCATTGAGTAGACCCCCCAATGGGGCCATGGTTAATTCATTCACCGTCCACCTCCCGAACGTGCACCGTATGTGGGTCTTCAAATTCACTCATCAAATACACATTAGCATCTGGACATTTCCAAAGTTCGAAGTGCTTCGTTTCCTTGACTCCAGTCTCTCCGTTGAATTTGGAGGTGGTGTACTTTCTAACGAACACCAATTTCTTACCACAGAATTCACAATAGTTCATTTTTCTTCTCCTAAGTCTCGTAGACGTTTGAAAGTGTAAACTCCTGAGAGATATAGAACTAGCTCCCATCGGTTTATGCCAAATGCATTTAACTGATCCACCGAAAGATTTCCACTTGCCGGCTTAATTTCCATGTATTCAAAATATATCATGCTTAGATTCATTTGAGTACTCTCCTCTGTTCTGCAAATAGTTCCAACGCCAGGCGCAGTTCTCCGAGCGGTGTCTTGCCTATGGCCGCAATGCTGGGCCCCGCCACGACGATTGACTTACGCAGGAATTTGGAACGCACAATTGTACCACTGTATTCAGACAACGTACAGTCTGCGTATGTGGATAGACAATAAGACCCCAGCATTAATATCAGCTTCGCCCCCATCAGTTCCTTCAGTGTAGTATTCTCATGATCGAACAGGCACTCCTCATCGTAAACATGCTTGTACATGGTCAGCATCCTGCATCCGGACGCCTGTATTCCTACCTTGCCCATCTCCGTCTTGAGTGCCTCCCCATAGTTACCGGAGAATGCAACTCCATTCTTGACGTCGTCAAACAATGGGGCTTCCGCCACCACCATGACCAGGGAGGATAGGTCTCCCCAGGTTGATACTTGTCTCTTGCCACACGAGCATATCATGCTGTCTCCTCTTCATCTTCTGTATCTTCCTTCACTGACTTGCAGGCCCAGGATTTGCCCATCTCAAATTCAGATGACATGGGGATTCCTTTGAACAGGGTGGTTGCGGTCTCGTCGAATGCTTCCTTGCGGAGATGGTTCATATCCTTAACCATTGCTCTCGGAGTATCAGACCCCAGTTCGTCATGCACGATCAGGCATATGGTATAGGGCAGGCCCTGCTCCCGGCACTTCTCCCAAATCTTTCTCTTCCACATCTTGGTGAAGTCAGCCGCCCCTCCCTGGATGGGAGCATTGATGGCGTTGTTCTGCCATTGGGTATTGTATGTATTCATGTAGATTCTACGACCAGCCGATGTCTTTACGTATCCGTTATTGTAGGCCTGTTGTCTCATCTGGCTAATCCAGGAGAACACTCCGCTGAACCGATTGAAGTACTGCTGAATAAATCTCTCCGCCTCCTCCAGTGGGATGTTCAAGCGCTTCGCCGCGCCTACTGCAGACAGTCCGTAGCTGGTTCCCAAGTTAATGGTCTTACCAACCGCGCGACGATCATCCTCCTTCTTCATGGCAGGGTCATTAAATATCTCCCGTGCCACGGTCAAGTGCAAGTCCTCACCCTTGAATATGGCTTCAGTTAAAATCTTATCCTTGCTTTCGTACGCCAGAATGCAGGGTTCCTGCTGATGAACATCGTCAACGATGAATATGTTTCCAGTGGATGCGACAAAGAACGTCCTGAATATCGGCATCTTCCTGGAGGGTATGTTCTGGAGGTTGGGGTTGGAACTGGACATACGTCCTGTCTCCGCGCCCGTGATGTGCCAGGAAGAGTAAACCTTTCCATCAGCTTCTACATTCTTTTCCAGCCACTTCATTCCGTAGGTTGAAGCGGCTTTTCTATACATGCGGGTCTCCAGGATTTGTCTGACAATTGGTCGGTCAGCATATTCCAACAGGGTCTCGGCCTTGGTATTTATCAAATGAATACCCGCCTTCTTCAAGGATGATAGAACCTGGGCCGCGCTGTTTACATTGAAGCCAAGCTCGTCTTGCAGTTCCTGTGCCTTGTCTTCGAATCCTTTGACTGCCTTAGTCCATGCTCCTACATCTATGAGAGTGCCCTGCATATCAAGGATGGGCCATATCATCTTCTCATCTATGTCGCTATATGCGGAGAATCCCAGAGCATCCTGGTGTTGCTCTCTCTGCTTCAGTGCAATGTTCAGGGTATGGGTTGCATCCCCAGCAGCGTACTCTTTCATTTCAGGGGTCATCTCGGTAGCGTCAGAGAATTCGCTTCGAACTTCTTTGTGCATAATCTCGCCTTCGTATCGTCTGACCAGGTCGGCCAGGCTGAACTTCTGGTAGTAACCTCCGAACATGGATTGGTCGACCAGCATCGTATCATGTACATACCTTGGTTTTATTTCTACAAACTTCATTAGCTGTCGCAAATCGTACAGCATGTTGTGACCCACCCAAAGCCCCTTGCCCATGGAAAGAAACAATTTCTTTAGGTCGTGGGTATCGTATAGCTGATAGGTATCCTCCCGCCCCTCAACTGCAATGGAGATGCAGGCGAAGGTTCCGTGTGGGCGGTGCAGTTTCTCCAGGGTTTGCCCATAGAATTCACAATCCAAGCTAACCATCTGACCTTTCTTAATATCTGTTGGCACTTCGTTTATAATCTTCAAGATTTCTATCCTTCTTTCCGGCGTTACACTTGTAGTGTGATACCGCCACGTTATCATAACAATGCTTTCCACCTTTAGATAGAGGGACAATATGGTCAAGTTGCCACAGTCCAATTACAGGTTTTTCACATATATGACATATGCCTTTATCCCTAGCCCATACTATGGTTCTGTCTACATCTTCGACAAATGCGCCAAGCATTCTAGCGCGATGACGATGTGCTCTAGTCAGGGCAGCTAATTTGCCAGCCTCACTATTTCTATATTCCTTCTGCTTGGCTTTTATCTCGTCCTCATGCGCTATGTAGTATTCCTTCTTCTGGGCTAGGCGCTCTTCTTTGTGCTTTTCGTAGCTAGCTTTCATGCTGGATTGGTGGATTGCTAAATTCTCCGGAGATTGTCTCCATCGTTTCTTCCATTCCCTGTCGTACTCTCGTTGTTTATCAGTTCTCATTGGTACCTCCTATCTAAAGAATACCATGGAAACCTTTCAATGTCAAGCATGTCACATTTCTATATCAAGGCTGACCATCTGTCCCTTCTTGATGTCTACTGGGATTTCATTTCTTATCATGCGTACTCTCCATGACTTTCATCACCCATCCATATTCCTCATCCCATATTACGTACGCATGTATCATGTTAATTTCTATGAGCTTCCCCTGCTTTACGGAGTCGATCACGTCGAGGAACAGTTCTTCAAGGGTATTCCCAGTGAAGGTGTGTTCCTGTATTCTTTTGTTTGTTATGTTTGTCATTACGCCTCCTTCAATTTAGAACGGTATTTCTTCCCAGTCATCCCAAAATCCTGGCTGGTCTCTATTAGCTATGGCTTCCCATATGATTTCCATTAGGTCTTCGTCCACAGTTACTATTTCCATCTCTTCCAGCCATGTCAGGTAGGTGGGCTCATCGTGGCAGATGTCCGCCACTGTGCTGCCTCTCATCTTCCCAAAGGCCATGACATCATGGACAGATGATAGGTATTGTCGTACGGTTTTCTTTAGGTTAAATTTGAGTGGCATGTTATCTCCTAGATGGAAAACCATCCCAACGCGCGATTTCCCCATCCCTCCTCGCCATTCCAATCCACCATCACAGCTCCAGGGGAATCATGAACGAACCCATACCTGGACTTGCCTACTATCAGATACCCCTTACCCACGGATATGGGCAGGATGGGTTTGTCTGTGGTGTTGATGGCGATGTTCTTGGGATTGTACACCAGCACGATGAGGGCAGCCATTGCTTCGGCCAGGCCAGAGTATCGCAAGTGATGTATCTTGGGGATGCCTCCGTTGAGGTAGGCTTCACGGTTGAGCTGTGACAACAGGAGCACAGGCACGCCAGTCTTCTTTGCCAGCATTGCCAGTGTTCGATAGATAACTCCCATAATACTTTCCGTCTGCTCGCCTTCTACAATCTGGTCAGCGAAGTCGATTGCAATTACACACAGATTATTTTGTGCGGCCGCCCTACTTGCGACGGCGTAGATTTCGTGAATGGTATATGCCCCATCACCTAGCAGGATACGCTCCTTATCTGCATCTTTTAAGTCAACCAGATCAAGCATGCGTTGAGTGAGCTGCGCCATGGTCATCTCCAATGTAAAGATGGCAGCGCACTTCTTCTTGTTCTCCTTGCGTTGCACCATGTCCTTAACAATTTCCACCATAAGGCTTGTCTTGCCGACCCCTGGCGACGCTCCGATGATAGTCAGACTCGCAGCGGGTAGACCATTGAAGTGATCGTCCCATGGAGCATAGCCAGTCTTATGCCATATGGCATTCTCCGGGCTGACTTTAGTCATGGGCGTTAATTCCTGGTATCCATTGTCTAGGTCATTTAAGATTTTTAAGATTCCACCCATATCTACCTCTTCCCCATCTATGAGCTTTTTCACGAAGGGCTCCAGCTTTAGACCCGCCTGGGCCTTGGCTGATTCCTTCTCCAGTTGTTGTATCCATATGAGAGGATTGATTTCCTCGCTGGCTGCCTTAGCCATTTGTATCGCATCGTTCACTGCCTGCACCCCCACCATCATGGAAATCTGTCCGATGTCCTTGCCATCCCTGGCGAGCGGTATGATCTCATGGTATGGTGCGCACAGGCTGGATGGGTTTACTGCATCCGCCGGAAGTTTAATCTTCGACTTGGGATCATCAATCCCAAGCAACACCATGCCGACTACTGTCTCACTGACCGCGCGCCACTTGCCGCCTTTTCCTGCCATAGTCTAGCCTCCTCTTCTGTAAATATGATAGCCAGCATCGCATGCGGCTTGGGGTAATTGAAGTGCAGTCGTACGATTTCATAGTTGTTCCATTGCTTAAGGGTGAAATCCGTATCAGAGCACAGGAGGAACAGGTCGGGAAACTTCCCCGCCTTCATCTCACCAACAGTACCAATCACTTAGCATGTCCTCCTTGTGTGGACGGAGAATAAGTTCTCCCATCTTGATGGCATACCCCTTCTCATACCATTCCTTCACGCAATCCACACATTCGCTGAACGTTTTAAACTCGCGCACATCCAGGGTAACTTCCATTGTATCAATATCAAACATTGGCATTTAGTAACTGCCTCCTTAACAGGTCTCCCCTTCCGGTCTCGTAAAATCCATTGCAGTCTTTCACGTCTAATGGATACTCATGGTTCAGCACCCTGCCCCTAAAGTCCAGGTGAGCTGCCAGGTCATATGCCTGCGCCTCCTCTCCGAGATCCGGTATAATGTATATCTTTTTTCTGAGATTGTCCAGCCATTCGGGGTTGAATGTGTTAGCCCCTGCCGTACTTGTGACGACAGGGAATCTCATGTCTGCCAGGGTCAGCGCATCGAACACACCATACACCACAAAGAGGTGGTCAGAATTGCGTACGATATGATGGTCTGGTATGAAGGGAACGGGGACGTGCTTGCATACGTAACGTATGCCGGTCGTGTTCTGTACATGAGGAGCGGCGCGAAATACAGTAGTAATGAAATCGCCGTTCTCATCCCGTACAGGTATGGTGTACCAACCTTCGTAGTAACCCAACTCGTTAACATCTATTCTGCCCTCCAATCCCCTGCTCTCCAGATACCATTGATAGGAGGAGAAGTGTGTCAAGTCCAGGTGAGCCTGGTAGCACAGTTCCTCCGTCCCCGACAGCGTAGCGCCGGCCCACGTGGTTCTACCTTCAGGTCTGACGATAATGTTTTGTCCGGACAACTTGTTCCATAGCTGGTTCCAGCTGCCATGTCTCCCACACCCAAGACATCTGAACCATCCATCTTTAAAAACTAAAAGTGCTTGAGATTTATGAGGAGAGAAGGGGCAGTCCATTGCAAAGTAATTTGAATACTCGTGCCCGTCTACCTTATCTTTTAGTGTGTCGTATGTTATGCCTCTACTCATACCCACTTCCAGTTATCATATAGTATTGATCGTATCGTACGGTAAGTATCCCCAGTACGTTCTGCGAGTTGCCTCGCGGTAAGCCCTTCTTCATGTAGCCTCCGTATTTCTTTTATTTGCTCTATGGTATGTTTAGCATTCTGTCCTCTGCGAGATGTTCCATCATATTCAAATGCGCATCCAGCTTTCCACATTTTCTTCGATCTGTCACTTGCATCTTTTCTGTGTTTGTCGGTTCTAACATATCCACTATGCTTCTCTCTATATTTAGGGTCAGCCCATCTCTTCTTAGCTGCGTCACTGTATATCTTGGATTTCTCTTCCTTAGTTCGTTTAGTCTTATATATATGATCCTTCCACAAAGCTTTGTGCATCTTTTCTATCTTTTCTTTGGTCATGTGAATCTTTCCATACTCCGCGAGCTTTAACTTATTCTCTTTAGTATGGTGTCTTCCTCTCATAGGGGCTGTAGCATATAGAGACACATTATATTCGGGCTTCCTTTCATCTAAGTATCTCTGCTCTACTACAAACAATTCACTTTCAGGAACTTCTTCTAGCAACTCACAAACAAAGTTAGACTCTCCGTACTTATTCCATGCATTTTGTAGGTAAGCGCTATCGTGATGGTCATTCCTAAGACTAGCCAGGTGATTCTTCCACCTTTTTTCTGTGTTATTGGATGATCCAATGTATATGTGATTATTTGCTGTGTTTCTTATTTGATATATTCCGACCATGTCATTACTCCTTTTTAGTTTTCTATATTATAATGACATAAGAACGGACATTCAAGTAATACATACTTATTTGTACACTCGCTTATCAAACACAAACTGACCATCGACAATGTTTATAACCTGGAAGTCAAAGCTTCCATTGTCATGGATGTACCCGACCCCGAATGAATTGAGCCAGGCTGCGGGTGCATTGCGTTTCCAGGCGGGGTTCAGGTTACACATGCAACCTACGCCCCATACCTGATAAGGGCGCCTGTCGAACGGGGTCTGCGCCGAATAGACCTGGTTGAAGTGTTGATGTCCGTAGACAACAGACCTGCCATAGATGGCCGCGATTGCCTTGGCCGCATAGATGGGCAGGTACCCATCCTTGTAATCTCCGTGGATGAAGTTCAACTTACCCACCGCCACGTGCTGCCTGGCCTCCACCCATTCTATCCCTCGTGATGCGAGGTTTAGATTCGCTTGTACTTCCAACATCCCCTCGAACTCTGGGTACTCATCCAATAGGTTCTGTATCCAGAACTCGTGGTTGCCTTCCAGCATGTAATGCTTCTCAAGATTCTTCAGGACTTTCTCCCGTTGATTGAGAACCATGTTGTATGTTTCGTAGTCTTTGGATAGCCGTTTGTTTTCCTTAACCCTTGGCTTGCCTCTGTTCCAGTGAGCGATGACCGACAGGTCAAGTTGATCCCCTCCCTGCACCACGATATGAGGCTGGAAATCTTTTAGAAATTTGATGAGCGGAGTTTCCTTCTTGGGGTCTGCCATGTTAAAGGCAGCTGGAATTATGTATGGAAAATGCTCATCCGTTAAATACACTAGTCTTTTCAATGGGCCTCCTAGCCAGCCCCCTACTGGCCTGATTGGTTATTTCTTTTTCTTGGGTGCCGCTTTCTTGGGAAGCAGGGCAGCCGGTACTTCTGACATGGAATCAATGAACCCATCTTCATTGGTTGTAACCATGAATGTTTTGCGGGCGCGTTTCAATTCCTCTTCCAGCCAGGGAAGTACGTTCGGGGCGTAGGGAATGTCCTTGTTGAAGTCATATCCAGCCAGGCGCATGAACAATTCGATGCGCTCCAGGTCACGCTTGCCTTCAATGTTTACCGTGGCGAACGGTGTGCCACCCAGGGGCTCGAAGCCATAGGCTTGGATGGAAAGGATGGTCAGACCATCGAAGCGATCCTCGCTTTGTACTTCCAGGTTGGCATGAAAGACCATCTTGTCAGGGGCAATGTACTTCCCGTTCTTACCCTGGCGCACGCCTCCGCGCTGAATCTTGGGTTGTGGGATACCGTCAGTACGGTTGCCGAATTCCTTGAACGTCACGAGGTAGGTACCTGGGACGGGGTTGAGGCCGATGACCTTGTCACCTGGCTTGCTCATGGTGAGGCGATACTCCCCGGAGGGGCGGCCCTTCGGCCACTTGTCCAGTTCGATTTCGTACACATCACCCGTATCTTTGAACATCACGCGAACGGTCTTCGCGTTGACCTTCACATCCGCCATACCCTGCGGGCCGAACTGTTTCTTCTGTGCAAATCCTAATGGCATTACTTGCCTCCTTCATCTTCTACAAGAGTCATCTTGGTGGTGCTGACAGCCTCGAAGCGTCTCAACACCTCAACTTCCAGGAGAATATCTCCTTCGTCCAGGTCAGCCACTGCCTCTTTCCTGGTTGTGTAGGATGTTAGAATATCCAAAGTCTCTTTACCATCCTCATCTTCGTCTACTAACGCGATCAAATACAACTTCATGTTTACCTCCGTATTCCTGTCATCTTGCCTTCCCACTGCTTGTGCATTGACTCGATTGAGTCAGCAATGCCGCCGAGCAGCAGGGAAAATTCATCCATTACTATAACTGTCCCATCTTTAGAGGATGATACAACTTGATCTGAAGGTAGAGCTATCTCTACCCATAGATTCTCCGGTGCCAGTTCGTAACTGTATGGTTTAAAGGCC